>Ga0209702_10000111_pt1 | contig 148345 bp, 101 predicted proteins | sample FRY01_FD_187210 | JGI IMG/M metagenome (GOLD analysis project Ga0209702, IMG submission 187210) | Freshwater microbial communities from Lake Fryxell liftoff mats and glacier meltwater in Antarctica - FRY-01 (SPAdes) (version 2) | ecosystem: Environmental > Aquatic > Freshwater > Ice > Glacier...
ACCGCGTGTTCGTGGGACATGAACTTGCGTTCGTCAGACAAGAGCTCGTGTCCGTTGGGCATGACCTTGTGTTCGTGGGACATGAGCTTGTGATCGTCGGACATGACCTCGTGCTTGAGGAGCATGAGCTTGTGCTTGAGGAGCATGAGCTCGTGCTTGAGGAGCATGAGCTCGTGCTTGAGGAGCATGACCTTGTGCTTGAGGAGCATGAGCTCGTGCTTGAGGAGCATGAGCTCGTGCTTGAGGAGCATGACCTTGTGCTTGAGGAGCATGACCTCGTGCTTGAGGAGCATGACCTCGTGCTTGAGGAGCATGACCTCGTGCTTGAGGAGCATGACCTTGTGCTTGAGGAGCATGATCTTGTGTTCGTCGGACATGGACTCATGTTCCTCGGACATGACCGCGTGCTGGGGAGCCAAGAAACCGTTTTAGCGCGGCCCTGTGGGCCGATGCCTGGCGTTTTTCAGGCTTGCTCGTCTTCTTCACCCGCGCAGCACGACCCGCAGGCCGCATAGCAGTCATCGCAGATGAATAGGTCGCCCAATTTTGCCGCGTCGGCTGCGCCGCAGCGCTCACAGGCAGGTTGTGGTTGCTCATTCGCCGACGTGGCTAGGATGGGCGGCTCTTCACTCATGCGTCATCTTCTGCTCGGCCTCCTTCTCACGCAAATCGTCTGCGCTCAAAACTCCGATCTCTTTCCCACGCCCCCGAATCAAAAGGGCCTGCAGGTGCAGATGGTGGAGGACGCGCTGGCGCTGGGCATTCATCACGCCGGGATCAATGTGAACCTCACCGCGTTGCTGGATATCAAAGCGCAGCCGGCAACGGGCGAGTTCGTGTTCAATCAGAACTACCTCGCCTCACTCGATCGCCAGATCAAGCCGCTCGCCGACGCTGGCGTGCTCGTCTATGCGATCCTGCTCACCTACCCATCGAAAGACCCGGTGCGCGATGCCATCGCGCTGCATCCGGGGCAGCGCAAGGACGGCGATTTCAGCGTCGGTGGTTTCAACACCACGAGCGGCTTCCTCGCTGCCGTCACCGGCATGCTGGCGGAGCGCTGGAGCGGCGCGCACCCTGAGCATGGCCGCGTCTGGGGCTGGATCATCGGCAACGAGGTCAATTCCCACTTCCTCTGGAGCAACATGGGCCTGGTGCCGCTCGCCACTGCCGCCAGCGAGTATGAAAACGCCTTCCGCATCGTCCACACCGCCATTCGCAGGCATTCGCAGCAGGCCCGCACCTACATCTCCTTCGATCATCACTGGGCCAGCAGCATGCACAACGTCAGCGCGCAGGAAGCCACGCCCGGCCGCGATTTCCTCGACACCTTCGCGCGTCTCGTGCGCGAGCGGGGCGACTTCGATTGGCACGTCGCCTGGCATCCGTATCCCGAAGACCTCGGCAATCCGCGTGCCTGGGCGGACAAGGGCATCATGCGTGACGACAACACCCACAAAGTCACCTTCAAGAACCTCGAAGTCCTCACCAAGCACCTCGCCAAGCCTGAACTCCGCTACAACGGCAAGCCCCGCCGCATCATCCTCAGCGAGCAGGGCTTTCAAACACTGCTTCAACCCGACGGTGAGCAACTCCAAGCCGCCGCGTATGCCTACGCGTGGGAGAAAATCCAAGCCCTGCCCACGGTCGATGCCTTCATCTACCACCGCCACGTCGATCACGCCCACGAAGGCGGCTTGCGTCTCGGTTTGTGGCGCAACGCGCCGAACTCCATCGCCGATCCACACAGCAAGAAGCTGATCTACGATCTCTTCAAGAAAGCCGGCACGCCAGCGTGGCGTGCCGCAGCCGATGCACTGCTGCCGGTGACGGGATTGAAGGCGTGGAGTGAGTAACCCGCGACTCCACCCGAGATCATTGCATGAGCTCGACATCCACGATCCGCACCTCATTCACTGGTCCATCGTCCCAGAACCAAATTCGCCACCGTTTCCAATCCCAGCGGTAAATCATGCGGCCATTGGCATCCCGATACACAAACTCGCCGACGCCAGGAGCGTTGGTGGCCAGACTTTGAAACGCCGCCAAGAGGCTCTCGCGCTTTTTCTGACTCAAGCGGATGAACTGCTCCAACACTGCGTCCTCCGTGATAAAGCGCTAGGGTTGCATGCCTTCAGCTCACAGACCCACACTCGTCATCGCCTCATGCAACACGGTAAGCTGCTCAAGAGTGATCTTGCGACCGCCATCCATCGTCTGCATGCGACGGGCGATGCGTGCGCGGCGGGCCATTTCATCGCCGCGATCTTGTTCCGCCAGCAAGTCGGCGATTTCGAGGCGGTCCTCCAGCGGTAGGCGGCTCACTTCGGCTTTTAGTTGGGCGACACTCATGAGCAAATATTACTGGCTTGATCATTTTTTGGTCAAGCAGCCCTTCCGTCATCACAAAAGCACCAAGATTGGCTGCATTCGTGTCTGCATCGTATTCAGCCATTCCGTAATGGTTGTTCCTCTCCAGCCGTATTCTTGCCATGCGCCAATCATTCGTCCCATTCCTCCTATTCATCACCTCCGCCCTAGCCCAGCCAGTCACGCAGAAGATCGACCTCCTGGAGGTCATCAAATCCGGCGCAGTGGAGCATCATGTGAATCCCAAGTCCGACTTTCATGATGATCCCAAAGACATCTGGACCTTTGCCAAGGACGGCACCTTCAACATCAGCGGACGTGGCTATGGCTATGTGGCGACGAAGGAGAACTACCGCGACTACCACCTCGTCCTCGAATTCAAATGGGGCACGAAGACCTGGGGAGCGCGTGAAAAGAAGGCCAAGGACAACGGCATCCTCCTCCACTCCTACGGCCCGCACGGTGCCTACGGCGGCACTTGGATGGCCAGCATCGAGGCGCAGATCATCGAAGGTGGCGTGGGCGACATTTTGGTGCTGTCACCGAAGCTCGCGGACGGCACGGAGCTGACCACCTCACTCTCGGCTGAGTTCGCGCTCGACCGTGATAAGGAGAAAATCTGGAAGAAGGGTGAGCCGCGTCAGACCGTGACCAAGGGCCGCATCAATTGGAAAGGCCGTGATGAGGATTGGACGGACACCGTCGGTTTCCGGGGCAAAAACGATGTCGAATCGCCGCCCGGCGAGTGGAACCGCCTCGAAGTCATCGCCAAGGGCGACACGCTGCAATACTTTGTGAACGGCGCGATGGTGAACGAGGCCTTCGATTGCAAACCGAGTGAAGGAAAAATCCTCCTGCAAACCGAAGGCGCGGAAATGATCGTGCGCCGCTACGAGCTGTATCCGCTCGGCGATTTCAAAGAAAAATGGAGCGCCATCCAGGCCAGCGGCGGTAGCGACATCGGCGAGGTGCGTGACGGTCAGGATAAAGCGCTTTCGCCCGAGGAGTCGATGAAGCGCATTCAGCTCGACGGCGACTACGAAGTGCAGCTCGTCGCCGCCGAGCCGCTCGTGCTCGATCCCGTCGAGGTCACCTGGGACGCGCAGGGTCGCATGTATGTCGCCGACATGCGTGACTACCCGCTCGGCCCCCCGAACCCCGGCGATCCCTGGCTTTCGCGCATTCAACTGCTCACCGATGAAGATGGCGATGGCCGCATGGACAAAGCTGTGACCTTTGCCGATCACATGGACAACGTGCAGGGCCTGCTGCCCTACAACGGCGGACTCATCGCCACCACACGCTCGCAGATTCTCTTTCTCAAAGACACCGATGGCGATGGCAAGGCCGACGAGATCAAGTCGCTCATCAAAGGCTTCAATCCCAAGCACGCGCAGCTTCAAGTCAGCGCTCCGCGTTGGGGTCTCGACGGCTGCGTGCATTTCAACAACGGCCTCGACGCGCGTGAGATCTATCCCGCCGACAAACCCGCCGATGTCGTGAACATTCCCGGCGCGAACTTCAAATGGAACCCCAAGACCGGCGAGATCACGCCCACCGGCGGCAAAGGCCAGTACGGCGGCGCGTTCGACGACTGGGGCCACCACTTCTACTGCTCGAATCGCAACCCCGTCATGTTCACCGTCATGCCCTATGAGGCCATGCTGCGGAATCCACACGCCGGCATCACACAGAACTACGAAGACATCGCCACGCCCGGCGCTGCGACACGCGTCTATCCGCTGCAAATCACCCACACCACCGCTGATGCGCACGCCGGCACGAACACCGCCTGCTCCGGCCTGGGCGTCTATCGTGGCCCGCTCATGCCCGAGCTGCGCAACAACGTCTTCGTCCCCGATCCTACCGGCCAGCTCGTCACCCGCTATAAAGTTGAACCGAATGGTGCCAGCCTCAAAGCCACGCGCGTCGGCGACCGCACCGAGTTCTTCCGCAGCAGCGACGAATGGTGCCGCCCGGTGAACTTCACCACCGGCCCCGACGGTGCCATCTACATCTGCGACATTTACCGCCGCTGGATCGACCACGCCCGCTTCTTCCCCGAGGAGTTCGTCAAAGCCAACGACATGCGCCAGGGCGAAAACGAGGGCCGCATCTGGCGGGTGGTGCCGAAGGGCACGAAGCAGCTCGTGGCGAAGACTCCAGGCAAATACCACGCCATTCCAGAAGTCGGCTGGGTCGAAGTGCCGCCAGAACACGCTGAACGTGTGGCTTTCCTCAAAGCTCAAACCATCTCCGATCCCGGCCAACTCACCGCCCTTCTCGCCAAGCATCCTGAGGATGCATGGATGACTAAGATGGTCGCATCTTCCGCCAGCAAGCAGATGGGCCGCATCCTCAGTGCTCTCGGCGATGACTTCTTCAAAACGTTCTCGGAAAACCGCAGCGCCACCATTCGCACCTTCGCCACCGGCTCCATTGCCGATGCGGAGGCTGACGATGTGAAGGCATTGCTAGCATTGCTGCAAAAAGAACCCGGTAAACTCCTCTGGTGGAAGCCCGCCTTGCTCCAAGGTCTTGCCAAACTGCCGAAAGGCCACGAAGACGCCGCCAGAGAAATCGCCACGCTGCAATCCGAGATCGACGGCGTCATTGCCAATACGAAGGCCCCGCTCGACCAACGTCTCGCAGTCCTGCCGCTGCTCTCCTCCCGCAAATGGGACGCCGTGCAGCCGGTGGTGAAGACCCTGCTCACTACCAATCAGCCGTCAGAGCTGACGACCGCCACCCTCGCCTTGCTGAAGAAGTTTTCCGCCACCAGCACCGCACCGCTGATTTATGAACTGCTGCCGAAGGCCGGACCCGCGTTGAAGCGCGATCTTGTGCCGCTGCTCACAGGCAACGCCACCACTGCGCTCGCGTTGTTCAAACGTATGGAAGCAGGCGAGTTCCCCACCGCCTGGGTCGATGTCGAAAAGCGCTGGGCTTACCAGCGCGGCAAAGGTGAGATGGCCGATCTCGCAAAAAAGCTCTTCGGCGAGGCCAGTAGCGACCGCGCTGCGGTGGTGAAGGACTACATGGTCGCCACCACGATGAAGGGCGATGCCAAAAAGGGGCAAGCTGTCTTCGCCACCATCTGCATCACCTGTCACAAGCACGGCACGCTGGGTGTCGATGTCGGCCCGCCGCTCTCCGATGTGAAAGTGAAGCCCCCGGAAGGCCTGCTCTCGGACATTCTCGATCCCAACCGCATGTTTGAGGCCCGCTGGAGTGCCTATACCGTCGAAACGAAAGACGGCCGCGCCCTCAGTGGCCTGATCGAAAGTGAAACCAGCGACGCCGTCGTTCTCGCCATGATGGGCGGTGCGAAGGAGACGCTTTCACGCAGCGCCATCAAGGAAATGAAGTCGCTCGACCGCACGCTCATGCCTGTGGGCCTGGAAGCGGCGATTTCGAAGGAGCAGATGGCGGATTTGTTGGCGTTTCTGTTGGGAAAGTGAGTGGATGCCTTTTTTGCGGATGAGTGCATCCGCGCTCCGTTCTCAATCTCGCAGTGGCGATGACACTGGGGAAAAGTGATTTGGAGGCTGGACTTTCCAGTCCAGCACTGTCGGGCTGGAAAGCCCGACTTCCAAAGCTACTCAAAGATTAATCTTGCCTTGGCCGTTGGTTCTACGCTGAAATCACGCCATGTCTGCCAGCACCGATCATCTCCGCGCCCAATTACGCCGCACTCCGGCGGACTGGAACGTTCGACTGGAGCTGGCGGAGGCGCTGGTAGCTGAGGGCAGTGGGCAGCAGGCGGCGGTGCTGATCTCCACCGCACCGAAAGATCCGCCGGACATCGATTCCGTGCTGCGCGCGGCCAAACTGGTGCTGCCGCTGGATTCCAAGCTGGCGATTCGATTCACTGACCGCGCCCTGGCGCAGGATGAATTCAATGTGGAGGCGGCGCTGCTGCGGGCGCGCATCCACCTGCACCGCAACGAGCCGGAAGAGGCGCACCGTTTTGCGGTGGTAGCGTCCATGCTGGACCCGACGCGTTGTGCGCGTGAAACGGCCCTGCTGGGCTGGCTGGCGTCCGAAGGTCTGCCGCTGGATGCCCACGCCGCCGCGACAATGTCACGCAGCGAGCCTGAACCTGCCGCCGAGGTTGTGGCGCTCGAACTCGAGTCTGAAATGGAAGTGGCGGCGCTGGTGGTGGAAGAAGATGAAGATGAACCCGTGATGGCGGTGCTGGCCGATGAACCTGCCGAGCCGGCGGCTGAACTCGCGCCAGAACCGCCGCCTGCGAAGGTCGCGGAACCACCTCCGCAAGACATTCCCGCCAAGATGGAGGTAAAGCAGGCACCCGTCATTGCCGCGAAGTCCGAATCTAAGCCGGTGCCCGCCATTGAGGCCAAGTTGGAGGAAGCTCAGCCGCTGGACGATGCTCCTGTGCTGATCACCCCGCGCCGCAATCCGCACACGGTGCAGAAGGCTTCAGCGATCACCGTGGCGCTGGTGGTGCATGTGATTTTGATCCTGCTGCTGGGCCTGTTGGTCGTCATTGTCCCGGAACCGCCATCGGCGGAGCTGGTGGGCATCGTGGCTCCGGAGGCGGAGCAGGACAAGCCGCAGACGAAGCAGGTCGCCCCCACGGCGATGCCGACCCCGACCGCCGTGGCCGCTGCACCGGCGCGGGCGATCACCGCAGCGGGTATCTCGTCGATCTCGCTGCCCGACTTTGAGTCGAAGTCTGACGGGCCGATTGCCATGGACATCGCCACGACGGACTTGGGCGCGAGTTTTGCGATGCCGTTTTCGCCCAAGGGCACGTCGCAGGTGAATTTCTTCGGCATCAAGTCACAGGGACGCCGCGTGGCCTTCCTGATTGACGCGGAGCGTTACATGCTGACTGATCCGCGCGGCGGCTACCCGGCTTATGAGATCGTGAAAAACGAGATCGCCGGAATGATCAGTAAACTGGGCCTCGAAACGCAGTTCAACGTCATTCTCTATGAAGGCAACGGCGTCTCGGCCTATGCCGACCGGTTGCTGCCGGCCACCACCTCCAACAAGGAGAAGATCAAGGACTGGCTGTCGCCGGTGAACCAAACTTTCGAGAAATTGGGCATCCGCAGCATCGGCTACCCCATTCAAACTGTGGGCAGTGAGGTGCAGCCGGTGGCGGCACAGCACCTCACCGGCTACCTGCGCGCCATCCAGTTTGCGCTGGAGTGTGATGTGGATGCGGTGTTCATCATCTGTAGTGGCTACCGCAGCATGGAGATCCCCAGCGAGATGACCAAGGAGGAAAAGGAGAAGGAACTGAAAAAGCTGCGCTGGACGGACAAGGACATGCTGGCGTGGCAGGCGGCGGTCAAAAAAGGCCAGGACTGGCTGGCGAAGGAAAACGCCAGCCGCAAAGCCAAGGGCGTACCACAGCGCGTGATCGTGGGCATCGGCGAGGTGTGGCGTGACATGGGCCTGACGCCACCACGCGGCCCGCCAGACTTTGACACCCAGGTCACGCCGGAAATGCGCGAGGATCAGATCAAAAACGCCGTACGCCTGCACTATCAGGCCAAGGGCAAGCCCAAGCCGCAGATCAACTTCGTCATCTTCATCGGCAAGGATCAGGACAAGGACAACGTGCCGAGGCTGGAGCACTTCGAAAATATCGCGCAGCGCGCGCGCAGTGGCAAGGTGCGCGTGTTGCAGGGAATGGCGGCGTTGAAGAATGTGTCGGGGAAGTGATGGCGAAACCAGAAGGATTGGTCGCAGATGCCAATCCTACTCGTCCTTCTACTCGAACTCGTCCTCGATCAAGGCGTGTCATCGAAGGTAACCCTTGCCCCGGCGACACCGCTGTCGCAGGCGAGCGTCTGGCGGTACACGACAGCGGCGTCGCCAATGCCGGGTGGCCCCGGTATCTCTGCCGCCGCACTCCACGACGCTGCCGCCGCTTTCTCTCCCCCCTGGACTGCGGCTGTGGCTTTTGATTGAGTTGCAGCATACTTGGCAATGGCTTGAACGCGGCAGAGTTATCGTGCGCGGAAGAATCGAGGACGAGTTCGAGTAGGAGGACGAGTCCTGCAACGCCACCATTCGTCATTCCTCATTCCCCACCCTCTTCCCCATGTCCTTCTTCCGCCATGCGTTGGATCGTGCCGCCGAGAAGCTCGATGTACCCGTTTACGTCCATGCTTTCGGCTTCAGGCTCACCGCGCACGGCGTAGAGCCAGCCCTGCTCATAGGGATCGCTGCGCACGATGCAGGCATCGACCTTGAGGCCGGGATTGCCGCCAGCAAAAGCGCCATTCATCACGCAATAGACATCGGAGGCGGCCTTGAAGCCCTCGACCCAGCCGATGTTGTCGCCGGGCGTCACCTTAGCTCCGTCGCCGGGCTTCCAGTCGCAATCGACGAGCTCACCGAGCATGCGCGTGGCGAATTTGGTGAAACCGACACGCCACAGGTTCGATTCACCCTCCATCGGAGCCATCCAGTAGTGCGAACGCGAGTAACGGAAGGTGTCGGGGAAACGAGCGGAGAAACGGGCGTGCTTGAAGCGGACGAAGTTGAGCATGAGGCAGGCGGAAGAAGGAAATTGGAACAGTGCGAGAGGTCTGGAGGTCAAGCTGCGTCAAGAGTTACGCTCTTGAGCATGCGCGGACTCGAAAATTGACCCGCTTGACCTTTGCGACGCAGCCATCTTGACCGCGATTTTACTCACGCCGCCGCAACCCCACAAACGTGAGCACCACGCCGACGACAAAGTGAACGCCCAGCATGATCATCGCCAAATTCGGTGCGGCGAACCAAGTCTTCACGAACTGGTTGATGGGACTGAAGTAGGCCGTTTTTTCCAGCGAGTCGATGATGCCTGACCAGCCGTAGTGCGCGGTGATGAAGGGATGCACGGCATGCCCCAACGCCTGCGGTAGGCCCAGCAGAGCACCGCAGAGCAGCACATTCACGCAGAGCAGGGTGAGGGAGATGCTGTGCGCGCGCTCCTTGGTGCCGGAATTCGCCGAGATGCCCAGGCAGATCGCGGCAAAGGCAGCACCGGAAAGCGCTGGGAGCACCAGCTTTGTCAAACCTGACCCAGGCAGACCGCCCGAGATGATTTCCAGGAACATTTCCATCCAGAACCCTTGCATTAGGATGATCGGCAGGATGAACAGCAGCGATCCCAGTAGCCACGCGCTAGGCGTCACTCCGCCGATGCGCTCGCGCTCATAGATGGCGCGGCGGGTGGCGATCTCACGCGCTCCCAGCCTCAGCCCCATGTACATCACCAGCAGCACCTGCAGCAGCGTGATCATGGACAGGGTGTAGGACGCGGGCCAGACCACCTCTGGCATCGTGGAGCCAGCACGCATGTCCTGCAGCAGCTTCATGTTCGGCAGCAGGAGCAGGGCGGCGATGACCGGCGCGCCCACGAGCAGCGAGCCATGCACGATCCACTCACGCGGTGTGCGCCGCAGCAGCGACCAGCGGCGGCGCAGCAGATGCTGTGCTTGGCTGAAGGTGCCAGGGAGCGGGATGATCGGGCGGAGTTGAATTTCCGGCTTCTGTTTTTCCTCCACCTCGTTATCCTCATCACGCTGTTTGTGGATGATGGTGCGGTCTTCATCACCAAGGTCTTCCTCAGCGGCAGAAAGATTTTCCGCAGTGTCTCCCAGCTTGAATGCGGCGTAATACGAGTCGCGGTGCTTCATCCATGAGTCGCCCCAGCGTTGCGCAGGACGTTTCGCCAGGCGTGCATACACTTCGTCATACGTCGGCACCGTGAAGTAGTGCGGCACCGCTCGTGCTGGGCCGTGGAAGGCCACATAACCCTCATGCAGGACGACGACGGTGTCATACGCACTCAGATTCGTCAGCGAGTCGGTGGCGTGGATGACGATGCGGTCGGGGCGGTCGCTGGCCACCAGCTTGAGTAGTGCTTCAAACTCACGCTCACTGCGGACATCCAGCCCCACGGTGAAATCATCACACAGGACGATCACCGGGTCCGCTACCAGCGCGAGGCCCAGCTTCAAGCGGCGTTTTTGCGCCAGCGCCAGCGTGGAGGTGCGTTCCGTGGCGATGTTTTCCAGCCCCACCGTCACCAGCACATGCGACACGCGGGAGAGCACTTGGTCGCGTGAATTGCCCGCGCAACGCAGCATCGCCGCGCTGATTAAATTTTCACGGACCGTGAGTTGCTCGATCAGGCCGTCGTCCCCCGCCGGTACCCAGCCGAGTTGATTGGCATAGAGCGTGTTTTTGATCAAATCGCTGCCGCGCAGGGTGATGGTGCCCGCCTCGGGCTCGATCAGGCCGGCGAGGATGCGCAGGAACGAGGTCTTGCCGCTGCCGGACGGGCCGATCAGCGCCAGCACATGCCCGCCCGGTGCGATGAAGCTGACTTGTTCCAGCACGCGGAGCGGTTCCTTGTTCCGGCCGGGGATAACGTGGGAGAGATTGTTAATTTCGAGCATAATGCCGATCTAACCCGTTCCGGGTGAAAGAGCAAAGTTCAAAATTCAGCCTTCCTTTCACGCCGCCGCGCTTTATTCCTCCCGCCCATGACTCCCATTCTCCAAGTCCATCCTGCCGATGACGCCCTCGTGGCCCTGCGTGATCTTGATGCCGGCACCACGCTCTCCTTGAATGGCGGGGCTTGGACACTGCGCGAAAAAATCCCCGCCAAGCAGAAATTCGCCGCGCATGACTTTGCCGTGGGCGACCTCGTCACGATGTATGGCGTCACTGTCGGCAAAGCCACGCAACCCATCGCGGCAGGGGCGCTGATTCACACGCACAACGTCGTCCACGCCACCGCCGCCTTCAGCGGCAAGCAGCGTGATTATGTCTGGACACCGCCGGATGTCGCCAAGTGGCAGCACCGCACCTTCGACGGCTTCAAACGCCCCCACGGTCCCGCTGGCACTGCCAATTACTGGGTTGTCATCCCCCTCGTCTTCTGCGAGAACCGCAATCTCAGCTTCATGCGCGAGGCGCTGACCCGCAGCCTCGGCTACGGCAAAACCTCGCCGTATGAGCAGTTCGCGCATCAACTCGTGCAGATGCAGCGTGAAGGCGCGTCGAAAGCGCAGTTCGAAGCCGCCCTGCTCGAAACTGAATCCGTCGCCGCGAATGCGCGTGTGTTCAAAAACATCGACGGTGTGAAGTTCCTTGAGCACGGCCTCGGCTGTGGTGGCACACGGGCGGATGCGCAGGCGCTCTGCCGCATCCTCGCTGGTTACATTCATCATCCGAACGTCGCCGGTGCCACCGTGCTCAGTCTCGGCTGTCAGCACGCCCAGGTCAGCCTGCTGGAGCAGGAACTCGCCGCGCTGTATCCCAAGCTCGAAAAGCCCCTGCTCATTTACGAGCAGCAGAAGAGCAAATCCGAGCGCGACATGCTCGCCAACGCCATCCGCGATACCTTCCTCCACCTTGGCAGCGCCAATGAGCAGACGCGGGAAGCCTGCCCGCTCAGTGATCTTGTCCTCGGCGTCGAATGCGGTGGCAGCGACGGCTTCTCCGGCATCTCCGCGAATCCCGCCATCGGTCACGCCTCCGATCTCCTCGCCGCGCTCGGCGGTGCGCCGGTTCTGAGCGAGTTCCCCGAACTCTGCGGCGTCGAGCAGAGTCTCAGCGACCGCTGCGTCACCGCCACGCTCGCGGACAAGTTCGTCCACCTCATGCGCGCTTATGAAAACGCCGCCCAAGCCTGCGGCTCCGGCTTCGATGCCAACCCCAGCCCCGGCAACATCCGCGACGGCCTCATCACCGACGGCATCAAATCCGCCGGCGCGGCCAAAAAAGGCGGCACCAGTCCCATTGTCGAGGTGATCGACTACGGCGAGCCCGCCCGTCAGCGCGGCGGTCTCACGCTCTGCTGCACGCCTGGGAACGATGTCGAAAGCACCACCGCCATGGCCGCCGCCGGTTGCAACGTCATGGTCTTCTCCACCGGCCTCGGCACCCCCACCGGCAACCCCGTCTGCCCCACCCTTAAAGTGTCCACCAGCACCGGCCTCGCTCAGCGCATGGCCGACATCATCGACTTCGATGCCGGACCCATCATCACCGGCGAGACAACCGTCCCCCAGGCCGGTGAAGCTCTTTTTGAACTCATCCTCGCCACCGCCAGCGGCAACTACACACCGAAGGCCGTCGCCTTGGGACAGGATGACTTCCTGCCGTGGAAACGCGGCGTGTCGCTGTGAGATATTCCAAGGCGAACGCGGCGCGGTGACATTTCCTTGGGTGGTTGCGGCAGGCTGCCCCGCACGTTAGACCGGGCGTACGCCGCCGCAAAGGCTGGCCTGGCGTGTCGGTCCCGTTCCAAATGAGAGGGGTCTGTGACATGTTGAACTTGTGATGTGGGTGGTTGACTGAGTTTGAGCCAGCCGGGAAAGAGTTGCCTCAAGGGCGGAAATCCACGTCTGCCCTGTAAAGGGCTCATTTTCAGGCGGCGACGGGGTTCCGCCGGTCATCGAACTCATTAAGTCCGGCAGCGAATTCATTTGGTCCGTCATGGAAAAGGTAAGTTCCGTTATTGAAAAGGTAAGTTTCGTCGCGGAAAAGGTATTTTCCGTGGGGAGAATACCCATTCCGTGACGGAAAAGGTAAGTTTCACGATCTAAAAGGTAAGTTCGTTCACGAAAAAGGTAAGTTCCATAATGGAAGAGGTAAGTTCGTTCATGAAAAAGGTAAGTTCCATGATGGAAGAGGTAAGTTTCGTGGCGGACCAAACTCAGTCGATGGCTCCCCATACCGCGTTCCTGCCGCAGCAACGGGCCTGCGAGAGGGAATTTGGCGGCTCGGCTTCTAACAATGTCATCGGCGGCACCGGGGGCCTTGCCAGCGTGCCAAGGAGCATCAAGCCGTGGAATGACGCACACCGAGGGACGGACACGAATGGCACTCCGTTAAGGCCCCTAGCTAGTTGATGGCCACACTTTTGTCGAGTGCCAACGGAGTTGCGGGTGCATGGATGTCGTTTTGATGCGCCGACAACGCCGCAGCCTCATGCGGCGGTGGTGTAGTGTTGGCCGATGACTTTGCCGCGTAGGCGGGCAGCTTTGGCACCGGCTTGGTCGAACTCTAGGAAGCCGTCGCGGAGGCGGATGATGCGGGTGCAGCGTTCGACCATGCGCTCGTCGTGGGTGACGAAGACGAGGGTTTTGCCCTGCTGATTGAGATCGTCGAAGAGATCGAGGATTTCCTGGCCGGATTTGGAGTCGAGATTGCCGGTGGCCTCGTCGGCGAGGATGACGAGCGGGTTGTTGGAGAGGGCGCGGGCGATGGCGACGCGCTGCTGCTGGCCGCCGGAGAGTTCGTTGGGCTTGTGGTGCAGGCGAGACTCAAGCCCCACCTGACCGGCGAGCCGGGTGCCGGTGGCGATCATGTCGGCATCCTTGGCGCCGCCGTAGTACATGGGTACGGCGATGTTTTCGATGACGCTGAGCTGCTGGATGAGGTTGTAGCTCTGGAAGATGAAGCCGAGATTGCGGTTGCGGGCTTCGGAGAGGTCGTCGTCCTGCAGATGGGCGACATTATGGCCGCCAAGGAAGTAATCGCCGCTGGTGGGCTGATCGAGGCAGCCGAGCACGTTGAGCAGGGTGGATTTACCGCAGCCGGACGGCCCCATGATGCAGACGTACTCGCCTGGGTAGATGGAGAGGGAGATACCCTGTAGCACCGGCTGGGTGATGTCACCCATCTGGTAGCTCTTGCGGATGTCCACCAGCTTGATGATGGGATCAGTCGGCGACATCACGGTTGCGCGGCGGCGACGCTCTTTTCTTTGGCTTTGGCCGGTTTGGCCTTGGGGGCGGTGTCCGGTGCCTCGGGTCGGTTCGCATTGCTCATATCGACCTCGGACTTCTTCGGCAGTGAGAGCGCGATGGCCTCGCCACCCTGCAAGCCGTTGCGCACCTCAATGAACTCGTCGTTGAACAGGCCGGTGTTGATCTCACGGCGTTCCAGCACGCCGCTGTTGCTGATGTAGCAGAAGTGGTGGTCCTGCTCGACTTCGACAGACTGCACGGGCACATAGAGCACATCGGCGAGTTGATCGATGATGATCTCGACCTTGGCGTTCATGCCGGGCTTCATCCAGGGATGGAAGCCGTTGATGTGAATGGTGCAGGGATAGACCTTCAAGTTCGGCGTGTAGCGGCTGCTGTTTGAGTCGGGTAGGATGGCCAGTTCGGCGACGCGGCCGTCCATTTCCTTGCCGGGTTCGGCATCGACCCGGATTTTCACTGGCTGGCCGATGTGGACCTTTTTGACCTGGGATTCATGCACATTCACCCGCACGCCCATCTGGCTCATGTCCGGGATGGTGAGCAGGGTCTGGCGCAGACGGACGGAGGCACCTTCTTCAATGGACTCGCTGTAACGGGAGGACGAGCTGGCATTGAGATTGCCATAAGCCACGAGGCCAGGCTGCGTGGCTTTGATGACGCAAGCCTTGAGCTGTAGCTCCAAACTCTCGCGCTGGGCCAGCTCCATCTCATAGCGCCGTTTCGCGGTGGTGAAGCGGGTCTCCGCCTGAGCCATGCGGGAACGATTTGAGCGGATAGTGCGCTGGAGCTTGTTCAGCGCCTCCTGATAGGCGGCGACGAGCGTGGCGCACTGCTTGTTGAACTCGTATTTTTTGAACAGGGAGAGTTGCGTCTCTGCGGTCTTCACCGCGAGCGTGCCCTTCTCCAGGGAGACTTGGTCATTTTCCAACTGCGACTGCGCGATGAATTTCCGCTCAGCGAGGCGTCCAGATGCCTCGGCCTTCTGCTTGGCCAGTGCCAGCTCGGAGCGTCGCAGCAGCAGCTCATCCTCAAGCTGCCGCAGTTTCTGCTGCGCCTCACCATCACTGTCCACTTTCTGCTCCAGGAAGGAGGAGAAGTCGATGCGCTCTGATTTCGTGACGACAGCGATGTTTTTCTTGCTGGCAGCGGCGGATTTTTCATTCATTGCCGTCTTGGCCTTGGCGGCATCGGCGGTGACGTCCGTGTTGGCCTGAGTTTCGAGGACCGCGGCGTATTTTTCGAATTCCTCCACGTTGCTGGGCAACTTGGCGGTGGCGAGGATGGAGGAGGTCACATCACGCCCCATGTACTTTTCAAAATCCATCAGCGCGAAGATTGCATCTTGCTTGGTGTCACGCACGAGGCTCTGGTTTTCACTGCGCTGGATCTCGCGGTTCTCATCCGCGTCGATGTAGTTGGAGACGGTGGTCTGAAAGTCGATCTCGTGGCTCTGGATCTTGGTTTTCAGGTCGGTGTTGTCGAGCTCGATGAGCACCTTGCCATCCTTTACGTCCTCATCCGAGATGAGATAGCCCTCGGGGATGAGACTGAGGATCTTGGTGGGGATTTCGATCTCGCTTTTGACCTCGGTGTTGTGCAGGGCGCGGATTTCGCCGCCTTGGAGGACATTGATTTCCAGCAGACCGCGCTGGGCGATGAAAGTGGGCACCTTGTCGGTCGCCACCGCACCACGCGACATGAGCCACCAGCCTGCGGCGGTGACGCCGACGACGCCTGCGGTGATGACAAGTCGCTTGATGGTCTTTCCCTGGTTCATTCTCCGTTCGGTTTCTCCTGGTTCAATACGTCCACCCATGAGCCGTCTTTCTCAATGAAGAGGACGCCCATGTCGCGCCAGAGCTGTAGGCGGACGAGTGTGTGGTTGATGCTGGTGGACACCATGAGGTCGCGGGTGGTGTTCAAGTCACGCTGCGCATCGACCAAGTCGATGGCGGTGCCTTGCCCCTCGGCGTTGAAGGCTTCCTCGACCTCCAGACGTGCCGTGCTGATCTCCAGCCCGCGTTTGGCGAGGTCGTATTGCTTGCGGGCGACTTCGAGATCACGCCACCCGGCACGCACGCTGCTGCGCACGTTTTCCTCGGCCAGTTCCAGCTCACGTCGCGCGCGCTGCTCGGCGACCTGCGCGGCACGCAGGGAGTTGCGCCCCGGCTTTTGATTGAGATTCAGATCGACATCAAGCCCCAGGCTGGTGCTGCGGTTGCGTGACACGAGATCGAAATCGCTGCGGCTGGGATTGTCGAGGATGTTGTAATTCATCAGCGAGTTCACCGTGGGCAGCACGGCTTGTTTGGCGACGAGCACACGGCGGCTGGTGTCCTCCATGCGATCACGCACGTTCCAGAGATCCATGCGGGTGGTCAGCGCCGCAGTCATGGCTTCCTCCAGCGTGCCATCAGCGTCGAGAACCCGCAGATCCGTCATGTCCTGATAGTCCAGCACGATGCGCTCCGTCACGGGCAGGCCGAGGGTGACCTTCAAGTCATCGAGTGCCTGCTCATAGTTGCGGGTGGCACTAATCCAACTGCGCAGGAAGGAGATCTGCGACTGCAACAAGCGGCCCAGGGACGAGCGGCTGCGCAGATTGGCCTCAGCCATGGCCGTCTCCCGCTGCACCACGGCATTGAAGGCCATGTAAGCGAGGTGCGCGTTGCGGGCGGACTCGCGCGTCTGGATCGTCCTGAAATACTGCGTGGCTACGTCCACCGCGAAGGTTTTGCGGTACTGCGTGAAGTTGCGGATGGCATACAGCACATTGCGTTCCCCCTGCGTCAGCACCTCCGAGGCTGCGAGATAGCCGGCACCGCGTAGGAAGGGCTGCGTGAGTGTGAAGCCCAACTGTGAATTTCCGGTATCACGCCCGCCGGTGAAAAAGCGCACGAAATCCGTCGTCAGGTTCGTCGCCAGTCGTGCCCCTGTGCGGGTCAGTGTGCTGAAACCCAGGCCCCCGCTGGTGGTCTGCGTGGAGGTGCGCACGAGATTGTTCACGCCGGTCTGCACCTTGGCACTGTCCAGCGTGCCCGAGCCACCACCGGCAAAAATGGGCGTGAACTGCTGGCGCGTCAGCGTCAGGTCTAGGGCCGCCAGATAGACCACTTCCTTTTGCAGCAGATAGCTGCGGTTGCGATGCACGGCAAAGTTCAGCGCTTCCGCCAGACTCACCACCCGGGCGTTTTTCTCCACAAAGGCGCGGTCGCCCAGGAACTCGACTTTGCTTAGGTTCTTGCGCAACTCCTCCATCTTCACCGGCGGCGGCGGGGTGATGTCCAGGAGAGCCTGCCCGGAGTTCGGCACTTTGCTGGTCTTCTTGCGCAGCAGGCCAAAGACCTCCTTGTCGGCCCATTTTTTGTAATATCCCGTCGTGCAGGCGCTCATTCCCAAGGTCAGCAGCACAGACAGCGCGACGGCAGGATGGAAAAAGCGAGGTTTTGGCATGGGAAAACGGACCGGCATGGGGTGGTTGGGCCGGGAACGGGTTTTTTGGGGGGCTTTGCATTACGCGTCCGCAGGCCCCAGTCTATCCTTTGGATGGACAAAAGCGCATTGCCTGCGCCATACTCGCCATTACACTCCCGTCCCGCATGTCCGAGCAGCCCAAAGTCGCCGAAACAGAAGAACTCCTCAAACAGTCCTCCGGATCGCCCCCGACCCGGAAGACGTTGATCGAGAAACTCGACAATTGGGATGACTGGGCCAGTTGGGATGAATTTTACCGCACCTATTCGGGTTTCGTCTTTCACGTCGCCCGTAAAACCGGTCTCAGCGACGACGAGTCCAGCGATGTCGTCCAAGAGACCTTCATCGGTGTGGCCAAGAACCTGCAAAAGAAAAAATTCGACACCAGCCTGGGTTCCTTCAAGTCCTTCCTCCTCAACCAGGCCCGCTGGCGCATCCTCGACCAGTTCCGACGCCGCAAGAAGCAGCAGAGTCGTGAGGTTAACCTCTACGCCGGTGAGGAAGCCGATGACCGCCGCACCCCGCCGATCGACCGCTGCGCCGATCCCAACGGCGTTGCTCTCGAAAAACTCTGGGAGAAGGAATGGCAGGACAAGATCATGGATTTGGCCCTGCGCCGGGTGCGTGCGCTCGTCTCGCCCCGCCAGTTCCAGATTTTTTCCTGTTACGTCATCAAAGGCTGGAGTCCCGAACGCGTGAAGAAGGAACTGGGCGTCAATGCCGCCCAAGTTTACCTCGCCAAACATCGCGTGGGACGCATTTTGAAGCGCGAGGCCGCGAAGCTGGCGGAGACGGAGCAGTGAAGAAGCAAGAAGTAAGAGGTTAGAAGTCAGAAGTCAGAAGTCAGAAGTGACATCACACGGCCAACATCTCACTTCTAACCTCTTACTTCTGACGCCTTCCGGCTCCCATCGCTGAAAGCCCCCGCTCTTGCGCGGCGTAGCCAGTGCATGCACCGCACGCTTGCCGCTCTCGTCTTCGTTTCAGCACTTCACGCCGCTGATCCCGTTCCGCTCTTTATCGAGGGCTACGCCGGTCAGCGCAGTGTGACCCAGGGCGAGGAAATTCCGCTGCACGTCAGCACTACAGCGGCGAAATTTGAGATTGAGGTCGCCCGTGTCGGTGCCACGCGTGACGTGGTGTGGAAAAAAGCCGATGTGCCTGGCCAGGTGCAACCCGTGCCGGAGGATGCCTCCGCCCAAGGCTGCCGCTGGCCCGAAAGTGTGCGCGTGCCGGTCGGTGCTGATTGGAAATCCGGCTACTATGAGGTCGTGCTGCGCGCGGCGGACACGGGTGGAAAATGGACGCATCGTGGCCGCCGCACGGCGGAAAGCAGCGCGTTCTTCATCGTGCGCCAGCGCAAACCGGGCACCACCTCGAAGATCCTCCTGCAACTCTGCACGAACACCTACAACGCCTACAACAACTGGGGCGGCTTCTCGGTGTATGCCTACAACAGCCTCTCGAACAACCAGGGTCATCGCGTGAGCTTCGAGCGGCCCGGCCCGTCGCAATTTGGCCGCTGGGAGCTGCCGTTTGTGCAGTGGGCGGAGAAAAACGGCTTTCCGCTCGAGTTTGCCGCCAATGATGACCTCGAATTCCGCCCCGAGTTGCTCGCCAGCTACAAACTCGTCCTCAGCGTCGGCCACGATGAGTACTGGAGCACGCCCATGCGCGACAACCTCGAAGCCTGGATCGCCAAAGGTGGCAATGTGGCCTTCTTCAGCGGTAACACCTGCTGCTGGCAGGTCCGTGCCGAGGATGACGGACGCGCCTTCACCTGCTGCAAGCAGAACTACCACCTCGACCCCGTCTTCGCGACGCGTGACTTCAAAACGCTGAGCACCGCGTGGAGTCACCATCTGCTCAAGCGGCCCGAAAACGAGCTCACCGGCGTCGGTTTCCTTTTTGGCGGTTATCGCAAAAGCCACGGCCAGTTCATGGAAGAACCCGCCGAATACGAGGTGCATCGTCCTGACCACTGGATCTTCGCTGGCACCGATATGAAGCACGGCGGCAAGTTCGGTGGCAAGGACACCATCGTCGGCTACGAATGCGACGGCTGCGAACTCGAATGGAAAAATGGCCTCCCCTTCGCCACGCATCAGGACGGCACACCGAAAACCTTTGAGGTTCTTGCCACCTGTCCCGTCCGCTGGCACCCCGATGATGCAGAATGGTATGAGAAGTGGGAAATCGGCCGCACTGGCGCTGCTTGTCTCGGCATCTACACCAACGGCGGCACGGTGTTCACCGCTGGCACCACCGACTGGGCACATGGCCTGCAAGGGAATGACGCCGCTGTCGTCCGCATCACGCGGAATGTGTTGGAGCGCTTGTGCGGTCGCTGAAATGGGGCCAGGTTTACGCGTCATGTTGCAGCATGAATTGCCATTTGCACCACGGGCGGCTCCCGATAGGATGGCGGACCCAAAACACCATGAAAAACGTCTCGATTCTTCTCTGCGCCGCCGTCATTGCTCTCGCCGCCTCTTCCTGTGACAAGCACTCCTGGAAAGAAACCCAGGTGCTGCATGAAGGCCCGCACAAAGCGCACGGCGAAGCGAAGGCCGCTGCTCATGCCGAGAAGGAAACGCATGGCGAGAAGAAGGATCATTAAGTCTCGCCCATGCGCCGCTACGCCATCATCGGGCTACTGGTTCTGGTGAGCGTGGCGACCAGTTGTGTGATGCTGCGGACGTGCTGGGCACGCTTAGCACCAGCGATTGCCTCCACCGGCGGCAAAGATCTGCATATCCGACTGCCAGACAGTGGGAAGACGCATTTGCAGAAGGACCAACGCTGGGCGGCGGATCAGCTAGGCCATTCCGACTGCACCCTGGGTAGCCACGGCTGTCTCGTGAGCAGTGTGGCGATGGCCTGCTCGAATCTCGGCGTGAAACTCACGCCGAAGGAATTGAACGAGCGCCTGAAAAAAGCCGATGGCTTTCTGCCGCAAGGCTGGGTGGTGTGGAATGCGATACCGCGCGTGACGGCGGACAAGCTCACCGCAGATTATCATCCTGGATCAAGCCACAAGGTGATGGATGCGGCCTTGGAGCACGGCGCGTATCCCGTGGTGAAGTATTTCCTCCTCGGCGGCATCCAGCACTGGTGCGTGATCGTCGGCAAGGACGGTCAGGAGTATCTGGCGCGTGATCCGCTGCGGGATGACAAAGAACCGGTCAAGTTGTCAGCGCTGACCGCGAAAATCTACGCGGTGCGGGTGATTCGGAAGGCGCAAGAGTAGGACGCGGCTTGGAAGCGGGATCAGCAAGATTGCCAAACGTTTCGTTTGGGCTAATCATTCCGCATGAACGAGCTGCTCAACAGGATCACCATCGACCCGCGAATCATGACCGGCAGGCCTTGCGTTCGCGGCATGCGCATCACCGTTGCCAATGTGTTGCGCCTGCTTTCCGCCGGAAACTCCCATGAGCGCATCCTTGCTGCCTACCCGGACCTCGAAGCTGCGGACATTGATGCCTGTCTGGCTTTCGCGGCCATGCGGGTGGACGAGCGTGAGATCGAATTTGCCGCCGCCGCGTGAAAGTGGTGATCGACATGAACCTCAGCGTCGAATGGACAGCCATTCTGCGCCTTGAGGGTTTGGACGCGGTTCATTGGCGGGAGGTGGGTGGCATATCGGACGCGGACGTCGTCATTCTCGAATGGGCGGGGAAGCATGGAGCCGTGATTCTGACACAGGATCTCGATTTTCCCTGGCTGCTGGCCTCAACGAGGGCCGCAGGCCCGAGCGTGGTGCTGCTGAGGCTGCGCAACGAACTCGACCCGCTTTGCCAGCGTCGCATCGCAGCCATTATCAAGCGCGTTGCCAAGGAGCTGGCGGCTGGCTGTCTTGCCGTGATCGATGATTTCCGCGAACGCATCAAGCTGCTGCCCCTGCGGGAAGACTGAGCCTGTCTCCATTGCTGAACGCTTGTTACTACCGCCAGGAGCAGATGTTGTCGTGCCAGGTCTTGGGATCACGATCTGGGCCGGAGGAATAAATGATAACTTGTGATTTTAGTTCTGGTAATGGCGGATTGTTTTGGCAGCGCTTCGCATAGGCGGGATCGGATTGGTCCGCTCCAAACTCGGGATTGGCGATCTTGTCGTCTTTTTTGGTGTCGAGGACGAAGTAGTAAGGCTCGCCCCAGCTATCACTGAGCACCCATTCGGTGCCGTCTTGCCAAATGCCGTATTTGCGGTCTCTACCCATCGGAAACTCGATAAACATGATCGCGCGAGGATTTAGCGCACTTGTTTTGACGCCATTGAGAGCCGACAGCATGGGCCCGCGTGAACGGCTGGACACGTCAGTGTTCAGTGAATCGGAACCAGGGACGGGAAAGCCATTGTATTCCAAAATATACGATTGAATGGCGATGTGAAGACTTTTGATCATTTGCCGATCTCGCGCAATCAAGTCTGGTCTGTTCGTGATGTAACCGCATTGACGCAAGTTGAGCACGCAATAGACCGCCAATACCACGGCGGCTAGCCCAAGAATCAACTTCCCAAGGTGTGAGCATCCAGCCATGCGGTCGATACGACGTTCGTCATTCATGCCATTGTTTTACCCGATAGAGCCTCTCTCTGTCGAGTTCCGAATGACTGCGAGCGCCTCATCGGCGTTCCACATCAGCTTACCAATCCCGCCGCAGCGACGAGCGTCTCTGCGTTGACGATCTTGCCGGCGAGATCCGGTTTGCAGTCGCCTTTGAGTTCGTCGCGGAATTTTTTGATGAAGCTTTGGGTGGGCCAGGAGGCGGCTTCGCCGAAGGCGCAGATGGTCTTGCCTTCGATCTGGTTCGCGACGGTCTCCAGCACGTCCACATCGTCGGGGCTGGCGTCACCAGCGACGATGCGGTCGCTGATCTTCTTCATCCACAGGCTGCCTTCGCGGCAGGGGGTGCATTGGCCGCAGGATTCGTGGGCGTAGAAGGCGTTCAGGTTGTTGATGACCCAGGTCATGCTGCGGCTGTCGTCCATGATGATGACGCCGCCGGAGCCGGCCATGGTGCCGCACTGCGCCATGGTGTCGAAGTCCATCGGGATGTCCATGATGCCGATCTCGCGGCCGTCCTTGAGCTTGTACGTCTCATCGGCACGCAGGACTTTGGACGAACTGCCGCCGGGGATGATGGCTTTCAATTTGCGACCGGGTTTGAGACCGCCGCAGAGCACATCGATGACTTCGCCCATGGTGACCTTGCCGACTTCGACTTCGTAGTAGCCGGGTTTTTGCACATCGCCACTGACGCAGAGGATGCGGGTGCCGGTGTTGTTCGGCGTGCCGAGCTTGGCGTATTCCGCGCCGCCCAGGGCGAGGATGTGCTTCACATGGCAGAGGGACTCGACGTTGTTCACGATGGTCGGGCTCATGTAGAGGCCGAGTGCAGCGGGGAAGTAAGGCGGCTTGATGCGCGGGTAGGGGCGTTTGCCTTCGAGGGATTCGATCAGGCCGGTCTCCTCGCCGCAGATGTAGGCACCGGCACCGCGATGCACATAGATCTCGCAGTCGAAGCCGGAGCCGAGGATGTTCTTGCCGAGGAAACCCTTCGCGTGGGCTTCGGCGATGGCTTTTTCGAGGATCTTGGCGGCTTCGGGAAATTCCTCGCGGATGTAGATGTAGGACAGCTTTGCGTTCACGGCGAAGCAGGCGATGGCCATGCCCTCAATCAACTGATGAGGATCCTGATGCATGATGTAGCGGTCCTTGAAGGTGCCAGGCTCGGATTCGTCGGCGTTGCAGATGAGATAGACCGGCTTGGTGTTCGTCGCCGGGATGAAACCCCATTTCACGCCGGTCGGGAAACCCGCACCGCCACGGCCACGGAGTCCGCTGGCTTTGACCTCGTTGGTGATGGCGCTGCGCTCCATCGTGAACGCCTTTTTGAGCTGCTCATAGCCGCCGTCCTTCAGGTAGCACTCGATGGACGGATCGTAGCCGGCGCGGTCGATGTTTTTGAAGATGAGGCGGGTCTCGCGTGAATGCGGTTCTTTGCCGGGGAGATACTGGACGGGGGAGGCCATGGTTTTCAGTATCCGAGTAGGCAAGGGCGGGGCAACTTGGATTTGTGAAAAATTTCACAAGGGGGCTGGGAACGGCCGGTCAGAGCATCAGCCCAAAACGCGCGGTGATGGCACGCAGGAGGGCAAATAGCGCCACTGTGAGCACCGCGCTCCCGCCCAGGGCACCGTAAAAGCCCCACCAGCGCTGGAACATGGGGAACAGCAGGAACATCGGCAGCGTGGGCAGCACATACCAAAAGATGTAGTACATGTGGTCCGCTGTTTTCTGCTCCCGTGCCTCAGGTGCGCTTTCGTAATGCACCCAGAACAGCGTGATGATGCTCACAAAGGGCAGCGCGGCCAGTAGCGCGCCCGCTTTGTCGCTGCGTTTTACGATTTCACTGACCAGCGTGATGACGCCGGCACTGAGGAGGAATTTAAGGAGAAGCATGGCGGAAACCAATGCCAGCAATTCCGCACTCAGCGCAACAAAATCCATGCGGGGCCAAGCCGCCAAACATCCAGTTTGCGTGTCGCCGCCGGAAAGGGCAGCTACGCTTTCTTGCCACACATGCCGCCGAAGCCGCTGCTGATCACGCTGGTAAGAACGCTTTGAATCTGGCCTCCGCTCGGGTTGTTCTCGGCGATTTGGCCGCTTGGCGTCAGCTTGTCGATGATCTGCGGCAGAAACTGCGCCAGCAGTGGCAGAATCGTCTTCACGTTCATGCCGAGCTTGTCGGCTAGTCCTTGCAGCATATCTGCGCCGACGGCGTTCTGCACTTGGTCGGCACTGATCGCTTGATTCTGCCCCGGTCCTACCCAGGAGGAAAATGCCTCGCCCAGGCCCGCTTGCTGAAACTTGCCCATCAGGCCATTGAGTCCACCGGACTCATTCAGCAGGCTGGAGAGCATGGCGGCGGGGTCTTGTTTGGCGGAGCCGCCGAGCATGCTGCCCAACGCGTTTTTGGCGAGTGAATCGAAGAGTCCCATATGAGCGCGGAATGTGGGGACGGGAAGGGCAAAGTCAAGGCGCAGCCACCTTGACCACGCCTTGACACCAGCTACTCTCCCCGCCCCCCAAACCCCATTTACCCACACATACCATGAGCCAAACCCACGAATTCCAGGCCGAAGTCAAACAAGTCCTCGATATCGTCATTCACAGCCTCTACACCGACCGCGAGATCTTCATCCGCGAGTTGGTGTCCAACGCCGCCGACGCGATGGAAAAGATGCGCCTAACGCAGCTCACGGAAAACGAGGTCTTTGACGCTTCCGCTGCGCTGGAAGTCACCATCACCACGGATGAAGCCGCCCGCACACTCACCATCGCCGATCACGGCATCGGCATGAACCGCGCTGAGCTGGTCGAGAATCTCGGCACTATCGCGCATTCAGGATCGAAGGCATTTGCCGCTGCTTTGAAGAACGCGGGCAAGCAGAATGACGCTTCGCTCATTGGGCAGTTCGGCGTCGGTTTCTACTCCGCCTTCATGGTCGCGGACAAAGTAGAGGTCCACACGCACTCCTGGCGCAATGATGGCGAGCACCTCGTGTGGACCAGCGACGGTAGCACTAGCTACACGATTGACGAATCCGCCGATCAGGCACGCGGCTGCAAGATCGTGCTGCATTTGAAGGAAGATGCCGACGAGTTCGCCAAGAAACACCGCGTGAAGCAGATCCTCGAGAAATACTCCAACTTCGTCAGCTTCCCCGTCATGCTCGACGGCGAGCGCGTGAATACCGTCGAGGCCATCTGGCTGAAATCGAAGGACAGCATCACCGACGAGCAGTACACCGAGTTCTACCGCTTCGCCGGGCACGCCTTTGATGATCCCAGCTACCGCCTGCACTTCCAGGCCGAGTCGCCCATCGCCATCAATGCGCTGCTCTTCACCCCCACGCAGAACATGGAATCCTACGGCATGGGCCAGATGGAGCCCGCCGTCGGCCTCTACTGCAAAAAAGTCCTCATCGACCCGAAACCGAAGAAGCTGCTCCCTGAGTGGATGCGCTTCGTGCGCGGTGTCATCGACAGCGAAGACCTGCCGCTGAACATCTCCCGCGAGTCCATGCAGGACAGCGCCCTCGTGCGCAAACTTGGCGACGTCGTCGCCAAGCGCCTCCTCAAGCACCTCGACAAGGAAGCCGGTGAAGACCCCAAGAAGTACAACGAGTTCTACGCCAGCTTCAGCCGCTTCTTCAAGGAAGGCGTCGCCACCGACCACACCAATCGCGATGCCATCGCCAAGCTTTTGCGCTTTGAATCCAGTATGACGGAGCCAGGCGAGACCATCAGCCTTGCCGGTTATGTGAAGCGCATGAAGGAAGGCCAGGACACGATCTACTATCAGGCCGCCACCTCGCGCAGCACGATCGAAAGCGGCCCCTACGTCGCTGCCTTCAAGGAAAAGGGTTTCGAAGTGCTCTACATGTTTGAGCACATCGACGAGTACGTCATTTCCAGCCTGAGCAAGTTCGAAGAGAAGGACCTCAAGTCCGTCAACGCCCCCGACATCGACCTCGGTGACGCCACCGGCGAAGGCGATGCCCTTCCTGAGGCCGAAGCCACTGGCCTTTGCGACTGGATCAAAGAACGTCTCGCCACGCAGGTCGAAACCGTCCGCACCGGCAAGCGCCTAGTTGGCAGCCCCGCGCTCGTTTTGACACCCGAGGGCGAAATGAGCCCGCAGATCCGCCAGATGATGAAGGCCATGGGCAAGGACGGCGAGATGCCCGGCTCCAAGGTCATCTTCGAGATCAATCCGCGTCACCAACTCGTCCGCAACCTCGCCACCCTACGCGAAAAAGATCCCGAAACCGCCGGCCTCATCACTGAGCAGATCCTCGACAACGCGCTGCTGAGCGCCGGTTTGCTCGACGAGCCGCAGCGCATCATCGAGCGCACACAAAAGCTTATGGAGAAACTGTCTGCCGCGTGAATGAATAATTTGCACCGTGCTGTTTGACAAAACAGCGTGGTGGTCTAGTCTCGCGGCCCGCTGTCCCCAAGACAGTGGGTCTGGCGAAAGCCAAACGCACCCGTAGCTCAACGGATTAGAGCATCTGACTACGGATCAGAAGGTTAGAGGTTCGAATCCTCTCGGGTGCGCCACTTGTTCAATAAATAACAAGTATGGCAGTGGAGGAGCTTGCGAATAGCGCGGGAGAGGTATGATGCGGGCCATGAATTTTCGGGATTTATTCGCACGGATGTCGTTGTTGCTGTTTGCAGTGTGGCTGGCAGCGTGTGGACAGCGGATTGAGTCTGCCTCCGAGGAAATTAAAAAAGCTGAGAACCCCACAAAGCAGCGGCTGGTGATCAGTGTGGAGGAACAAATCATGGTGACATTTAACCGGGACCGGCCCAAGCGGGTGTATCGCGTGAGCACCTCCAAATTTGGCGTGGGAAACAAGCATGGATCATTCAAGACGCCGGTGGGGCAGTTGGAGATCGTCGAGATTGTGGGTGAGGGGTTGCCGGTGGGCTCCAAATTGAAAGGACGGCAGCCGACAGGGGAAATTGTACCGGTAAACGCGCCGGGACGTGACCCAATCGTGACCCGCATTCTGCGCATGCGCGGCACCGACCCAAACACGGTGGGCACATTTGAGCGCGCGATCTACATCCACGGCACGGCGGCGGAGGCGCGTCTGGAAACACCCGCTTCCTGGGGGTGTGTGCGGATGGCTTCCGAGGACATCATCGAGCTGTGCGAATGGATCGAAGTGGGCGCTCGGGTGGACATCGTGCTGGGGAAATTGCCAGCGCCGAATGCGCTACCGCAGTGAGGCAGTCCGGTCTTGAGCACAGCGTGGGTTTGAGATAAGAGTGACGTGCCGTGTGTCACTGCGGTCTGCCCTCTCGTCCTACCCGCATGCCTCCTTCCGTTCTGAATCGCCGCCGCATCCTGAAGATTGTGGTGCTTACCGTGCTTGGCACGCTGGCGGCCTTGTATCTCGGGGCTTTGATCAGTTTTGCCGGGAACTCCTATGGTTTTAACAACCGCTTCAGTGAGATCGCCCTCCAGCATCATTGGTGGTACCTGGTTTGGAGTAATCTGGTCGTGCTCAAGGGGTATCTGCTCGTCGCGCTCGGCTACGTGGTGGTGATCTATCCGCTGGTCCGTCTGTGGAGCCGTGGGCGCAATCTAGCGTGCTGGGGTGTGGTGTGGCGCACGCTGGTGCTCGCGGGCCTGATGTTTGGATTTTTTGTGTTCAAGCTGATGCTGGAGAAGCCGTACTTCGGCGATTACAGCTTTCTACTGGGCTGGTATGACTGGCTGGGACGTGTGGGCGGTCTGTGGGTGCAGCAGGCGCTGCATGCCTTCGTCACGCAGGTGTTTCCGCTCATCGCGCTCATCGCGGCGGCGGGGTTTTATCTCTTTGAGCTGCGGGGCTGGTTCACGCGTGCGGCACGGCCGCTGCTGTTCAGTGTTGGGGCAGTTGCTGGCATACTGCTGTTGCTGGCGGTCAGTGGTTATGGCGGGCATCGAGCGTCGGGAACGGAGGTGCCAGCGGGAATGAAAAAGGTGCCGAAAAACATTGTCATTCTCGGTTCCGACTCGCTGCGCGCGGACCACTTGTCTTGCAATGGCTACCATCGTCTCACCTCACCGAACATCGACCGACTCGCGGCGAAGGGGGTGAATTTCGACCGTTGCCTGACGCCGATCGCCTCCACGCTGGAGTCGCTGACCTCCATTTTTTCCTCGCAGTATCCACACACGCACGGGGTGCGGCACATGTTCCCGAACCGGGCCATGGTGGACCAGGCGAATCGCGAGGCTCCCGCGCTGGGCGCAGAGCTGCAACGGCGCGGCTACGACACGGCGGTGATTGGTGATTGGTGCGCTTGCGTCTTCAATGAGCTGCCGATGGGCTTCCAGGACATCGTGGTCTCCGATTTTGACAATTTTCGCGTGTATCTGAGCGAGGTGGTCTTTCTGCATCATCACATCCTGCCGCTGTTCTTCGACAACAGCTTCGGCCACCAGTTGTTCCCCAAATTGAAGTCCTTCGCGAATTACATGACTCCCTCTGTCGTCACAGATCAGGTCACGGATCGTATCAAAGACCGAGCTGCTGACGGTCGGCCCTTCCTCCTGTTCGGCTATTATTCCTGCACGCATCTGCCCTACAAGACGCCGACACATTACGCGAAGCTCTGGACGGACCCGAATTACGCCGGACCGCACAAGCATGAGCTGGCGCTGAATGTGGATGAGTTCATCAGTGGCACCGACATCAACGAAAAATGGCGCAAGCTGCCGCCGGAGGAGGTGGCGCAGATCGTCGCTCTGTACGACGGCTGTATCCGCATGTTTGACGATGCCGTCGGCCGTGTGGTAGCGGAGCTGGAACGCCAGGGGCTGATGGACGACACCATCATCCTCATCACGGGTGATCATGGTGATGATTTGTTCGAGCCGAACTGCACCTTCGGCCACGGCACCACCTTCAACGGCGGGGACCAAGCCAATCACGTCCCCGCCATTTTCCACATTCCCGGCCTCAACCAGCCGCAGCGCCATTCGCAGATTACCCGCACCATTGATTTTGCCCCGACGCTGCTGGATCTCATCCAGGCTCCCGCGCAGCCGCGTTTTGAGGGCACCAGCCTCGCGCCGTTGATTCGCGGTGAAAAGTCGAACCTCGACCTCGCCTACTTTGGTGAAACGAGCTATCTGTTCTTCCGCCGCAGCATTCCCGGCGAGGAGCCGCTCTTCATTCCGCCGATGGATGAGACCACGTTCATTGATCCCGATTTCGACTACCATTTTGTACTCAAGGACAAGTATCAGGACGCCGTGCTGGAAACCAAAGAGCATTGCGTGCGCACGGAGCGCTTCAAATATGTGCGCACTCCGGGTGAGCGGCACCCCATTGAACGCCTGTTTGACCTGCGCGAAGATCCCCACTGCGAACGTGATGTGAAAGCGCGTTTTCCCGACGTGAAGGCGCGTCTCAGCGCCGCGCTGGACAAGTGGCGCACGACGCACGCGCAGAGCAGCACCCAGGAAATCTATGGCATCCTCAGTGAGGATAGCCTCCAGCCCATTTCACCCCCATGAACGACGCCGACCTGCCACATCTCGTTATTGGAGCCTGCATGAACGTCCATCGCGCCCTCGGTCCCGGTCTGACCCAGGATGCCTATGATGAATGCCTCGCCATTGAGCTACGGGAACTGGAATTCGACTTCCAACGCGGCGTCCTGCTTACTTTTGACTACCGTGGGAAACGCGTTAAAACCGCCACCCGCCTCGACTACGTCATCGGTAGCACCTTGCTGCTCCAGGTTCGCTCCCAGGAGCTCCTCAGCAAGCAGGACGAGCAGCAATTCGAGTCCCAACTCAAGCTCAGCTGCCTCAAAACTGGGCTTTTGGTCAATTTCAACGTCGCCACCCTGCGTAAGGGCATTCACCAGATTACAGTGAAGCGGCGGGAGTCACCCAAGATCTGATGATCCTGGGTCGCAGAAGGATGGCGCTGAGCGCGGTATCAGTGAGCTGCGGTTGAATCTAGATATCTGTGCAGAAACGATTGCGGTGGTGCAGCGCTTTGCTCCAAACTGGCGAATATAATCCCATGAAGTTAATTATCAATAATGCGTGGAATCTTTGATAATATTTACATATATGATATTGTAAAAGCCGTGGCGGGTAAGTATAAATTTAGAAGTAAACTCAAGAGTTGGAAGGTGTGTATCTTTGTGACTCAAAATTGCCATAAACATAGCGCCTGCCATGAAAAAAATTCAGTGCCATTACTGCTGCTCTCCTGTTGGTGAGTCCTGCTCTCGTCTTGGGGGATGTGGTTGACCCCTTTGCCAATGTGCTCATCAAGTACGATTTCAACACACTGAGCAAGGATTGGGATTCAAACACACCCGCTTACTGTGCTCCTTGTGTCTGGACGACGGATTTGTCTCTCAACACGTTAAACCAAGGATTGCACTACGGCGGAGCCGACGGAACGAATTTTCGCTGTTTTGAGGGCTGGGACAGCACCTATGACTATTCGCTGTCTCGCACGGACCTGTCCCAGGAGTTGCGAACGCTCTCCTATGATGTCTTTGTTAGGGATAACATGATCGCTGAGATCTCGGGGGTTTGCCTGGATTGGCAGCGCCCAGGAAGTTCGTCGGTGGATTCGATCCAGGCTTCCATCTTTTGGCAAGATGCAGGCGGGGCTGTGCAATATCGCACTTCTGGTCCGGTCGCGCTGGGCGAAGTCGGGAGCTGGAGCACCCTTAATTTAGATTTTTCGTCTGGCTCCAGTGCCCTGCCAACCGGGATCGACACTTCGGGCCGGCAGTTTCATGTGGAGCTGTACGCCTGGGGCCAGGACGGCGACGCGCTGTATCTCGACAACGTGGTGCTCAAAGGCGTTTGCGCTCCGATTCCTGAACCCAATGGCGCCATGCTGATCGCGGCGGCCGGTCTGGCACTGCTGCTGCGCCGCAGAGGGCGCAACTGATTTTATATCCGCCAACCACAATCACTTATCCCCACGAAGCTGCCGCAGTGTCACCTGCGGCAGTTTTGTGTGCACATTGCTTTGTAGAAAGGATAAATTGACGCTGCCACAGTTTTTTAATTTTTTATTAAGAGCGTGTGAAACACTTTCTTTTATATCAGCGTTTGTCCGTTCATGAAGAAATTCTTCGCTTCCCCCTTCCTTGCTGTCTGTTTGCTGTCTTCCGCTCATGCGGCCGGCAAGCCTGATGCTGTCTCTGCGGCCAAACAGGTTGACGCCATCCTGGCGGCTGACTGGCAGAAAAACAAACTCCAGGGCAATCCTGCCGCTGACGACAACACCTTTGTCCGCCGCATTTATCTCGACGTCATCGGGCGCATCCCGACGACGCGTGAGGCCGATGAATTTCTGGCTTCCAAGGATGCTGGCAAACGCGCCAAATTGATCGACAACCTGCTCGCCTCCGAAGCCTATGTGCAGCATTCCTTCAACTATTGGGCGGACGTGCTGCGGCTGACCTCCAGTGGCAACCAGACCGGCGGCATCACCGGCGCGGCGTATGCGAATTTTGTGAAGGAGAGTCTGCGCGCCAACAAACCATACGACCAGTTCGTGCGTGAGATGGTTTCCGCCCAGGGCAAGGCCTGGGACAACGGGGCCATCGGCTACTATATGCGTGACCGTGGCATGCCGCTGGACAACATGGCCAACACCACGCGCATCTTTCTGGGCACCCGCATCGAATGCGCCCAATGCCACAACCACCCCTTCGACAAGTGGACGCAGATGCAGTTCTATCAAATGGCCTCCTTCACCTACGGCGTCCAGACGCAGGATTACTCCGGCGGCACCATGGAGGAGGTACGCGACTTGCTGAAGGAGCAGGAGGACGCCATCCGCGCCTCCGTTAAGGAGCCACAGCGTCCGCAGCGCGTCCGGCCAACCGGCAAGATGAGCAAGGAGCAAATCGCCGCTTTGGAGAAGGATTACGCGAAGCAGCAGGTGGAGTATGAGGAAAAAATGCGCGAGGTGAACAAGCAGCGCAACGAGCTGCGCGAAAAGGTGCGCAAGGAGCAGCGTGGTTATCAGGACGCCATGAACGATGTGCGTGACACGATGCGCTACACGTCGGTCGGCAACCGTGACCGCAAGCCGTCGTTGCCACATGATTATCAATACACTGATGCCAAGCCTAAATCTGCCGTGGCCCCCGCCACGATGATGGGGCACGAGTCCAACGCCCAGGCGGGCGAGACCCAGTTGCAGGCCTACGCCCGCTGGATGACGACCCCGGAAAATCCACGTTTCACCACGGTCATCGCCAACCGCCTCTGGAAGCGCGTGTTCGGCCTCGCCCTCATTGAGCCGCTCGACGAGCTCATGGACACCACCGTGCCGATGATCCCGGAGATGGAAAAGCACCTCGAAAAACTCGTCGTGGACATGGGGTATGACATGAAGAGCGTGCTGCGGGTGCTGTACAACACCAATGCCTACCAGGCCCAGGTCACGCGCCAGGAGCATGCTCCCGGCAACGTCTATCATTTCACCGGCCCGCTGCTCCGCCGCATGAGCGCCGAACAGATGTGGGACTCCTTCGTCACCCTCATCAACCCCAGCCCGGACATGATCAACCAGACGAATCGTGATGCGATGGAGCAGCGCATCCTACAGGCGAAGAAGATCGCTGACAGTGTCGAAGCGCTCTCCCCGGAAGAAGCTCTCAAAGGCTTGAAAAAAGCCGCTGATGTGTACAGCAAAAATCGCACCCGCACGGATGAACAGCAGAAGCTTTACACTGTGGCACGCTCCGCCTACAAAGAGGCGTCTGACAAGGCAGATACCTTGCCTGAGGGGGCGGCGAAAGCTGCCGCCATCGAAGGGGCGAAGGAATTGAAGAAGAAATCCGACGCGATTCGCAGCGAGGTCAGCCGCATTCAAAATGAGGGCCGTCGTGTCACCTACGCCGAGGTCATCACCACCGGGCAGAAGAAACTCTTCGAGCAGGTTACTGGCAAGCCCTTCCAGACCGTCGCCTTGAGCACCAAGGGCGGCTCTCAAGCAGCCCCCGCCATGATGAGCGGCGGTGACATGATGATGTCCAATGGCACCCGCACGGAAAAAGTCATCATCCCTGGCTATGACCGCAAAGAACTCAGTAAAGAAGAGAAGCAGGCCGTTTCGGACAAAATTCGCGTCGCGTATGCTGAAGAGGCCGATTTCTTTGGCATCACCAATGACAAAGAGCGCAAGTCCTACATCAGCGCCCGCGAACAGGTGAGCCGCAACACCCTCCGTGCTGCTGAACAGGAAAGCCCAGCACCGCGTGGTCACTATCTGCGTGAGTTCGGCCAGAGCGACCGCGAGACCATCGAAAACGCCAACAACGACGCCAGCGTTCCCCAGGCACTTGCCATGATGAACGGCAGCCTCCTGCCGCAGATCACCAGCAAATACAGCCAGCTCATGCTCACCGTGAACAAGGCCCAGTATCCTGACGACAAGGTCGAGGCTGCCTACATGACCGTCCTCTCGCGCAAACCAACGGCGAGGGAAAAGACCGTCTGGCTCAAAGCCCAGGATAGCGGCCTCAGCAGCATGGACGACCTCGTGTTCTCCCTGCTGAACACCCAGCAGTTCATTTTCATTCAGTAAGACAACACACAAAACCAACAACACACACGCGCATCTCCCATGAAACAGGAACTCGCCACCAAACTCGTCCGCTCCGGTGAAATCACCCGCCGCGACTTCGCCGCCAAAACCGCCTCCTCGCTGCTCGGCGTTGGCTTGCTTGGCAACTCGCTCACCAGCCGGTCCTTCGCCGCCTTTGAAGGCTCCTCGAAGCTCAAGCAGGCCGCGACTGCAAAGAACGTCATCTACCTCTACATGAACGGGGGCCAGTCCCACATGGACACCTGGGATCCCAAAGAAGGCGTCGAAACCGCCGGCCCGACCAAGGCCATCAAAACCAGCGCTGACGGCGTCCGCATCTCGGAATACCTGCCGCTCACCGCGCAGCAGATGCACCACGGCACCGTGGTGAACTCCCTCACCTCCACCCAGGGCGCGCACGAGCAGGGGAACTACATGATGCACACCAGCTACGAGCTGCGCGGCACCATCCGTCATCCCGCCATGGGAGCCTGGCTCAACGTCTTCCAGGGCGGTGGCAACAGCACCCTGCCGAACTTTGTTTACATCGGCAATGACAGCCGTCATCCCGGTGCCGGCTTCTTCCCCGCCGCTCAGGCTCCGCTGTTCGTCAGCAATCCGGAAAACGGTCTCAAGAACATCAAATCCAGTGTTCCTGAAGACAAATTCCAGGCCCGCATGAAGCTTGCCGACGAGTTGGACAAGGACTTCCGTCAGACCTTCCCGCACCGCAATGTCAACGCCTACGCCGACATGTACGATGACGCCATGGCCATGATGAAGTCCGAAGACCTCAAGGCCTTCGACCTCAGCGAGGAGCCCGGCGAACTCCGTGCCGCCTACGGCAAGGAAGCCTTCGGCCAGGGCTGCCTGCTTGCCCGCCGTCTGGTGGAGCGCGGCGTCCGTTTTGTCGAGGTTTCTCTCGGCGGCTGGGACACGCACAACGCCAACTTCGTCGCCGTGCCTGAGCGCTGCGAAACTCTCGACAAGGGCCTCGCCACTCTGGTCGCCGACCTCCATAATCGCGGCCTGCTGCAGGATACCCTCATCGTCTTGAACTCCGAGTTCGGTCGTACGCCTGACATCAATCAGAACGCCGGCCGCGACCACTATCCGAAGGCTTTCTCCGGCGTCATGTTCGGTGGTGGCGTCAAAGGCGGCTTCACCTACGGCAAGACCGACAAGGAAGGCCGCGAGGTCGTCGAGGACAAGGTCAAGATCATGGACTTCAATGCCTCCATCGCCTACGCCCTCGGTCTGCCGCTCGACCACGTGATCTACAGCCCCAGCAAGCGTCCGTTCACCATCGCCGACAAGGGCCAGCCGATTCCGCAACTGTTCGCGTAAATCACGCGACACAGTTTTCATTCAACCACACGCGACGCCTCACCAGCGTCGCGTGTTTTTTTATTCGCAGACAGTTCTCAGAGTTCCACATCATCCAGCTTTGCCAGCAGTGCGGATACCGTGCTGGTCTGGCCGGGCAGGATCAAATCGGCGCGGATGTCGGCGAGCGGTTGCAGCACGAAGCGGCGCAGATGCAGCCGTGGATGCGGCAGGATGAGTTCGGGGTCGTCGCTGACACAGTCATCGGCATACAGCAAATCGAGATCAAGGGTGCGTGGCGAGTTGCGCGCGCGCTGCTCGGGCCGCCCCAGCGCTTGTTCCACCGCTTTTAAATGGGTGTGTAGCTCACGTGGCAGGCAATTGGCCGAGATTTCGACGACGGTATTCAAAAACGCCTGCGTGCCGGGGGCGCAATCGACCGGTGCGGTTTCATACACCGGGGCGCTGGCGCTGAGTGTCACGCCCGGAACGCGGGCCAGGAGCAATTCAATGCCGCGCTGAATGTTCTCAGCGCGATCACCGAGATTCGAGCCGAGGGCGATGCCGAAGTTCATGGTTGACGATGGTTTGGGGTAACGATTCAGGAAAGCAGAAGCCGGAAGGACCGCTGAAATGCAGCCCAAGGGAGGAGCGCGGCACGAGGGTAAGTCGCCGCGGTAGGAGAAGCAAACGCTGGATGAGCCTTGCCCCCCATGTCCCGCAGCACCACGGGCCGCGTGGGTAGGCTCAGCCGGGCGGTGGGAGCATGCGGCATGACACGGGCGGGGCTTGGGGTGGTTGGCCGTGGCGTGACTCATGCATCAGGTGGGCGGCGCGTGACGGCCATGCGGCCTGAGCTTGGCTGCGGCAGAGAGAGGCGGGGGCCGAACGCCGCCGCCTGATCCTGGGAAGAACCGAGCGGAGCGAAGGTAGCCAGCCGCAGGCTGCCCGAAGGGCGAAGGCCCCGTGAGGCGCGGTCTGAGACAACGTCGCTACATACAATGCGTGTATAGCGGCGAGGCCCTGCCAGCGCACACCAGGCCACCGGGTCCCGGCGCTCTGGCCGGGTGGCGGCCAACTGCACACTACTCCGCATTGTATCGTGGCTACCGTGTGGCTGGTGCGGAGCTGCGGCGATACGGAAAGCAGCACTATTCCTCGCGGCAGGGCGGGAGCGGGCGGAGCAGTGCGGTGGTGAGCAACGGTGCGGAGCTGCGAGCTTCGCGAAGCACTGGAGATTGGCTTGGCCGGTTGCCTGCTGCGTGACGAGTCACCGGCCTTGCCGATGACTGCCCAGCTCAGGCACCGGCAGGGTGGGAAGAGGCGTTGCAGGGTGGATGCGTATCGCCGGGTCCATAAAGTGCGCTGGCTATTTCCTTCCAAAGATCGTCCGGGCCGTAGTAGGCGATATCCAAACCATCAAATCGCTCAAAAACTAATGCACCACTTCTACCTTCAAGAAGCACGACGAGCATCTGTCCACCACCTTGCTCTGCGGGAGTCTCTTCAAAAAACCGAAGAAGCCATTGAGTCCATGAACCACTTTCAAGTTGCCGGCTTCCATGCACCTCTATCCAAGCGCCATCGGGATAAGTGAGAAAAACAATGCTGGCATCTCTTTCCACTAGCGGAAGCAGGTGAATAAAAAGGCCGCCTCGCTGAATTGAATGGGTAGCGGGTGGCGCAGAGGGGTGGGAGATGGCAGGTTTGGTGATGGATCAAAACGACTTATTTACAATGGCCTTGGGAAAACGGGGTCAGGGTGCAACTGGCTGACAGATTGATCATGGTGTGGGTGCATCGGATTCCTTCAAAAAGGTCTTCATCGTCTCGCGAACCATTCCCAGCGCACGCTTTCCGTCAAGCCTGCGCCGCTGCTGGCGGACGTGGGCGGGGCTGCTCATCGCCCGTTGGTCGGCCATCCACTGCGGCGACACCACCGCATCAAACGTGGGCAGGGGGCAACTGCATGACCGCATGCTTGTTTGTCCACTTGTTGCACGCTCAACCCGTTTCCCCGGCTGATTTCAGCTCACTCGGTCATGTCAGCAATGATGATCCCGGTTGCTGGGGTTCTTCACCATTTGAGCCTGGATTTTCATCCAAGCTGTCAACTATCGACCCCTGGCCCTTTCCTCCTTTCCTCGGCTGTCTGGCTCCAGACTCTACCGCGCGGGGTTCTTACCCGCTGGGCTGCGATATAAGGTTTCGATGTTCTAACTTTCATTTTACTGTTTGTCTGATGTCCTCCTTATCTTGGCGCAATGACCCCGTTTCCCGGTCAAGGCTATTGGTTGGCCAGCACGTTCATTCTAGATTTTATCTGCACAGCAGATGGGTTTGCGGGATTGATCAAATCAGAAGGGGTCTGTCCGCTTTTGTTTTTGATTCTTGGGTCGGCACCATGCCTCAGCAGCTTTTCAATGGTCTTTAAGCTAATGTTGTTATTTTTGATATGCCGGTGCAAAGAAGTCGATCCCGATGCATCTACAGCGTTTACATCAGCTCCGTGGTTCAAAAGAAAGTCCAGGGCATTATCAGTACCTGGAAAACTGCATGCCACAAAAAGCAATGTGCTTTCATCAAAAGGATAGCGTAGATCAGGTAATTCTGGATGAATTGTAAGCAGATGTCTCAAGCCGTCCACATCATTGTTAAACACTAGTTTAGAACCTTCTTCAAAAAGATGCGAACTCGTTTATCGCTTACTGCAAATGTTTGCAAAAAGACATAAAGCGACGAGACCACAAAAAAACGGCCAATTAATAATTCGACAACTCATAGTTTGATGATTTTTCCAGCAACATCGTTCACTAGCCGTTCCCTTGTAAAGATATCTGCTCTTAATGTCGAACGGTTTGACCCACCCTCTCTTTTCGAGGCGCAGAAATCGATCTTCAGTCATGAATTGATATCTATTCAGAATCCAATCCTGACTAGCTAGGGGCATCCTACTGCCATTACTTGGGGAAAAGATGACCGGCATTATGACCTCCGACAACCTGCTGCGGGTCCGGCGGCGGAGGCCCGAAGGGAACCCCGCGCTCCCATGAGCGTGCCGGAAGGCGGATGGTGCGGAGTATGGCCTTTCAGACCTCGGTCTGGCCGCTCCAACCGGGATCTGGACCGCCAGACCGCGACCGGAGGCCTGGAACCGGGCTTTTCGAGGTTCCAGACACGTTTCTGGTGGCGTCCGGTCCGGATCTCGTGGCGTCCGGTCCGGACCGCGTGGCTTCCGGTCTGGACCGCGTGGCGTGAGATTTGGATCTCGTGGCGTGAGATTTGGGGTTTGCGGCAGGGGCGGGACCGCCTTTGGCCTCGGGTCCAGGGAACGGCCCGAGGAGCGGAAGCCGCCCCAAACGGGCGGTTGGAGCGCGGACTCAAGGCTCTTGAGCGGAAAAAAAGTTCAGCGGTCTAAGGCTGGGGTTAAGTGATTCATCATCAATTCATTTGGAATCCAAAGCACAGCCATCCCATAGCCTGCCCAAAATGAGGAGCAAGTGGGTGGTTTACGCAGGGAGTGTGGCTGGGAAGTGCTGGAGGCCGAGTTGCGGTTTTCGATGGTTACTTTGCGTTACTCAGGCGAAATCAGGCGGATGCTGTCCCATGAGATCGCGTTCATGCTGGCTCAAGCCCTGGCAACCACGCGGTTTGCGGGCTGCCCAGCATCGTAAAGCTGCCGCCTGCTGTCCCATAACTTCGCAACACTCCCAGCAGGTCCAGCCGCTCCCACATCGCCGCTCGCACCACAGCGAAGAGCCGCGTAAAACTATGCCCCCACTTGCTCATGTGCGCGGCGAAGCGCAGCAGCACATACACCAGCAGCGCCGTCCATACCTGCCAGCGGATGGCGTTGGCGTTGTGACCGAGGAAGTCGCCGAGCTTGAGCGTTTGCTTCACCTGCTTGAAAAAGACCTCAATGTCCCAGCGGGCGCGATAGAGGTCGCACACGCTGCGCGGACTCCAGTCGCTGTTGTTGCTGATGAAGACCATCAGGCGCTCCTTGCCCTCGACCTCGACCCAGGCCTCGACCCGGCGCAGAGTCCAGCCGGAGAGCGACTTCCACTTAGCGCCAGTGAGCTTGACGATCTGGTCCTTGACGATGCCGCTGCCTTTGACCACCGGCAGATTGCGCAGGGCGCGGTAACGGCAGTTGTCCTTGGCGCGGGTGACCCACTGCACGCCGCGAAGGTCGAGATCATGGCGGTGGGCGAAGTCCACATACGCCTTGTCGAAGACGACCACCTCGCCGTCTTGCCGCCCCGCGCAGAGTTCGCGGGCGCGTTTGTTGTCGTGCTCGCCCGCGCTATTCACGATGGCGAAGGTGGGCAGGAAGCTGTTGCGGCTCAGGCGCAGGTGCATCTTGGCGGCGGCCTTGCGGCGGCGGTGTTTGGCCCAGCTCATGCAGTTGGCCACCAGTTCCATGACGGTGGAGTCCACCGCGTGGCTGTTCACTTTAAAGCGATGCAACAGCGCGCGTGAACTGCCGCCAGGACGCTGCCTGCCGAAACTCGCGTCGCGGTGGCGCAAATGTTCCAGCGTGCGCCAGAAGACCAACTCGGTGAAGCGAGCGTCGCGCACCTTGTTGGAGTTGGCGAGGTTGTTGCGCGAGGGCGGGGTGAGACCGCAGGCGGCGATGGCGCGGAATTTGAGCCGCAGCCAGTCGCAGATGTCGTTGCGGCTCAGGGCATGGGCGAGCTGGGCGAAGATCATCGTACGGAGGTGGCTCAGCACGCTGAAGGTTCGCGCTTTGGCATCAACGCCGGTCTCCTTGGCGGCGGCGCTGATGATGCTGCGCGGTATGAGCTTGAGTATTTGGCCGAGAACGTTGATGTGATGAAGTGCTGGCTGGGTGGCTTGGGGGTGTTTTGGTTTTGACAGGACACTCCAAATCAAGCCGCCCTTCGCCCTCAGTCAGCACTTTTCACCTCAGCCATCCTGCTTTTCTATGGGATGGTTGTGAAACAGATTACCAAAAATCCAAGCATGTTCTCACTCGCCAACAAAACTGTCATCATCACCGGAGCCGGATCAGGCATCGGCCAGGCCATCGCCATTCTCTTTGCCAAACAAGGCGCGCATGTCGAGGTGCTCGATCTCCAACAGGAGTCTGCGCAGTCCACCGTGGATCAAATCCAGTCCGCAGGCGGTAGTGCGCGTGGGTCGGCCTGTGATGTGGGCAATTATGGCGAGGTGAAGGCCATTTTCGACGCGGTGGCGAAGACGCATGGCAAAATCGACATCCTCGTGAACAACGCGGGCATCGCGCACATCGGCACGGCCTTGAGCACGGCGGAGGAGGACATGGACCGGCTGCACCGCGTGAACATCAAGGGCGTGCATGCCTGCGCCCAGGCGGCGCTGGCGCACATGACCGAGAAGAAAGCCGGCGTGATCCTGAACATGTGCTCCATCGCGGCGCAGATGGGTCTGGCGGATCGGTTTGCGTATTCGATGACGAAGGGCGCGGTGCTGATGATGACCTACTCCATTGCGAAGGATTTCATCAAGCAGGGCATCCGCTGCAACTGCATCGCTCCGGCCCGGGTCCACACGCCGTTTGTGGACGGTTATCTTGCGAAAACGTATCCCGGCCAGGAAGTGGAGATGTTCCAGAAGCTCAGCGAAGCCCAGCCGATCGGCCGCATGGCGAAGCCAGCGGAGATCGCCGCGCTGGCGCTGTACTTGTGCAGCGATGAGGCGTCGTTCGTCACGGGCAGTTCGTACCCGATTGACGGTGGCGCGGTGAATTTGCGGTAAGTGCGTTCGTCGTTCGGGCTTTAGCCCGTTTCTGAACGCCCTCACCGGACGGGCTAAAGCCCGAACTACCAACTCAGCCCACCTTCCAGCCGTCGCGATAGGATGGTCGGGTGATGAACTGGTTCGGCGCTTCCGTGTGGGTCACTTTCATCGCCTTGGTGTCCCATTGCACAGTCTGCTGGGCGCGGATGGCGAGGTTGCCGAGCAGCACGAACTCGGTCAGTGGCGCGGAGTAGTCGAAGTTCGAGCTGGGCAGGCCGCCGTTGATGATGTGGTGCGCCCACTCGCCCTGCGGATTGTCCGGCATCACGCTGCGGGTCTCGGTCTGCTTGATTTTACCAGCTTTCATGTCCACACGGACGGCGGTGTAGCGGTCCAGCGGGTAGATGATCGGGCTCTTGCAGTACGCATCGCCTTCAAAGATCACGCCGTCGGTGCCGATGAACATCATGCCGCTCTGGGCCTTATTGAAGGTGTCCTCGGGGATGTCGGGGTGGCGCTCCGGCTTGTTCGGTAAGCCGTCTTTCTCGCCATCATGCCAGGACACGGTCATGGCCGCGTGTTTGCCGGCGGGCATGTGGTACATCAGCTTGCTCCACATCGGCGCGTTCAAATCACTGATCTGGCCGCTTTCGACATCAATTTTCTCTGGAATGAGCTGGCCGAGGATGCTGAAGCTGGAGTCCATGATGTGGCATCCCATGTCGCCCAGAGCGCCGGAGCCGAACTGCCACCAGCCGCGCCAGTTGAACGGATGCGGGCCGGGGCTACGCTTGTTTTTCTTGCTGGCGACCTCGTCGAGATCGAACTCAAAATACGGCTCGCTCGGTTCGCAGGAGAGCCAGAGATCCCAGTTCAGGTTCGGCGGGCACTCGCTGAGCTTTTTTTTGATCGGTCCTTGGGGCCAGATGGGGCGGTTCGTCCACAGGCGGATTTCCTTGAGCGTGCCGATGGCACCCTGCTCGATCCATTCTTTCGCCATGCGTTGGCCGTCCATGGTGCGGCCCTGATTGCCCATCTGGGTGACGATTTTCGTCTCTTTCGCGGCCCGGTGCAGGTCACGCACCTCAGCGATGTAATTGCACAGCGGCTTCTGTACACAAACATGCTTGCCATGTTTGATCGCATGCATCGCGGCGAGGTAATGCGTGTGGTCGGGGGTGGAGACGATCACGCCATCAATGTCGTTCGCCATTTCGTCGAACATTTTGCGGAAGTCCTGGTAGAGCTTCGGCGCGGGAGGGGCGGGCTGGCTGGAGTCGAGATGGTGCTTCTCACGCTTCTTCGCGGCCTCATCGAGGCGTTTGGAGTCCACATCCACCATCGCGACGATGTTATGGTTCAGCGTGACCATGCCGGTGTCCGCCAAACCTTTGCCGTTCGCCCCGATTTGGGCGAGATTCAGGCGTTTTCCGGCCGTATTCTGCCCGCGTAGCAGCAGATTGGGACCGGTGAAGGCTCCGGCAGCCAGACTGGCGGAGGAGGCAAGGAAACGACGGCGGGAGACGGTGCTGGATGACATCTGAAAGAGTGGGTTGGAGGGCGGGCGCACGAAAACGTGGCAGAAAAGGCGATGTTATGATGGTATTCAAGTCGCAAACGGCAGTTGATCGGCGAGCAAACCCGTGGAACAGGCGGGTGTCTCGCCGTCCCCGTAGTTCAATGGATAGAACGAGGGTTTCCTAAACTCTAAATACAGGTTCGATTCCTGTCGGGGGCACGCGCCGCGCTGATTTGAAACAAAATAAGCGGGTAAATGCGGAGTACGGCTGAAATTTCCATAGAACAACCCGTTTGTGCCGATTTCTTTAGGTGTAATAAGGGTGGGTAAATAAAGGCTTTCGCTGTATCGCAAACCCTTGGAAATCAACCAGTTGTTATTTTTCAAAAACTGAAAAAAGACATTGCGAGGTAAGGCCGTTCTGTGGTTACATCAAATGAATCCTTTAGATGCCACAAACCCATTCCAACCAGTTTATAGGGCAGCGCTTTGCCTGTGCGTATTCGCATGGCTAAAGACATGCCTTTTTGAGCACCCTGGTTGCTGAATCAGCGCCGCATCACTTTTCCATTCTCCCGTTATTTTAATCCCAATTTTATGAAGACACTCCGCCACCATCGCCAATTTCTCGGCTGGTTCATGACATGCCTGATGGTACTCTGGCTGCCAGGACCGGCCCGTGGTGCCACGTTCTACTGGGATTCTGATCAGACCGGCCTTAACAACGTGCTCACCGGCGGCGGTCTCGGCGGTCTTGGCACTTGGAACACGACTCAGCCACTTTTCTGGAATGGCAGCACGCTTTCTGGCATGTCGGCTTGGAATAACGCGGGTAACGATACCGCCATTTTCACAGGCACAGCAGGTGCGATCACGCTGGGCACGGGCATCACGGTCGGTGGCCTTCAGTTCAATACAACGGGTTACACGCTAGGGGTGGCGGGCAGCACAAATGCGATCACGTTTGGGGCGAACAGCAACATCGTGCTCAACAATATCGCAGCGGCGACGATCAACGGGTCGCTCGCGGGTTCGGGCAATGTCACGCTCACGGGCGGCGTCTTCAATGGCAACACGCCAGGCGTCTTGACCTTGGCTGGCACCGGCACGGGCTCCACGGGTTACACCGGCACCACGACGATCAATAACGGCATGACGATGGCGCTGACGCAGAACAGTCGGGCGCTGATGAGCACCTCCGGCATCACGCTCAATGGTGGCGGGATTACGCTGACGAACACGACTTTGGCGGAAGCCGGGTTGGACCGTGTGGCCAACGGCGCGGCTATCACCTCCAATGGCGGCACGATCACGGTCACCAACACGGTGGCGGCCGCCACACCGTACACGGAAACGATTGGGGCGGTTGCGCTGACCTCAGGGCAGTTGAACATCGTCTCCACGAACTTGAATACCGGTGGCACGGAAAATCTCACGCTCTCAGGCCTGTCGCAGGCTGGGTCTTCGGTGGTGGCCTTCGCGGGTGGTGGCTTGGGTGGATTGGGCATTGTGACGAACCGGATTCAAGTAACGGGTCTTGCCGCCACTGCGGCCAATCAGATCATCGGTCCATGGGCGACCATTGGCACCACTGCCGCACTTCAGTCGGATTATGCCGTCAACAACATCAATGCCGGAACGGTCAACGCACTGAATATTCAGGGGGCCGGTATAGCGGGTTCGCTTCAAACGACATGGACGAACCCAGCGAATACTTACACTCAAAACACTTCAGAAACTCTCGTCGGCACGCGAACGATCACTGCCCTCCGGAACACCTTCGCCACAGCCACGACGGCCTTGGGGGCGTTTAATCTCGACACCTTCGGCCTCCTTCAAGGCACAGCCACAGGTACTTGGACCATTTCCGGCACGGGAGCAGTTCGTCAGAACGGTACGACAGCCGCCAATCTCTATGTTACAACCGGTAGCGGTGCGATCACGATCAGTGCGCCGGTCAACGACAACACGGGTGCGCTGACGCTGGTGAAGTCCGGCACGGGCGGCACCCTCACCCTCAGTTCCACGACGAGCACATTCAGCGGTGGCCTTGTTATCAACGCTGGCACGGTGAGCATCGCCGCCACGACGAACTTGGGTGCCCTCACCGGAGACATTACGTTCAACAACAGCGGCACGCTCAGCATCACCGGTCCGACGCAGACGATTGCCAGCGGGCGCGACATCCAGGTCAACAATACGGCAATTGCGACGCTGAACACGACCACCGCCGCCTCAGTCGTCACGATTCAGGGCAATATTACCGGCAATGGTGGTATCACCACCACCGCAGTTGCAAACGGCGTTCTCAGGCTCGACGGTGCCAACTCATACACCGGCCCGACTCTCGTGAACACGGGAACCCTCAGGGCGGGCAGCACGAGCGCCTTCGGCAATGGCTCGGCCCTCACCATGGGCAATGTGGCGACACTTGCCTTGGACCTCAACGGCTTCGACAACACCATCGGCTCTCTCTCCGGTGGCGGTACCACCGGTGCGGCGGTCATCCTTGGCGTGCAGACCCTCACGGTCGGTGGCAACAACGAAAACACCACCTTCGCGGGAACTCTGATCAACAACAATGCGGCTCCCAGCGGCGCGGGTGTCGTGACCAAGACCGGCAACGGCATCCTCACGCTCACTTCTGCCCGCAATGCGACCACGACAGCATTGAGCACCGCCTCCGCGACCTTGACGGTGCCGACGGCTGGCCTCGGGGCTGGGATGGCGGTAGTCGGCGTTGGCATACCTGAGGGCACTACGATTCAGAGTATTACCAATGCCACCACGTTGGTGTTGTCCGCACCGGTGACGGTGGCCAACGCTCAGAGCATCTCCTTCGGCGGCAACTCCTTCTCGGGAGGGCTTAATCTCAACGCGGGGAGGGTGAACTTCACCAACTCCGTGATGCTCGGCTCGGGTCCCATCACCTTCAATGGCGGCGGTCTCCAATGGAATCCCAACAACACCAACTTCGGCAGTGTGGATCCTTCCAACCACACGATGACCTTCACGAGCACGGCGCTTTTCGACACGAACAACACTCAGGCGGTGCTGGCCAATCCTGTCGGCAATAGCGGCACGGGCGGCCTGGCCAAGCTGGGCAACGGTACGCTGATCTTGCGCGGAGCGAACACTTATACGGGCGCCACCACGGTCACAAATGGTGTGCTGCGTCTTGAGAACGCCCAGGCGCTTGGAACGGGATCGGCAGGGGTCACGGTTCAGAGCGGTGCCGCTCTTTCCCTGGCAGGAACCATCACCACGGGCGGCGCGGGCTTCGGCGGATCGTTGACCCTGAACGGCACAGGCTCCCTGGCAGGACAGAATGGCGCGCTGGTCAACGCCTTGGGATCGAACATCTACGCTGGCGATCTCGCGCTTGGCTCGGCCTCCACCATCTCCGTGGACAATGGCACACTCAATCTCTCCAGCACGGGCGCGGTTACGGGGGCTGGCTTCGATCTCACCCTCGCCGGCAATGGTAGCGGCACCCTTGCGGCTGGGTTCACCACCGGTGCAGGCGGCCTCAACAAGACCGGCACCGGCACCTGGACCCTGACTGGCACTGGCGGCAGCAACACAGGAGCGCTCAGCATCACCGGTGGTGTCCTCAACCTCGCGGGTGGCGCAATCGGGACTGCTTCAGGCACCACCCTCGGTGGTGGTACCCTCAACCTCACCAGCGGCAGCCAGAACATCGGCAACCTGACCATCTCCGCAGGCACTAGCAACGCCGTGAACACAGTGGCCGCATCCAGCCTAACCACTGGCAGCACCCTCACGCGCGGTGCGGGCGGCACCGTGGCCTTCGACATCTCCACTGGCGGCACCCTGCCCACCACGGCCACAGGCAGCGGCACGAACAACGTGCTTGGCTACGCCACCGTCAATGACGGCACCGCGACCGGAATGGCCCAGATCAACGGCGGCAACATCATCCGCTTCGACTCCACTACGGCCACCGTCCTCGCGGACACCAGCAACAGCGCCGTCACCGACTACACCACCCTCGGCATGGCGGCGAATCCGCTCCTCTGGAGCAATGCCATCACCACCCGTGCGGTGAACTCCCTCACCTTCGACGCCTCCGCCGCCTTACAGATCGTGAACATGGGTGCGGTCGGCAACGTCCTCACGCTCACCAGCGGTGCCATCCAGAAGATCAACGCCAACAATGCCACCCTCGTCGGCGGCCAGATCGGGGCGGCCAATTCCGAAGTCATCGTGCAGCAAAACGGCACCGACAAGCTCTTCCTCAACAGCCCCATCAGCAGCGGCACTGGCTCTTTGACCAAGCTCGGCACCGGTGACTTGCAGGTTTCCGGCGGCATCTCCACCACCAGCGGCACGCTTGATGGCACCACCACCGTCACCGTGGTAGATACGAGCGGCTACTCCGTCGGTCAGGTCGTTTCCGGCGGCGGCATCGCCCCGGGCAGCACCATCACGGCCATCCCGACCGGCACCACGCTCACTCTCTCCACCGCCGCTACGGCAGGGATCGCCGCCACTCCCTTCACCTCCGCACTCACCATCGGCAGCGGCAACTCCTACACGGGCGCCACCACCATCAACGGTGGCTCGGTCATCGCCGGTGCCTCGACCATCGTGACCAACGGTGCCATCATGAACAACGTCGCCGACTTCGTGACTGCCACGGGCGGTGCCATCGGTCCACGGTCCGCCGTCACCCTCGCGAATGTCGCGGGTGCGGCCCTTGATGTGAACGGCTACAATGTCGCCATCGGCTCGCTTTCCGGCGGTGGTGCTACGGGTGGCAATCTCCTCCTCAGCAACGGCGGCACCCTTATTGTCGGTGGCGGAAACTTCATCAACAACCTCAGCAACACGGGCACACGCACCAGCTTCGGCGGTCTCATTTCCGGCACTGGCAATCTCACCCTCACTGGCGGTGGTTTGCTCGCCCTCAGCAATAACGGCAACAGCTTCTCGGGTCAGGTCAATATCAACTCCGGCACCCTCGTCATCAGCAACATGGGCCAGCTCGGCACGGGCACTTCGCCCGTCTTCGTCAATGGCACCCGTTCCGGTTCAATAAATAACGCCGGTCTCCCGGGGGGCATGCTCGTCGTTCAGGGCGGCAGCGCAGGTCTCACCTTTGCCCGCGACCTCGTCATCGCCGGCAGCGGTAACAACACTCAGGGTCAGTCCTTGCTGAACATCGGCAACAACACTTACTCCGGGAATCTCTCCTTCAACGGCACGGGTGAAGGCCGTATCGGATCTTCCTCGGGCACCATGACGATCACCGGCACGCTTTCGGCCTCCAATAGCCAGCGTCTCCATATCATGGGTGGCCCGGGCAATGTGGTCATTGATGGCCTCGTCACGGGCGGCATCAATGGCACCTCCGGCATCAACAAAAGCACCGCCAGCGGCCTCAACAACACCTTGATCGTCACGAATAACAACAACACCTACATCGGTGACTGGCGTGCGGACAGCGGCACGATCCGCCTCACGAACGGGGCTCAATTGGGCACCGGCGTTTCCGCCAGCGTCATGCGCGGCTCCGGCGGAGTCTTTGAAATCCGCACTGCGGCACCCACCAGCTTTGCCACCAAGAACGTCAGCGTGGTGGATGGCACCGTTGGCATTTTCGTGGATCGTGCCATCGGTGGTGCTTCGCTCATCAACCAAACCGTGACTTTTGGTGGCGTGTCTCAGTTCCCCAATCCGAGTGGGGCCACCAACGGCGCTGTGACGGTGACAGGTCGCAATGGTTTTGGAGCCAGCTTCTCGGCACCCAATCCTGCCAACAACATCCAGCTCGCTGGTATGGGTATCACCAATAGTTCCAATGGCCTGACGACCTTCACGGGCGACATCTGGCGGTCATCGGAGAACGCTGCGCAGCGGGTCCTGACGATTACGAGCACTGGCGAAATCTTGGTCACCGGCAGCATCATTCAGACGGGAACGCGTCCCCACCAATTCACCAAGGCGGGCACCGGCACGACGACCCTTCAGGGCACGACGGCCTCCAGCTATCGCGGCACCACGAACCTCAACGCCGGCACGCTGGCGATCAATAATTTCAATGTGCTCAACAACACGACCGGTGGCATTTCGGGCCTTCTCGCGATGGGTGGGGGCACCCTGAGTTATTTGGGGGCCGCTGGCACAGGTGCGGGTGAGACGACGGCCAAGGTGTTCGGTCTGAACGTAGCCTCGGCAAACAACGTCATCCTCGCCAACCAAGCAGGGTCGGCTCCCACGGCGCTGATTCTTTCCAGCAACCTCGCCACCACCCTCGTCGGTGCGAAGACTCTGACACTGGGCGGTGACAGCAGCGACACGTTTGCCAACCAAATCCAAGGTGTCATCCGCAACGCTACAGATGCCACGGTCACCTCTTTGGCCAAGATCGGCACCAACACCTGGCTGTATTCACCTGCGGTCAACAATTACGTCGCCGCTGACATCGTAGCAACAATCACAGCTGGTCCAGCAAACTTAAACACTTGGACACTTAGTGATGCGACAGGTATTAGGCTGGGTCAGGTCGTCACTGCCGGAGTAGGTCCGGCTGTTGGAGCGGTAGTTACGGCAATCAATGGGAACACAATCACGGTCAGCGCTACGACAGGTGGAACGGCTATCAATTCCGGTTCTGTCACCTTCGGTGCCATCACCAACGCCAGCCAGTTCACCGGCGGCGTCACTGTCGGCGGTGGCACGATGCAGTTCCGCGCCACGGCGGCCAGCGGAGTGGGATCGGATCTCCTCGGTGTCTCTGCACCTCTCGTCTTCAATACGGATCCCATCCGAGCCAATGGATTTGCAGGCGGCACTTTTGAATACCTCGGCCTGAATGGCGGCGGTGCCATCACCGAAGCCTTGGGCGCACTGACGCCCACCGCAGGTGCAGGCACGGTCCGTATCAATCCCACAAGCGGTGCGACCGCCCTCACCTTTGCTTCCCTTGGTGCAGTGGCTGCTGGCACGGGCGTGAATTTCACCGGCACGGGCACAAGCACCATCACCGGTGTCGCCACCAGCACCGCCACCACCCTGCCCGGCAACGGTCGCTTCTATATCAACGGTTCCGACTTTGCCCGCTCCAACGCGGGAGCCATGGTCGTGCCGGTCTATGGCACGGATGCGGGCTTTGTGAATGCGGGTGCGGCTCTCACCGCCGCCAGTCACAACCGCGTCTCCGGAGCCACCAGCACGGGAGCGCTTTCGATCAGTTCGTTGAAAATCGACGGTGCTCATACCGTAACTCAAACCGGGCTTCTGACGATCAACGTCGGTGCCAACACCTCCGGCGGCATCCTCCAGACCGGTGGCACGGCCACTATTTCGGGCGCAGGGGGCGTTACCACCGCCGGCACCGGCGATCTCGTCATCCGCGTGAATGGATCTGGCGACGTACTCAACCTTTCAACGCCGATCAACGTGTTAACCACGGGTGGTGTGACCAAAAATGGTGCCGGCACCTTGAACATCGACGCCATCAACGCCCAGACGACGGGCGGGGCCTTCACAATCAACGAAGGCCTGGTGCAGTTTAGGACCGGCACGGTTGGCACCACGCAATTGGGAGCCAACAACCTCAATCTCACCATCCGCCAAGACGGTATTTTCGATTACAACGGTTTCACTCCCACCAACAACCTCAACGCCGTGAATAGTGCCGGTATCATCCGCAACACGGCAGATGCCACGACCGCCACGATGGTGGCCGGCAACGGCAATACAGCAGGTCTGATCTCAGGCAAAATCACCGACGACGGCACGGTTGCACTTGGCCGTTTGGCTCTGACCAAGGCGGGTTCCGCCACGCTGTCGCTCAGCAATGACACCAATGACTTCACTGGAGTGGTGACACTCAATGCCGGCACGCTCGCCGTCACCTCCATCGCCAACATCGGCACCGCGAGTGCCTTGGGCATGGGCGACAGTGCGGCCAATGCCGCCAGCCTCGTTTTCAACGGCGGCACTCTGCTCTACCAAGGGGCCAATGCCACCGTGTTCTCTCCGACGCAGACGCCGTCGGTCTCCATTGACCGCCAGTTCACCCTCGCCGGGAACGGCACGATCGATTCCTCTGGAACCTTCGGGAACAGCATCCTCGCTGCGGGTGCGCAAAACAATGCCACGTTGATTTTCAACAGCACGGCTGCCGTCACCGTCGGCGGTGCTGACGCCGCCAAGCGCCTCACCCTGCAGGGCACCTCCACCGGCGACAATGAAATGGCCATGCAGCTCTCCAATGGTGCCGGTCTCCGAACCCTCTCCCTCACCAAAGCGGGCGGCAGTCTCTGGATCTTGAGCAATAGCCTGAATGATTACACCGGTGACACCACCATCACCGGTGGCGCCCTCCGCGTCGGCGCGGATGGAGCCAACCTCTCCGCGAATTCCAACCTCCGCCTCGCCGGCGGTGTCTTTGAAACCTCAGGCACCTTCACCCGGGCCATCGGCTCCGCCGCAGGTGAGGTGCGATGGACCGATGCCGCAGGCACGGCCATCAATCAGAGCGGTGGTTTTGCCGCCAGCACGGCTCCCCTCACGGTGAATTTCGGCGGCGCGAACGCCCAGGTCAGCTTTGGCACCGGTGGCATCGGCAACGGCACGGGCAGCCTGCTCCTCAACTCCGTCAGCGCTCTCTCGGAGGTGACGGTCACCAACCCGCTCAATCTCAACGGCGGCGTCCGCACCATCGACGTGCTCGACAACCTCACCACCTTCACCGACTACGCCACCGTCTCCGGCGTCATCAGCGGCGGCAGCGGCAGCGGTCTCAACAAGAACGGCGGCGGTCTGCTTTACCTCACGGGTGCCAACACCTACACCGGCAACACCACCCTCAATGCGGGCGGTTTGATCGTCACCTCCATCGGCGGCGGCTCCACCGCCACCAGCAATTTCGGTGACGGCAGCGGCCAGCTCAATCTCGCGGGTGGCGTTCTCGGTTACGTGGGTTCCGGCGAGATCGTCAATCGCCGGATCAATCTGAACGCCGCCACCACCATCGAAGCCAACGGCAGTGGTGCCTTGGTGTTGAACAATGTCGTCAATAATCTCGCGGGTAACAAGACCATGGTCCTGCGCGGCTTCAGCAATGATGCCAATCGCATCTCCAGTGTCCTTACCGACAACGGCGGTTCTCTGCGTGTCCTAAAGACGGACGGCGGCACTTGGGAACTGACCGGGGTCAACACCTTCACGGGAGGTGTCCGGGTGGACTCCGGGTTCCTTGGCGTGGGCAATGATGCCAGCATCGGAGCCGTCGCCCCCACCAACCTTGTGGCCAGCCTCGTGAACAACACAAACACAGTCAACTTGACGAGCGGCAACACGAACGACCTTCAAGTGGGTATGAATTTCAGCGCCAATGGTGCCGGTTACGGGGACATCATCACTTCGATCACCGGTCCCACCTCCTTCACCATCTCCGCCGCCCGCACCATTCCAGCGGGTTCACCGCTCATCTTCGGCGGTCTGTTGATCAGCAATGCGGGCATCTACGCGACCAATTCGGCCGGCCTCACCCTCTCCCAGCCCGTCGTGATCAATGCCAATACGTCCGCCACCTTCACAGGTTCCAATTCCATCACCCTGGAGGGCAACGTCAACGGGGTGCTCGGCAACCCATGGCAGATCGTCAACTCGATTTCCGGCGGCAATCTGACGATCAATGGCAACCTGAACAGCCTTGACAACGTTACTGCTCGAACGATCGAGATCCGCGGAACCGGCAACACCTTCCTCAACGGCAACCTCACCAACACCGGCGGGACGCTGGCGATTGGCCTCGGATTCAACACCTCCGGCACCGTCACCCTCGGCGGCCTCGCCGCCGACGGCGCGATCCACACCAGCAGCACCTTTGTGCAGGGCCGTGTCATCATCAACAAAGCAGGCAACCTCAATCCCCTCGGCAGCAACAGTGTCATCAACTTCCAGGGCGGCAGCTTGGAGTCCAACGTCGCCCTCACCGGTGCCAACGCGATCACCAACACCCTGCAGTTGACCAACGCCTTCGGCGTCATCGCCGGCAGCCAGTCCATCGAGTTCGTCGGCAATGCGTCCACGGGTTCCTTTGAGAACAACGGAGGTGACCGTCGCATCACCAACAACCTCACCGGTGGTGCCGCGCTGACCTTCAGCACCAACGTGTTCGATCTATCGAACGACACCACCGCACGAACCGCGATCCTCGCCGGCGCCGGTATCTATAACATCAGCTCCCAGATCACCAATGGTGGCACCGGTCTCAGCGCCCTCGTCTATTCCGGCTCGGGTTCCCTCAACATCACCGGTGTCAGCCCCGGCGGTGCCACGGCCACGACCTGGGGCGGCGCGGCTACCCTCAACGGCGGCACGACCACCATCAGTGGCGCGGGCACCTTCGGGACGACCGGCGTCCTCACCGTCAGCAACGGTGCCACTCTCACCTTGGACAACGTTGGCACAAACACCGCAACCCGCCTCGGCAGCCGTGCTGTCACTCTGAACGGTGCCACGCTCAACTTCATCGGCCACTCCGCGGGCACCACCGAAGGCACCGCCCCTGGTGGCGCACTTATTACCAACAGCGGCCAGTCCGTGATCAACGTCACCAACAATGGCGGCACGACGCTGATGAACTTCGCCTCGTTGACGGCCAATGCCGGTTCCGCCATCAATTTCACCTCCAACGTCACGCTTGGCACCGCCACCAACCGGATCCTCTTCAACACGACCAATCCAGCCCTTTCGCCTGCCACGGCGGTGAACAACCCGACCGGCCTCATCGCCCGCGCCTTAATCAACGGCACCGACTTCGCCACCTACAACACCACCGGACTCGCCGCCAATGCCTTCGGCGTGCAGGCTTTCAACGCTTACAACATCCCCACCTTGAGTTCCACCACGACGGTCGGCACCACGGTCACTGTGGCCAGCACCGCCGGCCTCTCCCCTGGCATGGCGGTTTACGGCGGCAACGGCGTCGGTGCCAACACGATCAACGCGATCACCGGTCCGACGACTTACACCCTCACCGTCGCAGCGACCACCGCTGGCGCGACGCCACTCACCTACGGCACCACGCCCTACACCAATATCAACTCGGCCCTGATCCCCGCCTCCACCGACACCATCAAGATCGGCTTGGGCTTCATCACCACCGACGACATCAATTTCAATCGTTCCTTCAATGCGATCAACATCGACAACGCCACGGCCTTGTCGATCACGTCTCCCAGTAATGCCACCCTCACCCTCACCAGCGGTGGCTTGCTCGTCGAAGGCGGCGGCGGTGTCACCCACACGCTCAGCGTGCCTCGTATCGCTCTCGGTGCGGAAGGTTCCTTCCATATCGCAGCCAGCACCACCCTGGACATCACCGGTCAGATGACCGGGGGCTCGGGTCTGACGAAGAACCTGCCAGGCTCCCTGACTTTGAGCAGCAAGCAGTTCTACACCGGCACGACCACCGTTAATAATGGCACTATCAAGCTCAGTGGTGGTGATCAGACCCTCTTCCCCGGCGGCGCTCTGACCCTGAATCAGAGCGCAGGCGGCACCACCACCTTCGACCTCAATGGCACCATTCAGCAGGTGGGTGCCATCTCCAGCACGAACACCACCGTCCCTGGAATGGGCGGCACCATCGTCAACACCGGTGCCACCACGGCCAATCTGATCAGCAACGCCAGCGGTGGCACCTTCGTCGGCAGCATCAATGGCGACATCAACTTCACTCGTATCTCGTCGGGCAACCTCACCCTCGGCGCGGCCAGCAGCTACACCGGCGTCACCAACATCCTCGGTGGCGGTATCCTCCTCCGCGACAATGCCACCCTGCTCAACACCAGCGCCATCAACATCAGCTACGGGTCGTTGTTCTTCCGCAATCAGGACAACCTCCTCATCGACAACACCAACCGTATCAACGATGCCGCCCCGATCTCCATGAGCGGTGGTTTGATCGACTACGCCAGCCGCGTCAACAGCAATAGCAGCGAGCAGCTCGGTGCCCTGACCCTCTTCAAAGGGGCCAACACCATCACCGTCACGCTCAACCTCCTCGGCGCATACCAGACCGCCGACCTGAGCTTTGCCAGCCTCACCCGCACCGCCGGCACGACGCTCAACGTCACCGGCACCAACCTCGGCTCCGCGGGCAACAACTCACGCCTCCTCTTCAACACCCCGCATGCCAACAACTCGGCCAATGTGCTCGGTGCCTGGGCCATCGCCAACTCCACCGACTACGCCGCCTACAACGTCGCCCAAGGCGCGGGCGCCGTCGGTAGCGCCGGTTATGTGGGCTACGACACCGGCTTCGCCAGCGGCAACATCACCAACATCCTCGGTGCCTCCGCCGCCGTCACCACCACCCTCTCCGGCAATACGTCCACCGGTCTCCTCCGTTTGGCCGGCAATACCTTCAACGACATTGCCTTCACTGCGGGCACCGAAGTCCTCAACCTCGAGCAAGGCGGCCTGCTCCGCTCCAATAATACCTTCGCCTCCACCATCGGTTCGCCCACTCTCCGCGGTGTCCTCACCGCCGGCGGTGTGGAGGTCAGCGGCACTCGCGAGTTGATCATTTACAACACCGCAACGGCCAACCCGACCTCGGCGGCCACGTTTACCTCCGTGGTAAGTTCCCCCATCGTCACCGGTGCTTCGACCCTCGGTTTCCAACCTGGCATGACCATCACCAATGCCAGCTTCCCAGCCGGCACAAGGATCCTCTCCGTGGACAACGAGTTCCAAATGACCCTGACCAGCAACGCCACGGCTGCCTCAGCCGTCAACGTGCTTGTTGCAGGTTCACTCGACGGCGGCGCTACGACCGTCGGTGCACCCACCATCACCGTTGCCTCCACCGTCGGCATCAGCCCCGGCATGACCATCACCAATGCCAACTTCCCCACCGGAACCTTCGTGGTTTCGGTCGATAGCCTCACCGGCCTTACCTTGAGCCAGAACGCCACCGCCAGCGCCGCGACCCAGACCTTCGTCACGGGCATGAGCAACACCATCGTTCACTCGGTCATCGCCGACAATGGCTTGGGCAACAGCGTCCAGCTCATCAAGTCGGGTTCCGGCATTCTGAACCTCTCCGCCGCCAACACCTTCACCGGCGGCACCCTCGTCAATCAGGGCACCCTGAATCTCGTCAGCCCCGGCACCGCCGGCGTCGCCACGAATGTGGTCATCCCCGGCAATCTCACCATCGAAGGGGGTGTCAACGGCGCTACCGCCACGGTGAACGTGTTGAGCAACGTTGGCCAGATCGCGGCCACCAGCAACGTGACCCTGAATGCACGCTCGTTGTTGAACTTCCAGAACATCAACGCGCCGGGCCTCAACAACACCCTCAACAGCCTCACGCTCAACAATCTTGGCAGCGACGCCGCCGGACCCACCGTCACCAACTCCGCCGGCAGCACCTTGATTCTGACGAACAGTGCGCCGATCACCGCCACCTCCAACAACGCTGCCACGGTCTCGACCATCAGCGGTGGTTTCCTCGCCCTGTCCACGGGTGCCAACACCATCAACGTCGGTGGCATCGTCCTGCCCGGCACTTCGACGGTCTATAACGCCATCACCTCCGGATTGACCATCTCCTCCGTCATCAACGGTGCCAACACCGCCGGTTCCGTCTCCGTCCTGACCAGTAGCACCGCCGCTGCCACGGTCACGGTGGCCAGTGTGCCGTCTTCACTGGTCGTGGGTTCGACCCTGCTGGGTCAATCCGTCATCGGCATCTCCGGCACCACCATCACCCTGGCGGGCAATGCCAACCAGACCATCGCCGCCGCAACGCCTACCGCCTATCTCGCCAACACCGCCGCCAGCATCACCAAGAGCGGCAACGGTCTCCTTCTTCTGAGCGGTGCGAATACCTTCACCGGTGGCCTCACCACCACCGGGACTTCGGGTGGCATCATCCTCGGTTCCAACAGCTCTCCGACTTCCGTGATCGGAGCTGGGACCGGGCTGGGTTCAGTCTTCGGCATCCTCAGCGGCCCAGTCGGCACCGGCTCCCTGACTCTGGCCTCCGGCAACTCGCTTCTTATCAATGGCGGAAGCATCACCATCGCCAATCCCGTGATCTTCTCCGGCAATCCGATCATCGACAACGTCAACACCGCCGCTGGCACGCTGACCCTCAACGGCGCCATCACCACACCTAATGCTTTGTCGGTCAGCATCCCGAACCCGAGCGTCACGGCTTCCTTCGTCGGCCCGATCACCAATGCGGCCACTATCACCTCCATCGCCAAGACCGGCCTGGGCAACTTCAACATCAATCTCACGGGTGTCGGCGGTGCGGTGCCGATCTCCATCTCCAATGGCGGCACGCTCGGCCTCTTCCACGACGGTGACGGCGATGTGCAAAATGAAAACATCACGCTCGGTGCCATCAGCTACGATGCCGCTCTGCCCGTGCTCACCATTGGTCGTGCGGGACAGACCGTTCTTTGGAATCAGGCGGCCAACAAGATCCTCGCCCCGTCCAGCTTCACCGGCAGCCCGGGCAATGGGATGACCCTCACGGCCAACAACGGTTACGGCCTCGTGATCGCCGATATCATCGCCCTGAACGCAACCCTCGGTGCGGCCGGTCCGGTTTACAACGTCGCGGGCGGTGCACGGAACTCCAATGTCGTCAATAGCCTGGAAGTGAATGGCCAGATCACGGGTGGGGCCACCGGAGCCACCAACGTCGTCATCACCAAGACCGGCAACGGCACCTTTACGCTCGGCAACAATGCCACCGGCGGCGGTGCCAACAGCTTTGGCGGCAGCAGCGCCATCATCGACGTCACGGCCGGCATCCTCTCCGTCGCCAGCAATCAAGCGCTCGGTGACGCCTCCAACGTCGTCCGTCTCAGCGCCAACTCCGGCACCCAGGGCCTGCGTCTCGAAGGCGGCACCACCTACACCCTCACGGGCCGCACCATCAACCTCAACGCCGCCACCGTCGGCATCGACGTGACCCCGGGTACCTTGGCCACGCTCGACACGGCGTTCACCTTCAGTGCCGCAGGCAATGCGCTCCAGAAGAACGACCTCGGCACGCTGCGCATCGACGCCAATAACTCAACCCGCACCGGCATCACCAACATCGCCGGCGGTGTGCTGGTCGTGGATAACGTCAACGATCTCGGCAGTGGTCAGATCGTTCTGGTCGATGCTGCGGCTTCCGGCAAAGCCCTTTACCTCGAGGGAGGCATCAACCTCACCAATGCCATCAACATGGCTGCCACGGGAGCGGGTGCTGCCAGCGGTATCAACAACACCGGTGGTGTCTTCTCTGCCAGCGGCGTCAACACCATCAGCGGTACCATCACGAACACCGCAGCCACCGTTATCACCTTCGGCGCGGCCACCGGGGCCACACTGAACATTGGCAGCCTTGGCCTCTCCAACAGTCCCACCTTCAATGCAGTGGGCACGGGCATCATCAACATCAACGGCAGCATCGGCACGGCTGGTGTGACCATTGGCAAGGTCGGAACCGGTACGCTGAATTTCACTGCCGCGCAGACGACAACCTTGGCGATCGCGGTCAATCAGGGCACTTTCAATGTGAGTGGAGCGGGCGCATTCAGTGCCACGACCGGTGCAATTACTGTCAACAACAACGGCCTCCTCAACATCGACGACACCGGCACCGCCACGACACGCTTCGGCGCTGGACGAGCCGTGACCCTTGCCAACGGCAACCTGACCTACACCGGCAATGGATCTGCGGTCTCGGCCCAGACCTTTGGTGCCCTGACCTCCAGCTGGGGTGGCAACAACATCACGCTGAACAACGCCGGAGCCTCGAACGCCACGCTGACCTTCGCCAGCATGGCGACCGTTGGCGGCGGCAGCATCCTGACGCTGCAAAGCTTGCAGACCTTCAACGCCACGACCAATCGGCTCGTCTTCACAGCTCTGCCTACGATGACTAACGGCATCATGCAGCGCACCGTCGTCATTGACGGTGCAGGCGTGAACTTCGCCACCAACACCGGCGCGGCCACCCCGACCACCGCCTTCTCCGCCTACACCGTCACGGACGGCACCGGAACAGTCACCGACCTCCAGTTCACCAACGTCAACGGTGGCACCGCCTACGGCATCAATGCCCAGTCCGTCGGCGCCCTCGGCGTCGGCATCAACACCATGAACATCACGGGTGACACGGTGGCCCTGAGCAACCCCGGCCTGAACCTGCGCAACACCAATGCCCTCAAGATCGAAGGCGCGAACACCGACGTCACCTTCGCCACCTCCGGTGGCGTCCAGCTCGCCATCGGCTCCGGCAACATCCTCGCCACCGGTTCCGGCCAGACCATCGGTAATGCCACTCTCGTTGGCACCAACTCCGCCCCGGCGATTTTCCTCGGCTCCGTCACCATCCCCACCGCCGCCACGGCACCGGTCTTCACCTCGGTGGAAGGCGGCATCATGGTCGCCGCCGGTGCCGACCTCACCGTGAACGCCTCGCTCTTCAACGCCACCAACGTCACCAAGGGACTCACCGGCAACCTGACCTTTGCCACCAAGCAATACTTCAACACCGTTACGAACTACTTCACGATCAACGGTGGCACCGTCAATCTGTCCGGTGGTGAAAACACCCTCTGGCAGGGCGCGCAGGGCGGCACGGTCGGCCAAAATTTGGCGGTCGGTCCCGGTGCCATACTGAATCTGGCGGGTAACTCACAGATGGTCGGCGACCTCCGCTCGCCCAACGCCACCGCCTTCGCGGGCTCCGGCGGCACCATCATCAACAACACGGCCGCCACGACCGCCACGCTCGTGAGCGTCGCTTCGGCCGCCGCCTGGGGTGGCAATATCTCGGCGGGCGCCGGCACCATCTTCTACAACAAATCCGGCGCGGGAACGCAGACGATCTATAGCGACAACACCTACACCGGCGGCACCCTCATCAACGGCTCGACTCTCACCCTCATCGACGAAGGCCGGCTCTCCGGCACCACGGCGATCACCATCAACAACGCGGCGCTGGCCTTGTCCGATGCCGGCACCATGGCGAATGCCGACCGCATCGGTGATGCGACCACCATCTCCATGCGCGGCGGTAATTTTTCGCTCACTGGCCGTGACCTTTGGAACAGCAGTGAAACCGTCGGTGCGATCACCCTGGCAGGCGCGCAGAACAACTTGACCGCCAGTGCGGGTGCCAACGGTGCCGTGCGCTCCGCCGTCCTCAGCGTGGGCACTCTCACGCAAAACAACTACTCAACCCTGCTCTGGGGCGGCGCGTCCGGCCAGATGGGCACTGCTAACCGCATCACGATCGCCAACGGCAGCAGCCTGCTCGTCAACGGCATCATCCCGTGGGCCACGGATGGCGGTACTTTTGCAAGTTACGTGACCCCGACGGCAGGCAATGCGACAGGCGGCCTCGCCGGGGTGAGCACTGTGGGCTATCAGGGCTACGATGCCTCCATCATCCCCGTCGGCTCCGGCAGCACCACGCAGAACCTGCGCCTCAGCAGCGCCTCATTCGTGGTGCCCAGCACCACCGGCGGTGCTGACACCTACAATGCGAATGCCATCGCCTTCAACACCAGCGCCAACAACCAGGCCATCACCTTCGCCGACAACGCGGATACGTTGAACCTCTTCTCGGGTGGCCTCATCGTCTCCGGCAACTTCACCGGCAAGACCATCGGCTCGGCCGTCGGCAACGGTTTCCTCAGTTCCGGCGGCACCAGCTCGGGCGTTAATCCGCTCTACTTCACCGTCAACCAAGGCACCGTGTTCGTGAACTCGAGCATCGTGGACAACGGTGTCGGCCAGACCCGCTTCGTCTTCACGCCATTCAACTCTGTTGTCACCACCTTGCTCGGTGCCAATACCTACACCGGCGGCACCCAGCTCAACGGCAACGTCAGCCACAGCGGCATCCTGGCCCTCAACGTCGCCGGAGCCGATGGCACGTCCATCGTCGCCATCCCGAATGGTGCCCTCGAAATCAACAACGCCACCGTCCGCCTCGACGCCGCCAGCCAGATCCACACCAGCATCATCCCCGAAATCCACGGCGCGGGCGTCCTGAGCCTGAACAACTTCAACCAGACCCTGGCCGGCCTGACCTTCATCAACGACGGCTCCGGCACGATTCCAGCCGTCACCACCGGCACCGGCATCTTGACCCTGAACGGCAACATCACCGCCAGCTCCAGCAACGTCGGCTCCGTATCCACTATCTCTGGAGCGGGCACCGGCGGCATCGCCGTGGACCTCGCCACCACTGGCAACCGCACCTTCACGGTGAATCCGGTGACGGTGAATGGAAACAGCACCATCGCCAACGTGACTCCCACCTTGACCATCAGCGCCCCGATCAGCAGTTCCGTGACCCCGGGCACGACCGGCATCATCAAGGCGGGCACCGGCCTGCTCCAGCTCTCCGGCGCGAGCCTCTTCGGCGGTGGCGTGAGCGTGAACGCAGGCGGCCTCGCCGTCGGCGGCAGCACGAACGTCATCACGCGTGACGGCAATACTGGTCTCGTGTCCGTCTTTGCCAACGGCCCGGTCGGCACGGGTGTGCTGACCATCGGCGCGGCGGGCACTTACTTGACCTCCACAGGGGCCAACACCCTGAGCAACGCGCTGGTGCTCGCCGGTACGCAGCTCACCCTCAAGGGCACCAACAGCCTCACTCTTCAGGGCAACAACGCCACCACCACCCTTTTCGGCAACACGATAGTGACCGTGGACGCACCGCAGGCCGTGCTGACCTTGAACATGCTGCTTGGCGACGGCGGCAACGCCTATGGCCTCACCAAGGAAGGCCTCGGCAGCCTCATCCTCGGCAACAACAACACCTTCACCGGTGGAGTCACCGTCAACGCGGGAACCTTGGCCCTCGCCGGTCTGAATGACAACAACACCGCACCGGTCTTCGGCGGCACCAATGCGACCATCGGTAACGGCGGCCTGCTCTCCCTGCTGAACAACGGCACCGCCAGCAACGGTGTCATCAACTACGCCAACAACGTGGTGATTAATGGCAGCCTGACCACCGCCAACCTTTTTGTCGGCAACAACGGATTGAATACGGGCAACACCATCGTCGTGCCAGACCTGACCATCGCTGACGGTCAGATCCTCAACGTCTCCAGCGCCAACGGCTACATACTGCGCTTGGCCAACGTCAACAGCGGTGTTGCCAATGGCGGCTCGGTTCCCCAAATCAACCCTGCGGCCGGCACCACGGTCGTCGTCTTCAATTTCAGCGGCGACAAACCCATCAACGTGGGCCAGGGCACGCTGCTCTTCACCGATCAGATCCAGATCGGCTCCACCACCGCCATCAATGGCGGCGCACCCATCACCCTGAACGGGACTTACCCTCTCCAGGTGAACAACGCCGTGCTCACCAGCGCGAACATGACTAGTTTCGGCTACAGCACGGGCGGCCTCAACGGTGCCTTTGCCTCCTTGGCAGCGGCCCCCACGGCGGTGGTGAACAATCAGGTGGCTGGCATCGGCTTCTCGGGCTCGAACTTCGTGACGAATCAACTCGCGGATGGTTCTTTCGCCAACCGCCCCTCGGCCACCACAGGTGCATTTGCTTCTGGCACAGCTGCTTATTCCGGCTTCCTGAACATCACCACGGGCGGAGATTACACCTTCCGCTCCGGCACGGATGACGGCATGACGCTTTACATTGATGGCGTCGCCATTGCCAGTGATGCCTTCGGCCATGCGTTTGCCGACTCGGCCGCCATCACCACCACCCTCACCGCCGGGTTCCACTCCATCGTTTACAAGGTGGCGAACAGTGCCTCAGGCGGCGGCTTCCGCCTGCTCTACTCAGGCGCTGACACCAGCAATGCCTACCAATCCATCGCCGCGTCCAACCTCAACTACACCACGGCGGCACCGACAGCCGCCAATGGTTACAACGGCGCTGCCATCATCGACAACGCCTACTACCTGCCCAGCGGCAGCGCCACGATCGACACCTTCGGCACCCAGTTCGGTGCGGTGGTGGCCCCGGTCACGCTGAATCAGATCGACACGGTCGGCGATCAGGGTGCGGGCACCTTTGCCATGGTCTTGGGTAACAACTCCATCCTCAACGTCGCCAACGGCGGTGCCGGCAGCTTCGGCACCGGATTCTTCGGCGTGGGCGGCAACACCTCCATCGGCTCGGGCGTCATCCTCGCCACCTCCAACATCGGCACCACCGCCGCCGCTGGCACACTGAACCTCATCGGTGCCATCGCCCAAAGCGGCACGGGATTGGTGACCGGCACCGGCACCAGCGGAGCGCTCATCAAGACCGGTCAGGGCACGCTGATCCTCGGCGCGGACAACGCCACGGCGAGCACCTTCACGGGCGACCTCGCCATCCAGGACGGCACCGTAATGCTCAATCATGTGGGCGCGCTACCGTCTGGAGTGGTCACCGTTTCCGGAACCACGCTCGCAGCCCAGGCCGCCGCGACCACCGCCACCGGTTCCGCTCTCGTCACCGGCATCACCTCCACCGCCGCCATGCAGCAGGGGATGTTGGTCACCGGCACGGGCATCCCGGCCGGAGCCTATATCGTGAGCGTGGACAGCGCGACGCAGATCACCCTCTCGCAGAACGCTACGGCCTCCGGCGCAATCGCTAACTTGGTGGGTGCCACGAGCGGCATGCTCGACGTGAACGGCTTCAGCATCGCCAATGCCCTCACCATCAATGGCACGGGCACATCGGCCTTGGCGGCCAACTTCAAGGGTGCCATTTGGAACAGCAGCGCCACCGCAGCCACGCTCTCCGGTGCCATCACCCTGGGCAGCGCTTCCAGCTTGGGCGGTCGGGGTGATCTGACCGTCAGCAACGACATCACCGGGGCCTTTGCCCTGACCAAGACCGGAAACAACACCCTGACCCTGGGAGGGTCCGGGAACGCCTTCACCACTTTGGCCGTCAACTTGGGCACCCTCAAGCTGGGCCACGCCAACGCCCTGAGTGACACCACCAACGGCACGACCATCGTCAGCGGCGCGGTGCTTGATCTCAACGGCCAGACCATCACGGGCGAGGGCCTCACCATCGCTGGCGCAGGCTACGGCGGCGTCGGCTCGGTCACGGGCGTGGGCACGGTCAGTTCCTTGGGCGCTTTGATTAACACCTCGGGCACTGCGGCTAGCTGGTCCGGCACGGTCGCCATGACTGCGGCAGCGAACATCGGTGGCAACCGCGTGAACGCCCTCTCAGGCACCACGGCAGGCGACATCACCCTCGGCGGTGTGGTCAGCGGTGCCTTCACCCTCGGCAAAGTCGGCACCAACACCCTCACCCTGACTGCCGCCAACACCTACAGCGCCACGACCATCAACCTGGGCAGCATCGTCCTCAGCGGCGCAGGCACGCTGGGCAATGCCGGCACGACCACCCTCCAGAACAGCACCTACACCGGCATCGTTCCTGACACCCAGTTGATCCTCGACAACATCGTCGGCGCGGCCAGCAGCGTCCGCCTGGGCGGTCGCCCGGTCACCTTGAACGGCGGTCATCTGAGCATTCTCGGCCACGCCTCCACAGCGGTGAATGAAGCTCTGGCAACGGATCAGCACCTATTGGTTCATCTTTCCCACAACCTGATCACGCTCGACAACAATGGAGCGAACGTTCGCATCAGCACGGCAGGCATTGGCACCCTTATCCGCACCAACAACGCCACCGCCTTCATCCGCGGTGATGCGCTAGGCCAAGGAGTTGGAGCCACGAACACCAACATCATTTTGGCCGGTGGCGTTACAGCTCCAACAAACACCCAGACCATCCTCGGTCAGACCGCCACCGGTGGACAAAATATCCGCATCTATCCGTGGATCATCGCTGACACTTCCGCGACCAGCGATGGCACCACAGCCACGACGATGTTTGCCACCTACGATGCGATCAACGGCATCCGCCCGATCACGGCGGCGGAAACCAACACGACCTTCACGGCCACCCACAACATCCGCCTGACAGGGGCGATGAACTCCGGCGCAGTCGCCACTGGCATCACCTCCAACAGCATCAACTCGCTCACCATTGAGAATGCCGGGCCGTTCACCATCAATGCCTTCCGCAATCTCCAGATTGAAAGCGGCGGTATTCTTGCCAAGACCAGCGGGTCCATCACGGGGACGGGCACGCTGACCACCACGACAGCCTCGACGCCTTGGACCATCCACACCATGGGCAGCGGCACGACCTTGACCTTGGACGTTGCTCTCGGTGGCCGTGTGGCCCCCACGACGGGCGGTCTCACCACCACGGGCGACGGCACGCTCATTCTGAACTCCGCCACTGGCAACAGCTACACGGGTCTCACCACGCTCAACCTCGGCACCGTCCAGATCGGTGCCAGCGCGCCGAGCAGCAATGCCCTGTTCTACCGCTTCGCCACCGCGCCGCTGATCAATGCGACAGCAACGGGTGACAATGATGACGCCTTCTCCCTCAGCGCGGGTGCCACGCTTGATCTGAATGGCAGCTCGCAGGTCTTCGGCGACCTCCTCAGCCGTCTCCCCACGGTGGACAGCGGCGGCACCATCACCAACACCTCCGGCACCCTCGCCACCTTCATCACCACGGTGAACACCGCCCGTGACTTCGCGGGTGAGATCAATGGCAACCTGAACTTCATCAAGAGCGGCGGCACCCAGCTCAACCTGCGTGACAACAACCAGTTCACCGGTAATGCCACCTTCATGGGCAGCATCACGGCCTTGATCGATCAAGGTCGGCTCTCCGGCATGGGCGCTGGCGACACGATCAGCATCCGCAACTCCCTCCTGCGCTGGGATGACTCGGGTATCCAAGGCATGAGCAACCGCATCGCCAGCAACGTGGCCATCGAACTCGACGGCGGTGCCTTTGAATACATCAGCCGCAGCAACACGGCGGGAACAGTCACTCTTGGCAATCTCTCCCTGGTGGGAGGCAATTCCGTGCTGCGCGCCAACGTCGGTGCCGCCGGTCTCGGCCAGGCCACCCTGAATCTTGGCGGCACCTTCAGCCGCGCCACCGGCTCCACCCTCACCTTCACGGCGGGCGCGGGCATCGTGGGTGCCAATCCGTTCTTCACCGCCAGCGCGGCTGGTTTGACCACCAACACCGTCGGCATGGTTGGCGGCTGGGCCACGGTGGTCACTGCCGACGGCACCACGGCGACCAACAATGCCGAGTTCGCCGTCTATGACCCGGTGGTCGGCATCCGCCAGATGAACCTCGTGGAGCAGTCCACGACCTTCGCGACATCCATCGCGACCAGCAACCTGCGCTTCAACGGCACCCAGACAGTGACCGGTGGTGGGCAGACGGTCAACTCCATCACCATGAACGGGGCGATCTCCAACCTGCTCTTTGCCGCCGCTACGGATACATTGACCGTGACCTCCGGCGGTATCCTTGCCGGGGTTGACAACACCGCCCGTAACATCGGCTCCGCCGCCACCCGTGGTCGTCTGACCACCAGCGGACTGGAAATGTTCCTCCATGTGGGAGACAACACCCTGACGGTGCATTCCGACATCGGGGCCAACAGCACGGGAACCTTCGACCTGGTCATGGGCGGCCTGAGCCAGACGGGCGTCGCCCCTGAAATCACCCTGACCAATGCCAACACCTACACCGGCACGGCCTATGCGAACGGCGTCATCCTGAACCTGAACAACCAGACCGGTTCCGGCAACGCCATCACCGGCAATCTCATCATGACCGGCAGCACCAACTCCGGTGGTGACACCGGGGCCGTGGCCAGCTCCACCACCCGCAACCTGGGCAGTCAGCAAATCGCCGACGGAGCCACGGTCACCGTGCGCGGCGGTGCCCTTTGGGATCTCAATGGTTTCAATGAAACGATCACCAAACTAGCCTTCAACTCCCAGGGCGGTATTTCCGGCAGTTCCTATGTGCAGACCGGCATCGGCACGCTCACCCTCACGGACACAGCGGACACCATCAACGCCAGCAACCTTGACGACGTGCGTGTGATCCCTTCGATCAATGGTCGCCTCAGTCTGCCCGGCACAGCCACCATCACCGTGGCGGATGTGGCTGGAGGTCTGACGGCTGTCGCAGGCACCGCCGGTCAGAGCAATAAGCAGATCGGCCTTGCCCTCAACTCGAACATCCTCTCCGCAGGCACCATCAACAAGGAGGGCGTCGGCGTCCTCCAACTCGGTGGTTACAGCGCCCAGAGGCTCACGGTGAATGTCAATGCCGGCGCTCTTGTCCTCGGTCCCAACACCAACACCGCCGCGTCGAACTACGCCAACACGGCGATCAACCTCGCTGGTGCGAACACAATCCTCGACATGCGCGGCAACACCAACATCGCCATCGGCACGATCAGCGGTGTAGCCACCTCGGTCATCAAGAACTTCAACGTTGCTGCCGCCGGCACGCTGGTCACGGGCGACAGCACGGCTGGCACCTTCGCCGGTGTTTTCACCAGCGATTACACCTCAGGTCTGCTTAACGTGACCAAGGTCGGATCCGGTGACTGGACCTTGAGCGGAGACAGTTCCGCCAATCTCCTCGGCACCTTGACGATCCTGAACGGCTCGGTCGGTCTCAACCAAGCGACGGGTGCGGTCGGCTTCGTCACAACGAACCTCAGCAAGGGAGGTATCCTCAATCTGAACAGCGCCACCGACGCCTTGAGCAACCGCCTCGGCGGCACGACAAGCGTTGCCTCGGCCACGGCGAACCGGGTTCTCAATCTTCGTGGCGGCACCCTCAACTACCGCGGTAGCAGCACCGTTGCAGTCGTCGAAACCCTCAACACCGTCACCAACTTCGCTGGCCAGAGCCAGTGGAACCTCACGCAGAACAGCAGCAACCAGACCCGCATCAACCTCGGCACCATGACTGCCCAGAGCGCCGCCAACCAGGGTTCTCTCGTCCTGAATGCCGGAGCCACAGGCACTCTCGGTGGTGCAGCCGCTGGAGCCAATCGCGTGAATGTGATCGCCACGACACCGACCCTCGTTGGCACTAATCCTGCCGTGAGTGGATCAAAAACCAACGGCATCCGTCCTGACATCATCGGTATTGATGTCAGCAACACCACCGGTGCCTTTGTCACGCATGATGCGAACGGCTACCGCCTCTTGACCTCGGCGGAATATCAGATCCTGCCGACGGGCGTGGGTCTCGGTGCAGTTCTCCCCGGTGCCACCCTCAATACGTCCGGTGTTGTCACTCTGGCGGACGTGACTGGCCTGGTGGTCGGCCAGAGCCTCGGCGCAGCAGTGAACGGCATCACGACCGCCGCCACGATCAGCAGCATCAACGTCGGCACCAATCAGGTGACTTTCTCGGTCAACGCCACCAGCACAGCGGCGGGACGCTTCAACTTCATCATTCCCGCCACGGCGAACGCGCTCGCCACGGGGTCCACCAATGTGCAGCAGGCGGTCACCATCCAGAGCCTCACGCTCAACAGCGGTGGCGGCATCGGTTACTTCGGCGGTGGCAATCTGACCGCCACCAACAGCCTGAACGGCCAGTTCTACGGCCTGAACGGCGCGCTCAACACCCTGACCATCACCAGTGGTGGCATCGTCGCCAACGCAGACAACACTGGTTTCAGCGGCGGTTCGATCACCGGCGCCGCCAACCCCGTTCACCTCCATGTGCTCGGCGCGGCCACCACGCTCAACGTGGGCAGCACCATCCTCGGCTCTGGCGGCATCGTGAAGTCCGATGACGGCACGGCTACCCTCACGGCCAAGAGCTACAACACCGGTGCCACCACGGTGAACAACGGCACTCTGAAACTCGGCACCGGAGTCGGCCCGAACGCGCTCCTTGTCATCCCGACAGCCACCGTCGCCACCGTCGCGGATCTGAACGTGAACGGCGGCACCTTTGACCTCAACGGCAACCTCCAGGCGGTCCGTCAGGTGACCCAGCAAACCCTCAATGTCTATGCAAACGGGGCGGGCACGATCACCAACAGCAGCGGCACCACGGCCACCCTCATCACCAACCCGAACGCTGCCGCGACCTTCTCTGGCGCGATCACCGGCGGCAACATCAACCTCGACAAGCAGGGCGGCTTCAACTGGACGCTGCTGAGCGCCAGCAACCTCGGCACCGGCAACCTGACCATCCGTGCGAATCAGTTGATCCTCCGTGACAGCGGCACGATCACCACCTCGGGCACCATCAGCGTTCCCTTCGGCCAGTTGACGCTCGACAACTCAGGCCTCGGCATTGTCAGCACCTCGCGCATCGGCTCCAATGCCATCAACATGACCGGCGGCACGCTCGCCTTCCTCGCCGCCGACATCTCCGACACCCAGTCACTCGGTGCCGTGACGATCAACCCAGGTGCCAACGTGATCAACAACACGATCTTCGCCAGTGGTTCTTCCACGGGTTCAAGCTCGGTGCTGACACTCGCCAGCCTGACCCGCGCCGACACCCAGCGCACCACGATCAACTTCACCAGTGCCGGCGGCAGCTTGGGCGGTCCAGTGGCGACTGTCGTGAATGCATCGAATGTGACCTTGCTCAACCAGGGAGCCAATCCGCAAATCGTCATCACGGCGGCACCGACGCTCGTCAATGGCATCATCGGCGGCTGGGCCGTGATCAACGGTGCCGACTTCGCCAGCTATCGTTCCACGGTCGATCCGATCACAGGTGCGTTCGGCGTCGGCAATCTGGGCTTCAGCACCAATAGCCAGACCCCATTCGGTAACTACTCCACCAATGCGATCACGGCAGGCGTGGCTGCGGACAACATCAACACCGCTGGCACCAATGTGTCGGACATCATCACCCGCACGATCAACTCATGGGCGATTCGCAATACGACTGCTACTGTCGCCTCTCAATACGTCATGCGCTCCATGGATCAGTTGCTCTCCATCGGCACGGGCGGCATCCTGACCAATAACAACGGTCAGACGGTCAACTTCATGAACGGTCGCTTCACGGCGGGCACCACGGCGAATTCCTCAATGTATGTGTTTGCCAACAACGGCATCACCCAGTTCCTGTCCCGCATCGAAAACAACGGCGGTGGCGCGGTCAACTTCGTGAAGTCCGGTGGTGCGACGGTGGCACTCCGTGTGGAGCCCCGCCTTGAGCTTGATATCACTACATCTGCCAATCCCTTGATCACTACCGCCGGTGCATTGAGCACGGGAGCTACCGGTATCGCCGGTTTGGTCGTCGGCATGGGATCGCCTGCCATCCTTGGCATCCCGGCCGGTTCGATCATCACGGCGGTCAACAGCGGCACCACCTACACAATCAACCAGAACGTCGGCACCGGCTCAGGCACGAACGAGAACGCTTCCTTCACTGCTCCAGTCACCCAGGTGCTGGTCAACCAGACCCTGGCTGCTTCACCCACTGTCACCGTCCCAGTCGGCACCAACGTTTATCCTGGCATGGTCGTTACCACGGCAGTGGGCAGCGCCGGAACGATTCCGGCCAATACCACCGTCCTGAGCGTCTCGGGCACGACCGTGACCCTCTCGAGCAATGCAACCGCTGGAAATGCCACCTTGCTCTTTGCTCCGGTTGCCACCCAGGCTCTCTCCGGCATCACAAACACGAGCGGAACCAACACCCTCACGCTCGGCACCGCCGCCGGTCTCAATGTCGGTCAGCTCATCACCGGCACAGGCATTCCCGCCAACAGCTACATCACCAACATCGCCGGTCTCACGGTCACCATCTCGGCTATTACGACGGCGGGTGTGACAGCGGCTTCGGTCACGGCTCCTGCCGAAAGGTCCACTCCCACCGCCACCACCGCCTCCAGCACGACTGCTAATGTTCTTAGCAGCCTCGGCATGTTTGTCGGCCAGCCCGTTCAAGGCCCCGGCATCCCGCTCGGCACCACCGTTGCCAGCATCGTCGATGGCACGACCATCACCCTGTCAATCGCCGCCACTGGCACTGGCACGGCCAATGCTTACTATGGCTTGTCCGCCGCCATCGGTCGCACGGCCATCGGGGCCACGGTCTCTGCAAACAGCTCGATCACGCTCGCCAACGCGGCGCAAGCCGCCGGTCTCGCGGTAGGCATGTATGTCCAGGGTGTCGGCATCCCGCAGAATACCGTGATCGGCACGGTGAGCGGCACGACGATCACGCTCATCAATGCGAGCACGGGCGCTGCGGTCAATGCGTCGGCCTCCCACACCCCCAACAACCTGATCTTCGGTGCGCCGATTGCCAACTATGTCGCCAACTCCACCGCCAGTTTCACCACAACCAATGCGTCAACTGCGGTTACTGCTGGAACCACCGCTGGTCTCGCCGTCGGCATGCCTGTGTTCGGCACGAATATCCCGAACGGTGCCACTATCGTCGCGATTGTTAGCGGCACCGCGTTCACCCTTTCCTCTAATGCGACAGGCACCCTCGCTGGCAACGCCCTCACCTTCACCTCACCTCTGCCCTACTTCTCCAACACCTACACGGGTGACACGGTGGTCAATCAAGGGACTCTCAATATCGGCAATGCCGCATCCCAGCTCGGCGGCATCCAGGTTCCAGGCAATCTGATCCTCAACAACGCCAATGCCACACAGATTACAAACAACGGTTCCATCGCCTCGACGAGCAATCTGACGATCAATGGCGCAGGTACGCTGACCTTGGTCGGAGCGAATACCCTCCAGTCCATCACCTTCAACGGCAATGGAGCGGCCACCAATCCGACCGTCACTGGCGGCACGCTCATCGTGAACGGCAACATCACGTCCGTTAACGACAACTATGCTTCCACACCGACCATCAGCGGGATCATCCTCGAATTGAATGGTTCGACCAAGACCATCACCACCTCCGGTGCCTCACCGATGAACCTCAACATGACCGGTGTCATCCAGAACACCATGAGCGCCACTCCCGCCGGCCTCATCAAGGCGGGCACGGGTTCCTTGTTGCTCTCCGGTGCCAGCACCTTCACGGGCGGCGTTCAGCTCAATGCAGGAACCCTCATCATCGGTGCCGCATCCACACCGGCGACAGTCAGCACGGTGGCATCCCCCATCGCAGTGACCTCCGGCCCGCTTGGAGCCAGCAACGGCACTTCCAACGGCCTTCTCACGATCTCTGACGGCACCACGATCCAGACTGACAACACCGCCCGAATCTTCACCAATCCCATCGCCTTCGCCACGCCTGGGATCGCCTCGGGCTTCACCGTCGGTGGCACGGCCGCCACGCACAACTTGACGTTCAACGGCATCGTCGATCTCGGGACGGCGGTCCGCACCATTTCCGTCACCAGTCCGCAAGTCACCGCCACAATCGGCGGCCAGATCATTGGCACGGGCGGTGGCATCACCAAGACGGGCGATGGAACTCTTGTCCTTTCCCAAGCTGCAAACAGCTTCACCGGACCGGTCACGGTCAGCGGCGGTCTCCTCAAGTATGGTGCCGCCAACGCCATCCCTGTCGCAAATGCGGTGTCTGTTCTCTCCGGCGGCACGCTCGACATCAACGGCGGTGGAGCCACGGTTACCATCGGTTCCCTGACCGGCACCAGCACCACCACCGGCGGCCTCGTCACCACCTCCGCCACCACCGGCACAACGACTCTCGTTATTGGTGACAGCACCAACACCGGCTTCGGTGGCTCGATCACCAACAATGTCGGCTCCACGCTCAACATCGTGAAAGTCGGTACCGGCAACCTCACCCTCGGCGGCCCGAACAGCTACAGCGGCTCCACCACGATCAATCGTGGCACCATCACCTCGGCGGCAAACAACACGCTGCCTGCCACCACGGCTGTCATCGTGAATTCCACCACCGCTGGTGAAACCGCCTTGCTCGATCTTGCTGGCTTCAACAACAGCATCGCCTCCCTTCAATTCGGCGGCGCTTCTGGCACAACCACCAGCACCAGCAACGTCAGCACCGGCGCAGGCACTTTGAACCTCCTCGGCAACGTCACCTACGACGCGACAGGCAACCCGCTGGCCTCCACGCTCTCCGGCAATGTTTCTCTCGGCGGCACGGCAGTAGGCACCGGCCTCCCCGGCGCGGCGACTCGCACCTTCACCGTTGGCGACAGCGCCACCGTGGCGGCGGGCACAGCAGAGTTGAATGTATCTGCTGTCATCACCGACGGCACCGGCAGCGCTGCTGATAACGTCATCAAAGCAGGCCCAGGCACCCTATACTTCTCCAACCCAGCGAACACCTACACAGGAGTCACCACCATCAATGCCGGCACCCTCCAGGCCTCCAAACTCGTTGCCGGTGGCGCTACCAGCAGCATCGGTGACTCCACCAGCGTGGCGGCGAACCTTGTGCTCAATGGCGGCACGCTGAGCTATGTTGGATCTGGCGCTACCGATGGCACCACGGATCGCCAGTTCACCCTTGGTGTCAGCGGTGGCGGTCTGGATGCCTCCGGTGCCTCCGGCAGCCCGATGGTGTTCACTAGCACCACATCACCTGCGCAGCCCACGCCGGCCACTGCCCGCACCCTGACGCTGAGTGGTTCCAACACGGATGCCAATACCTTTGCCGCTCCGCTAGCTGATGCAGGAGCAGGACTGACTTCTGTGACCAAAACTGGCGCGGGAACTTGGGTGCTCACGGGTGCCAACGCCTACACCGGCAGCACCATCATCAATGGCGGCACTCTCCAAGTCGGGAACGGCGGCACCGGCTCCATCAGCACGGGCAGTGTCACGGTTAGCAATAACGGCACGACCCTCTCAGGCTCAGGCACCAGCGGTGGCAGCACCATCATTGGTAGCGGCAGCATTCTCGCCCCTGGCGACGGCAATACGATCACCAGCAACAAGACCCTGACCTTCACGGCGGCGGAGAACACTTTGACCGTGGCTGATGAAGGCAAACTCAATCTGAGCATCACGGCGCCAACCACTCAAGCGCCGGGTGTATTCTACAATGGTGTTTACAACGTCGGTATGAACTCATGGAACACGGCTTTGGAGTATCTTCAGAACGGCGGTTCGGGAGACCTTGCGACCTGGAACAGCAGCACGCCTGGTAATCATGATTTCGTCAACCTCGGTGCCGGCTCGCTATCGCTCGGCACGGGTATTGGAACATTGACCGTCGTCTCCAATGCCTACAACAGTCCCAGCCTCGGTGATGTATTTAACTTGATCGATTGGGCAGGTGTGATGGGAGGATCATTCAATCCAGCCACCCAAAGCAACTTTGCCCTGCCAGATTTAAGCACCTTTAGCCTCTCATGGGACACCAGCGCCTTCACCACCTACGGCATCTTGGTCGTCGTGCCTGAACCTTCCCGCATGCTGCTGCTAATGCTCGGCCTGCTTGGGCTGCTGATCCGCCGCCGCCGCAAGGCTCTGTAAGAGTTCAGACACGTTCTCCCTCAAACGGCATTTTGCTTCACCGCAGAATGCCGTTTTTTCATTTCTGTTTTCCCACTTCAGTAGTGCTGCATTCTCACCATTCAGTCCTTCAATGGTGACAATGAACGGCGGAGTCGCGCCATTCCCTCTTGGAACGGTCGCAGGCACCACTCCCTTCCACCACTGTGCGGTTCGGTTTGCCTGATTCTTTCTTCATTTCCCCCTATTGCACGACTCATTGGCGCAGTTCCTTCCTCGAAAGCCACCACCTCAGCCGCTAGTTTTTGCATAGCAAAACGGATTTTTGTATGAATGACAATGAAAACCATCATTTTAGATATTTGCCGCAGCACTTTGCTTCGCGTCTCTGCATTTCAATGAGCACAATGAGTCGCTCTCCCTCACCAATCTCTGCTTCAACGTCACCATTCCCTGCTCTTCTCAACTCCTCCCTTGCATTCTCACCCTCCCTAGCTAACCACGTCAGTCCCTCATCAAACAGGGCTGCGGGAGTCTTCCCGGCGACTCTTCATGTCAGAACACAAGAACTCAAACAGTTGGAACCTCGCCCTCGTGGCCTTGGGTGTGGTTTTCGGTGACATCGGCACCAGTCCGCTTTACGCCCTCAAAGAGTGCCTCACGCATGCCAAGCCCACCCCTGGTGTGGCGCTGGATGTGCTTGGCCCGCTCTCTCTCATGTTCTGGTCCCTCATCGTGATGGTCTGCTTTAAATACCTCGGCTTCATCACCCGGGCCACCAACCAGGGGGAAGGCGGCATGTTCGCCCTGCTCACCCTTTTTCGCTCCGCCAAATGGGCTTTTAAGCCCCAGACCACCGGTATCGTCGTCCTGATCGGTATTTTCGGTGCCTGTCTGCTCTATGGCGACGGCAACAGCGGTGTGCGGCATTAACCCGGCAGCAGCTTCGCGGCGCAGCCGCTGGCGATGCTCATCAGCCGTTCTTTTTCTGCGGCGGTGAAATCATACGGCACCTGCTTGCCGATGCCCAGCGTGCCGCACAGGCGCTCGCCATCCATCACCGGCACTGCCAGGGTGCCCTGTACCTGCGTCTGCTTGGCTCCAGCTTTCGCTACGCCGCTGGTGTCCGTCTGTAGATTGCACATTTCCACCGGCTCCCGCCGCTCCGCCGCCACCCCGGCGATGCCTTTGCCCACTGGGATGGATTGAATGATCGGCATCAGCGCCGCTGGGATGCCTTGCTGGGCCACTAGCTTGAGATGCTCGTCCGCCGGATCCAGCCGGTGCAGCGTGCCGGTCGTGCAGCCGAATTCGGCGATGGTGCGGGCGAGAAACTCTTGCCAGGAAAGATCGGGAGTGGTGCTCATGGGGAAGTTCGGCAGGATTTGTCGTTGTCGGGAGGGAATGGGGGAGTTATTCTCACACCATCTTCGTTTGTCGCATGAAAACCTGCTCAGCCTTTTTTGTCCTTCTATGGGTGGCATCTGCCACCGCGCAGCCCGCCGCCGCGCCCATTTCCGCCCGTAGCACCTACCACCCCGACAACTCGCATTCCGAGACCGTGCTGGACAAGACTACCAACGAAATGACCGAATCGACGTACAGTTCGGGCGGGACGCTCATCAGCAAGCGGCATTACCTCCTCAATGAGCGCGGCCTGCCCACCCAGGGCCACATCTACGACGGTCGTGGCAACCTCGTCGCCCGCTCGCAGACCTATTTCGACGAATTCGGCCGCGCCAAGGAGATGCGTTCCTTCAATCTCCACGGCCAGTGTTACCAGCAGGTGCTTTACGAGTACAAACCCGATGGCACGGCCAAGCCCCCCAAGGTTATCAACGTCGATCCCCGTGCCGCCCCTACCATCAGACCGGGCCTCATCGACTTCACCAAGGACACCCCGGCTACTGGCCAATATGAACAGCAGCAGGGGGGCGCTCAGCAGCAAGTGCAGCCACAAGCTGCGGCTCCTGAAGAGCCGCAGAAAAAGTCCTTCTTTGGCCGCCTCTTTGGCAAAAAAGACAAGAAATAGCTGCTGCCCGGATGGAATCCCCTGCACCCGGCCAGCGTTGGCTCAGTCAAAGCGAGCCCGAACTCGGCCTCGGCATCGTCACCCACATCGAGGGCAGCTTCGTGGAGCTGCGTTTCCCCGCTGCCGCTGAAACGCGGCGTTATGCACGCCACAGCGCCCCGCTGCGCCGTGCCAGCTTCCAGGCAGGCGACACTATCACGCTGAGTGATGGCGCCAAGCTGTCCATCGACACGGTCAGTTCCATCGACGGCGCCTTGATCTACCGTTGTGGCCCACGCTGCGTCCCTGAGTCCGAACTCGCCGACACCCTCAGTCTCGGCGGCCCGCAGGAGCGTCTCCTCGCGGCCAACATCGACGAACTGCCCGCTTTTGCCCTGCGTGCTGAGGCCGTCGAATGGCGCTGCCGCATGCAGGCCTCGCCCGTGCGCGGATTCATCGGCGGCCGGGTCGATCCCATCCCGCATCAGATGTCCATCGCCGCCGATGTCACGCATCGTCTGCTGCCGCGCGTCCTGCTGGCCGATGAAGTCGGTCTCGGTAAAACGATCGAAGCAGGTCTCATCCTCCATCGCCTGCATCTCACCGGCCGCGCTTCACGCATCCTCGTGCTCGTTCCCGACGCGTTGCCGCATCAGTGGTTCGTGGAGCTGTTGCGCCGTTTCAATCTCATGTTCAGCCTCTTCGATGAAGAACGCTGTGCCGCCATCGAGGCCGGTGATCCCGAGGGCAATCCCTTCCTCGACAGCCAGATCGTCCTCTGCCCGCTCTCGCTGCTCAGCGGCTCGTCCAAACGTGCGCGGCAGGCCGCTGATGCCGGTTGGGATCTCCTCATCGTGGATGAAGCCCACCACCTCGAATGGACCGTCGAATCGCCTGGAATCGCCTATCAAGTCGTCGAAGCCATCGCCCAGCGCGTTCCTGGTGTGTTGCTGCTCACGGCCACGCCACAGCAGCTCGGTGCTGCAGGCCACTTCGCCCGCCTCCGCCTGCTTGATCCCGACCGCTACGGCGATCTGAACGAATTCCTCGCCGAATCCGACCGCTACGAGCAAGTGGCGCAGATGGTGGACCGCATCATGCAGGGCGGTGTGATGAACGCCGCAGATTGCGATCTCTTCGCCAGCCACTCGCCCAGGGTGCAGCAGCATGCCGCGCAACTTGCGGACGGTGATGAAACCGCCCGCCAACGCCTGGTAGCCGATCTGCTCGATGAATTCGGCACGGGCCGCGTCATGTTTCGGAACACCCGTGCCGTCATTCAGGGCTTCCCGCCCCGCCAATGCCATGCCCAGCCGCTTGAGGTAGAAGACGATTCGACTCCCGAGGACACGCTGATCCGCTGGCTCGCCGAAAAACTGCGTGAACTGGGCGAGGCGAAGGTGCTGCTCATCTGCCGCACCCGCAAACTTGTCGAAGACATCCACGAACGTCTCCTGCGCGAGATCAACGTGCATGCCGTGCTGTTCCACGAAGGGCTCAATCTCATGCAGCGCGACCGCCAAGCCGCTGCCTTTGCCGATCCTGAAGGCGCGCGCATCCTGATCTGCTCCGAAATCGGCAGTGAAGGCCGCAATTTCCAGTTCGCGCAGCATCTCGTGCTCTACGACCTGCCACGCGATCCCGAATTGCTCGAACAACGCATCGGCCGCCTCGATCGGATCGGCCAAAAAGGCACCATCAACATCCATGTGCCCTACATCGCCGGTTCCGCAGGCGAAATCCTCGCCCGTTGGTATCACGAGGGCCTCGATGCCTTCGAACACAGCCTGCAAGGGGCCACGCAGCTCCTCCACAGCTTCGCCGCTGAAATCGAAACCCTCTGCGCCAAGTTTGATGCGGCCAAGCTCAACCAGCTCATCAAACGCAGCCACAAACTGCGGCTCGAGGTGCGCCAGAAACTCGAACGCGGCCACAATCGCCTCCTGGAGCTCAATTCCTGCAAGCCACGCCTCGCCGCACGCTTGATCGAGCGCATTCGTGATGTCGATGCCGGACGCGACTTCGAGCGCTTCTTCATTCGTCTGCTCGATCACTTCGGCATGCACGTCGAGGAGATGACGAACCGCACCTGGTTCATCCGACCCGACAATCTCATCACCGACACCCTACCCGCGCTGCCGGATGAAGGCCTGACCTTCACCTTTGATCGCGAACGCGCCCTGTCACGCGATCACGAGGCATTCCTCACCTGGGATCACCCGTTAGTGTGTGGTGCCTTGGACGCCCTGCTCGGCTCCCATGACGGCAATGCCGGGTTCGCCTTCTGGAAAGCATCCGGCGGCGAGGGCTTGATCCTGCAAACCTGCTTCATCGCCGAATGCATCGCGCCGCCCGCTTTGCACGCGTCACGGTTCCTGCCCGCCACGCCCATTCGTGTCGCCATGGATCATCAAGGTCGCGATCTCACTACCGATCCCGCCTTCACCCGCGCCAAGCTCACGTCCGGCGATCCGACACGCACCGTTGAAAATGAAACTGTCCGCCACAAGCTGCTGCCCGGCATGCTCGACAAGGCGCAGAAGTTGGCAGAAAAGCAGCTCAAAACGCTCCAGCAGCGCGCCCATGCCGCGATGTGTAAACAGATGGATGAAGAGATCGCCCGTCTTGAAGATTTGCAGTCCCGCAATCCGCATGTTCGCGTGGAAGAGATCACCGCATTGCGTGATCAACGTGCCGCCCTGGATGCCGTCATTCAATCCGCGACCGTGCGACTCGATGCCGTGCGTCTGGTGCTGCGATTGAAATAAAAAGAGGAGAATCAAAGTGATCCTCCTCTCGGAATTAAGACGGGATCAGGATGATGTAGGTTGGGCGTGTGCTGCGTCAAAAAGCATTCGCTTGGGCTGCCTTCTTCTTCGCTGCACCGCCCGACGTTTGGGGGCTTGTGCGTGCCACGTCGCATCCAATACGACGGGCGGGCTGACGCCACACCCATCCTACGTTTGGACTGGACATCACGCCGGCACGCCGGTCAGACCGGGAGCCAAGCCGCCTTCATCTTCGTCTTCCTGCTTAACTGGACGTGGGTCCGTGGCTTTGGGAATCGGCGGCGGCGGTGGGGGCTTGCTGCGGGTCTCAGGAGGATTGATGAGGCGACCATGCGCCATGATCTCCTTGATGTGAACACCGTCGAGGGTCTCGTATTCGAGCAGAGCCTGGGCGATGGCGTCGAGCTTGTCCTTGTGCTTGAGGAGCAGCTCCTTGGCCTGCGCGTAGGACTCGTCGATGAGGCGCTTCACTTCCTCGTCGATCTTCTGGGCGGTGTCCGGGCTGTAGTTGCTACTGCCACGGCCCATGAAGGCGGTGCTTTCGTTCTCACCGTATTCGACCATGCCGAGCTTCGTGCTCATGCCCCAGGAGCAGACCATGCTGCGGGCGATGCGGGAGGCCATGCGGATGTCGCCGCTGGCACCGTTGGTGACATCGTTAAACTGGATTTCCTCGGCCACCCGACCACCCATGGCGACGATGAGATCGTCCAGGAGCTCACTCTTGCGGTTGTTGTGCTTGTCCTCCTCCGGCAGCCACATGGTGGAGCCGAGGGAGGGGCCACGGGGAATGATGGTGACCTTGTGCAGCGGGGAGGTGTGCTCCAAAATCTCGATGAGAATGGCGTGGCCGGCTTCATGGTAGGCGGTGTTTTCCTTTTCCTTCTCACTGAGCGCCATACTGCGGCGTTCGCGGCCCCAGCGCACCTTGTCGCGGGCTTCTTCCAGCTCGGGGTTGGTGATGGCCTTCATGTTCTTGCGCGCGGCGAGCAGCGCGGCCTCGTTGAGCAGGTTCGCCAGCTCCGCGCCGGAGAAGCCGGGCGTGCCACGGGCGATTTTGGACAAATCGGCGCTCTCGGCCAGCTTAATCTTTTTGGCATGTACGCGCAGGATTTCCTCGCGGCCTTTCACATCCGGCAGATTCACCGTGACCTGGCGGTCAAAGCGACCCGGACGTAGCAGCGCGGGATCGAGCACATCAGGGCGGTTCGTGGCGGCGATGATGATGATGCCTTCCTGCGTGTCGAAGCCGTCCATCTCGACGAGCAACGCGTTGAGCGTCTGCTCACGTTCATCGTGACCACCGCCCATGCCGTGACCGCGATGACGGCCCACGGCGTCGATTTCATCGATGAAGATCAGGCAGGGGGCGTTCTTCTTGCCCTGCTCAAACATGTCGCGCACCCGGCTGGCACCGACGCCGACGAACATTTCGACGAAATCCGAGCCGCTGATGCTGAAGAACGGCACATCGGCCTCACCGGCGATGGCTTTGGCTAGCAGGGTCTTGCCAGTGCCGGGAGGGCCGGTCATCAGCACGCCCTTGGGGATCTTACCGCCGAGGCGCTGGAACTTCTTCGGGTCTTTGAGGAACTCGACGATTTCCTGCACTTCTTCCTTCGCTTCCTCCACGCCGGCCACGTCCTTGAACGTGACCTTGTTGCGGTCCTGGGCCAGCATCTTGGCCTTGCTCTTGCCGAAGCTCATGGCACCACGGCCCGCGCTGCGGAGCTGCTGACGCACCAGGAAGTAGAAGAAGGCCAGGATGATCAGCAGCGGCAGCAAAAAGCCGAGCAGGGAGGACCACATGTCGTTTTCATACACGGGAATGAGCACGAGATGGGCTTTGTCGAAGAGCTGCTTCAACTCTTCCTTTTGAAACTCGATGTTCACCTGCACGCTGAACTCCTTGGAGCTGGTATCAGCAGCGGCGAAGGCTGGCTTGGCACCCGGCGGGGTGGCTTCCGGCTCGCTGGGCGCGGGCTTGCCGAGGTCCAGGGACGGGGTTTCACCCTGCTTGCCAGCCAGTGCGGCGTTGTCTGCGGACATCGGGAAATACCAGCCCTTGATGATCTGCTCGGAGGTGGTGTCGGAGTTGATGAGCACCAGCTTCTTGCCCTTGGAGCTGTCGATGCGTCCCGCCTCGACGTGGGTTTTGAAATCCGCGTAGTCGAAGACCTTGCGCGCGCTCGCCATGCCTTTGTTCATCATGAAGGCCGAGATCATCAGGGTGATCGCGAGCGCGAAGAGCATGAAGCCGCGCCAATTGAACTGCGGATCTTGGTTGCGGCGGCCAGGGCCGTCGTTGCGGTTGTTAGAGGGGTCGTCAGACATGTGCTTGGGGGACGTTACAGCCTAGTAACGAGAGTTGGAGCATACATGCCGGTAATTTTTTTGCAAAATGCGAATCTGTCCGGTTTCTAAGGGCGACCAGCGGAGAAAGATGGTGTGAAAAGTGAGAGGTAAGAAGTGAGAAGGGTTGCACCCACCTCTGACCTCTCACATCTGGTTTCAACGCCCTGTCGGCACGCGTTTGAACTCCCGTGTCAGGCTCGTCAGCGAATCCTCCACGCCCATGCGCTCCAGGCTGCTGGCACCGACGAAGCCGTCGGCGGTGGTCTTGCTGAGGATGAATTCGACATCCTTCGGCGTGTTGATGGGGCCGCCGTGGGTGAGGGTGAACACGTCTTTGCGCACGCTTTTGGCGGCATCAATGATGTCCTGGGTGACTTTGACCGTGTGATCCCAACTGACGACGGCATTGGTCACGCCGATGCTGCCACCGACGGTGGTGCCGACATGGGCGATGATGGCGTCCGCGCCATTTTTGACCATCTCCACGGCCTCTTCCGGCGTGGCGACATAGACGATGCTGAACATGTCCATCTTGGTGGCCAGGCCGACCATTTCGAACTCCTTCTGCACGCTCATGCCGGTCTCCTCCAGCACGCCGCGGAAGTGACCGTCCACGATGGTGTGGGTGGGGAAATTGTTCACACCGGAGAAGCCCATGTTCTTCACCTGCTGCAGCCAGTGCCACATGCGGCGGCGTGGGTCGGTGGCATGCACGCCGCAGACGACCGGGATCTCTTTGACGATGGGCAGCACCTCATACTCGCCAATCTCCATGGCGATGGCGTTGGCATCGCCATAGGCCATGAGGCCGCAGGTCGAGCCGTGGCCCATCATGCGGAAGCGGCCGCTGTTATAGATGATGATCAGGTCCGCGCCGCCTTTCTCGATGAACTTCGCGCTGATGCCCGTGCCCGCGCCTGCGGCGATGATCGGCTCGCCCTTCGCCAGCGTGGCTTTGAGACGATCGACGACTTCCTGCTTTGAGTAGGGATTTCCGATTCCGGTCCAGGGATTGGGCATGGTGAGGTGAGGTTGACGGTTGTTGACAATGGTTGACGGTGGTTCTGAAACAACGGTCAACAACTGCAAACAACCGCAAACCGCCCCACATGCACGCTCAAACTGCCATCCAGGAGCTATCCGAAACGCACACGCACGGGCCGGACACGCAGTACCGCGTGGTGCGTGGTGCGGAGGGCGACAGCCGGGCCTGGCTGCGCGGTGCGCCGGTGTGCGGCACGCTGGGCACGCATCGCATCGCGCATGCAGGCGTGATGACGGCGCGTGCGCCCTACCGCATCGTGCGCATGCATCAGGGCGGCTTGTACTTTCTCGCCTGCCTGGAAGGGGAAGGAAGCGTGCTGGTGGATGGTGCGTGGAAGAAATGCAGCGCGGGCATGGCCGTGGCGCTGCCGCCGTTCATGGTGAACGCGTTCCATGCCGTGCCGGGCAAGGTCTGGCGCTGCTGCTGGGTGCGCTACGAGCAGCAACCTGGGCAAACGCCGATCCTGAGCAGCAGCTCGCCGCTGATGGCACCGTTTGTTGGCACGGCGCTGTGGAACGCCATCGACGGACTCATCGAGGAGGCGGGCCATGAGGCCAAGCCGGCCGCCATGTTTCATTGGGTCGAGCTGATCCAGCATTACATTGAGCGTTTCGCGCAGCCCTGGCAGGTGGATGACCGTCTGCACCGCATCTGGGAACGCGTCGCCGCGAATGTCGGCCATGACTGGACGCTCGACGAGCTGGCGCATCAGGCACATGTCAGCACCGAGCACCTGCGTCGCCTCTGCCGCCGTGCGCTGGGCCGCACGCCCATGCATCACGTCACTTGGCTGCGCATGCGCAAAGCCGCCGAGTTACTTTCTACCACGAATTTGAAGATCGAGACCATCTCCCATGAGATCGGCTACCAGAACCCCTTTGTTTTCAGCAACACCTTCAAAAAATGGATCGGCTGGCGACCCAGCGAGCACCGCAGCCGCATGGGCGGGTGAGGAGCGCGAGTATGTCGAAAATTACTCGCCTGACCTTCGCACCACCGTGACCAGACGAGCTGAAATGGCGAGTAGGTTAAAGCCATACTCGAGCTCCGCATTCTTCACTTCTGCTGCGCACAGCGTCTCCGACAACCGATTGACAACCACGGGATGATAATGAAGCAGGCAGCATAATAGAGATGGATCCAGGGCCACAGCAAGTTGCTCTTCATCCGCATCAATAGCGAAGGTGACGCAAAGGAATGCAGGGGATCAAGATGATACTCGTCTTGCATAACTTGATCTCTCTCATTCATGGATGGAAACAGCCGCAAAACGCCGGAGTTCCGGTCTGCGATGAACCATCCCTTCGGAGAATTCCCGATGATCGCGGCCCCCGACAGGCCGTAGTCCGTGATCCCACTCAATTGCCAACCTCGCCTCGTCTGAAAGTCTTGAAATGCTTTCGTCCATTCATCGCGACTCATCCCCTCGGCTAATTCTTCAGACCATTTTACTGACGTGTTCGAATAACCCAAATACATCGGAGCATCAGGCCAGGAGGCCCCGATAGTGAAATGCTCGTCCACTTTGATATGGGGATCACGATGCAAACAGGCGTCGAACATGAAAACCGGAAATATCCAGCAGAGCATTCTGCCCAAGATGCTCCGAATCGTTTTCATATTTCTGCAACGTTACAGTGATCAACTCTGCCGCGCCCGAATGTCCAGCAACTGCTTCATCACATGGTTGATCTTCCCGCTCCACTCGGCGGTGCCGAAGGCGTCGTGGAGGGTGCGGTAGAGCGCGTACAGCTCGGCATAGACGGCCTGGTTTTCGGGGATCGGATAATAGACCTTCTCGCGGGTGGCGGTGACTTTGGCCTGGAGATCGCCCAACTCCCCCGCACCGGCGGCAACCGCACCGAAGATGGCGGCACCGAGGGCGCAGGTCTGCTCGCTTTGACTGACTTTCATCGGCTTGCCGATGATGTCGGCGTAACACTGCATCAATGTGGCGTTCTTGATCGAGAGGCCGCCGGTGTTGATGACCTCCTCGATCTTCACGCCGTATTCTTCGACGCGCTTGATGATGGTCAGCGCGCCGAAGGCGGTGGCCTCGATGTAGGCGCGGTAAATCTCATGCGCCTCCGTGTGCAGCGTCTGCCCGAGCAGCAGACCGGTGAGGCGCACATCGACGAGGATAGTGCGGTTGCCGTTGTTCCAATCGAGAGCCAGCAGGCCGGTGAAGCCGGGTTTCTTGCCCGCCATGGCCTTCTCCATGTTCACGAACTTCTCGCCTACCGTTGCGCCGTAGCTATCGGGTACGAGGTGATTGACGAACCAGAGGAAGATGTCGCCCACGGCGCTCTGGCCAGCCTCAATGCCGTAGTAGCCGGGTAGCACGCTGCCATTCACGATGCCGCATACGCCGGGAACGTCCGCTAGCGGCTTGCTAGTGGGCGCAATCATGAGATCGCAGGTGCTGGTGCCGAGAATTTTCACCAAGGTGCCCTCTTTGATGCCTGCACCGACCGCGCCGGTGTGCGCATCGAACGCGCCGACGCACACGGCGGTGCCTTCACTGAGTCCGAGACGCTGTGCCCACTCGGCGCAAAGACCACCGGCCTTCGTGTCGGCGGTGTGGGCCTCGGAATAGAGCCGGTCGCGCAAATCGGCGAGTTTCGGTTCCAGCTTGGCGAGAAACTCTTTGTCCGGCAGGCCGCCCCATTCGGTGCTGAACATCGCCTTGTGGCCTGCGGCACAAACGCTGCGCTTCAACGTGAGCGGATCGGTGTTGCCGCTGAGCACGGCGGGAATCCAGTCGCAATGCTCGACGAAACTGAACGCGGCCTCGAAGACCTGCGCATCGACGCGGAGCAGGCGCAGGATTTTGCTCCACCACCACTCGCCGGAATAAATGCCGCCGCATTTGGCGATGATGTTGGGCCGCATCTCCTGCGCGAGCTTGGTGATCTCCGCTGCCTCCGCGTAGCCGGTGTGATCCTTCCACAGCCAGACCATGGCGTTGAGGTTGTTCTTGAACTCCGGCAGCAGTCCGAGCGGCGTGCCTTCCTGGTTCACCGGAATGGGCGTACTGCCCGTCGTGTCGATGCCGATGCCGACAACCTGCGCGGAGTCAAAGCCCGGCACGTTCGATTGCGCCTGCTGCAAAGCCCCGCGCACCACGGCTGCGAGGCCGTCGAGGTAATCCTGCGGGTTCTGCCGCGCCACATGCGGGTCTTTGGGATCGAGCAGGATGCCCATCTCACCGCTCGGGTAATTGAACACGGTGGAGCCGACTTCAGCGCCGTTGTCGAGGTCAATGAGGAGGGAGCGGCACGAGTTCGTGCCGTAGTCGATGCCGAGGGAGTAGCGTTTCATGCGAATGGGAAATGGAACAAGCAGGCGAATGGTTAGCAACAACCACCCGCAGCGCGAGGCAAAAACCGGACGCGGTTTGTGTGTCGAAAGCATACTCCACGATGCATCTCAGGCGAAAGAGGCGAACACCTGTTTCGTTAATCACCGGCCTATGATTACCCGCCTCCTCTCTTTCGCCGCTGTTTTGTCCTTTGTCGCCGCCCTGCATGCCGAGGACGCCTTTGTCCCGCTGTTTGATGGCGAAACCCTCACCGGCTGGGAGCAGCACAGCGGCAAAGCGGAATACCGAGTGGAGAACGGCGCGGTGGTGGGCAAGACGGTGCCGGACACGGGGAATTCCTTCCTCTGCACCGCCAAGAAGTATTCCAATTTCATCCTGGAGGTCGAGTTCAAGGTCGATCCGTCGATGAACTCGGGAATTCAGTTCCGCAGCAACTACTACACGGCGGAGACGGAGGTGGAGATCAACGGCAAGAAGAAGAAATTCCCCGCTGACCGTGTGCATGGCTACCAGTTTGAGATCGACCCCAGCGCCCGTGCCTACACTGGCGGCGTGTATGACGAGGGCCGCCGTGGCTGGCTCTTCGACCTGAAGGACAACGAAGCCGCGCGGAAGGCCTTCAAGCAGGGCGAATGGAATAAAGCGCGCATCGAATGCCGGGGCAGCAGCATCAAGACTTTTATCAATGGCGTGCTGGCTGCCGACCTCACAGATGACCTGACCGCCGAAGGCGTGATCGCCCTGCAAGTACATGGCATCGGCAAAAACGCTGCGGCTGTGGGCAAGGAAGTGATGTGGAAGAACATCCGCATCCAGGAGCTGAAGTAGGCCGGTCGTCCAGTGAACTGAGAAAACCGGCTGGTAGCCTGTTTCACGTCGTATATCATCATCCATCATGAAAACCAAACGCGCCCTGCTTTTCCTCTCCTCGTTGTTCCTTTCCGCCAGCCTACTGCGGGCCGAGATCAAGGAGACCGTCGTCGAATACCATTCCGGCGATGTGCTGTGCGAGGGACTGCATGTCGTCGATACCGCGAGAACGGGCAAGCTGCCCAGCGTGCTGATCATCCACCAGTGGACCGGTTTGAGTGAGAACGAAAAAATGCGCGCCCGCATGCCCGCGGAGCTGGGCTACAACGTGTTTGCCGCCGACATCTATGGCAAAGGCGTCCGCCCACAGCCGCCGGCGGCAGGTAAAGAGGCGGGCAAATACAAATCCGACCGTGCGCTCTACCGCGAGCGCATGCTGTCCGCATTGGAAGTGTTGAGCAAGGATGAGCACACCGATCCTGCGAAGGTCGCCGCCATCGGCTACTGCTTCGGTGGCACCGGGGTGATCGAGCTGGCCCGCAGCGGCGCACTGCTGAAGGGCGTGGTCAGTTTCCATGGCGGGCTGGATTCGCCGACACCTGCCGATGGCAAAAACATCAAAGGCAAAGTGTTGGCCCTGCACGGCGCGGATGACCCCTTTGTGCCCGCCAAGGATCTCGCTGCCTTTGAGCAGGAGATGCAGGGCGCTAAGGTCGGCTACAAGCTGGTGCAGTATCCCGGCGCGGTGCATGCCTTCACGCAAAAGGCCGCGGGCAATGACAACAGCAAAGGCGCGGCTTACAACGAGGCTGCCGACAAGGCTTCCTGGGACGAGATGAAGACGTTCTTTGACCGCATCTTCAAGGGCGAGGGCTAAACCAGACCCGCCACCGTTGTTATGAAGCGATTGTTGCTGCTACTGGTCACGCTCACATTCGCCTCCTTGGCTAGTGCGGAAGAACCCACGGACTTCATTCGCTTTGTCGAGGAGGATGCCAGCGATAGCCTGCAAACGGCCGTGGTGCGTTATGAATCGCCCCAGCGTGCGCAAGTCGATCTCGTTGGGGCCATCCACATCGCCGACAAGGCATACTTTGACGCCCTGAACGTGCGCTTCAAAAGCTACGACGCCGTGCTGTATGAACTCGTCGGCCCGCCGATGGAGGAGCGCGGCAAGGGCGCTGTGACGGCGGACACGCAGCAGTTGCAATGGGTCGGCCAGCTCCAGGTGATGATGAAGAACACCCTGCAACTGCACGGCCAACTCGAAGGCATCGACTACACGGCCAAGAACTTCGTGCATGCCGACATGAACATGCAGCAGTTCACCCAGACGCAGGAGACAAAGCAGGAGAGCTTCCTCACCCTCTACTTCAAGGCCATGTTGGCGCAGAAAGAGGCGAACGCAAAAAATGGCGTCAACGCCGACGCTGCCGGCCTCGCCACGCTGCTGAAAATCCTCACCATGAAGGACAGCAGTCTGGAATTGAAGCGCCTGCTCGCCCAGCAGTTTGATAGCGTGGAGGACATCATGACCGGTATCGAAACCGGCGGCGGCACGGTGCTGGTTGGCGAGCGCAACCGCGTCGCGCTGGAGGTCATGACAAAGCAGATCGCCGCCGGGAAAAAACGCCTCGCCATCTTCTACGGTGCCGCCCACCTCGCCGACATGGAGGAGCGGCTGTTGCAGCAGGGTTTCAAGCGGGTGAAGGTGGAATGGCTGAAGGCGTGGGATCTACCGAAGGGGAAGTGACGCGGCGGGTCGCCTGTCGGCCCATATCTCTGGTTTCTGATGAACACATTATGGATGCGCCTGGTCGTCTCTGCCGCCATCAGTTTCTCTCTACAGCTTCCTCAAATCAGGATGACGTAGAATGAAAAACTGATCGCCAGGTGAGAGTCGATCCAAGGGGATGGTGAAAAGCTTGTCATCCTCACGTTTGAATTCGGCACTGGTTTGATCCGCCGTCGTGAAGCGGACAAAGGCAGCGCGCATACCGCGACCGGTGGTGTCCTTCCAGTCGCGCATTTCGGCGAGAGGTTGTGGTGTTCGGGCTGCCGAAGGCGTGGCTGCTGGTGAATCAGGTGCAGGCATGCTGCTGGCCAATGTGGGAGCGGGCGCTGGTGATGGTGATGGTGATGGTGATGGTGATGGTGATGGTGATGGTGATGGTGGTGCAGCCGAGGCAGGAGCAGAAGATGGACGTGGTGCGTCTAAAGACGCGTCGCCTTCGTTTGATGACGCCGGGGATGGAGATTCCCGCGTCGTCTGGGCCTGCATCACCGCCTTAGCTGGGACGGCGGACTGCTGCGCGGACACGGACTCTGAGCCAGTTGTTCTGATCTCTTGTTTGCCGGGCATCACGGCTGCCAGCGGCTGTTCCTCAATTGGAACGGTATCAAACATCAAGGCCAGCTCAGCCCTACTGTCGTCATTCCCCTGCAGGGTGCGTTCGATCAATGACATGGCGTCATCCACCGGTCCAGGATGACCCACGATGGCACGGTCATAGAGAAGACTGCCGCGAATGCCAACAGCGACGGCGGAAGGGGTGACGCCTGCTTCCTCGATGATTTTGAGGGCAATGTGCCAAGCGGCCTCAGAGATGAAGTCCTTGGCATCCGAGTTGAATTTCCGCAGGTCCGGCACATGCACCATGAACACACAACGTTGCCGCGTCAGCAGGCAGTAGGTGAGGAAATCCCCTTTGGTGAGGGAAATGATCGAGTTGCTGGATCGTTTTTCGACACCTGCCGCACGGGCGTCTTCGAGCATCCTTGAAAATGCCTCCGCAAAAGCAATGGCAGCAGGATTGTTGCCATGCACGATGCCTTTGCTTCTTCCGACCAGCAGGTCATCGGCGTCCCTGAACGCCTGCACGCCTGCCGTAGTGGCGGCCCCCGAGACTTCACCGCGCGGCGTGCCACCTTCTGGGGCGGGCATGATCACCATGCTCAATGCGAAAATGCCGGCCACCACTGACCAAAACTTGGACGGCAGAAAAAAGAACGTGTGCTTGGTGGTGAGCAGCACCGGTTGCCGGGTGCGTGGATCGACGAGCACTTGTTCCTGGGTTTTGCCAATCGTTTTGGCGAAAATCCAGAGTGCAGCGGCCACGCCCACCATCGAAAAAACCGAGGTCCATTTCCCATATGTGCCTGGATCGGCTTTAAGCATCAGCAGGGGAATGCCGCCTGCAAAACTTCCAACAAGAACTCCCAGTACGGCAAACACGGGGATAAGAATGCCTCGACCAGACCAAATAAGCATAAAAATAGGATTGAGTTAAAAAAACATTTTATCCGATGCCATCTGCTTACGTCAATACAATTGACGCCACCGTCAGAAACTATCTCAAAGAGGCAGGTTGATGTCCTGTTAACGCTTCTCAAAGCGCTGCCTTAGCTCGTTGAAGTAACGGCGTACCTGCTCGCGGCGGGCGGGGGGCAGGGGGGATTCGTCGAGGGCGGCTTCTTCGGCCTGGATGGCATCAAGCGCGGCTTGGGTGGCGGTGCGGGCGGCCTGCTCGGTGCGGGGGCCGCCTTCGACGCTGCGGACGGTGCTCTGGCCTTCGTTGTTCTGCTGGCCTTGTACGACGCTTTGATTGCCGCTGTCTTGCTTGGCGGTGGGCGTGTTGTTGAGGTCGGCTTTGCCGACGCCGGGTTCTTTGCCGCCGGGCATGGCGACAGCGATGCTGCCCGCTTTCTCGCCAGGATTTCCATCGCTCGGCAGGACGATGACGGGGGCATTGTCAGCCGGTTTGCCACCGCCGGGAACTGGGGCAAAGAGCATGGGCTGGCCGTTGGGTTGTTGGCCGCTTGGTGGTCCGGGCTGACCTTGCTGGCCCTGGGCCATGGTGAGCATTTGTCCCTGCTGGCCTTGCCCGTTTTGACCTTGCTGTTGCTGCATTTGATTCTCCTGGCCCTGCTGCTGCTGTCCCATGCCGGGCGGAGTGAGTGACTGCTGCGCCTGACCGACCTGCGGGGTGCTTTGTTGGCCGCTCTGACCCTGCTGGCCCGCCTGGCTCATCTCCTGCATGGCTCCAGTGCGGTCATTCTGACCAGCGATGCTGCTGCCGGAGTCCCGCAACTGCTGCGCGAGCTGCTGTAGCTCTTTGCGCGCCTGCTCGCGTAGGGCGAGATCACGCAGCTTGTCGGCGAGTTTTTGGAATTCAGCGCCCGCGCCTGCTGGCTGGCCCTGCTGCAACTGATCACCTGCGGCGAGCACGTTCTGGCCGACGGTGCGCTGGCGGTCTTCCTTGTCGGACTGCTGTTGCACGTCCTTGAGCGTCTCCTGCATGCGCTCCTTGGCCTCCGCGCCGAGCTGGGGGGATTTAAGCTGGCTGGCGAGGGTTTCGGCAGCTTTGGCGGCGGCCTTGGCGTTCTTCGCAGCCACGGCGTCGCCGAGATCGGCGGTGTCGGTGTGCTCACGCAAAGCGGCGGTGAGTTTTTCCGATGCCCAGGCTTCTTTGCCGGTGCCAAGTTCATCCGCGAGCTTCTCCGCATCGCGCGCACGACTTTCGAGCGCGGCCAGGACATCGCGGGCGTCCTTCCCGGCGGCGTTGGCGAGGTCGGTGGCGGTTTGTTTGACCTTCTGCTGCAAGTCTTCGAGCTGCTGCATCTCGGCCGCATCGAGTCCGGCGATATTTTTCTTCTCCCAGTCGGTCTGTGCGAGTTTTTGCGCCTCTTCGGCGGCCTTGCGGGTCATGTCGGCGTCCATCTCAACGACAGTGGAAGGCGGCGCGGTGATGATGCTGATGAAGCTGCCGAGAATCGCGATGAGCAGCGGCACGGCGAGCCAGCGATCCGGCCGCAGCGGCAGATCTTGACGCAAAGCGGGTAGCGCTAGCGGGAGGGCAGCGCTTTGCGCGGTGATGTGCGTGCGGGCGGCGGCATCGTCCTCGGCCCGTTGCTCAAACCACCAGGCGGAGGCGAATGCCTCGCGTCGGCCCGCTGCTTGATCCCACAAGGCGAGCGCGCTGAAGGCACCGGGCCGCTGCCACCAGGCATAGGACAAGCTGCCCGCCAGCCACAGTAGCAAACCGAGCCAAGGCGTGAGCAAGGCACCCGCACCACGCAGCACCGTGAGAACGAGCAGCAGGAGCACGAGAGAGGCCGGAATCAGCGTCATGCGCAGCACGGCGAGCGAGCGCCGCAGCGTCACCCACACCTGCACGCGCTGCGCCACGGGGGCGAAGACGGCGGTGGGAGCGGTGGTGGAGTCCATGCGTGGCATTACACCTTAGAACGTCGCCGGGGCCAAGTACTTTGGGTGTGGCAGTGATTCAATCCCGCGCCTTGAGCACGCCGACCATGTCCAGCTTGCTGAGCATGCGCCCGACGACGAGGAAGGAGGCGCTGGCCGCGAGGCAGACGACCAGCACGGCCATGGTGTAGGTGTGCAGGCTGATCGTCAGCGGCAGGCGCACCGTTTCCGTGCGGATCTGGTTCATGACGAAGGTGGCGAGCCCTTTGCCAAACAGAAGGCCGATCGGCAGTGCGGTGACGATGAGAATGATCAGCTCCCCCAACAGCACGCCAGCGATCTCGCGCCGGGTGAAGCCGACGACGCGCAGCGTGGCGAGATCCCGGCTGCGCTCCGAGAGGGCGATGCGGGCGCTGTTGTACACGACACCGAAGGCGACGATGATGGCGAGGACGAGGTAGAGCTTGCGAATGATGCCGATACTCTGGCCGGTGGTGCTGCGGAAAGCCTCTAGCTGATCTTTTTTCACCAGGGTGACGGCGATGCGGGGCGTGTCCTTCACCTCACGCATGAATTCGCTCCAGCGCGACTCATCCACGGCCAGATAGGCACCGCTGATGGTGTCTCCCTCCTGCATGAGGCGGTGCAGCGCCTCAATGTCCATGTAGGCGGCGACGCCGGCGAAGTCTTCGATGAAGCCGCGAATGGCGACGTCCCGCACGCCGCGTCGGCCCTCCAGGGCTTCGATTTGCACGATGTCGCCGATGCGTGCGTCGAGGATCTGCCCGAGCTGGGCAGACATGACGAGGCCTTCCTCTGGGAGCACGATGCGTCGTCTCTGGGCGTCCATCAGGCGGTTCAAGTCCGCATCACGCGGCAGGCCGGTGACGACGAGCTTGCGCACATGATGGCCGTGGCGGATGCGCGCCCGCACCGCACGGATGGCCTCCGCCCGCTGCACACCGGGCAGGTGCTCCACGCTGTCCAGCGCGGTGGCGGAGCCGGGTTCGGCAAAGAACACCACCACGTCTTGCCGTTGCACGTCATTCCATTGATAGGTGAGCATGTAGTCAATGCTGTCCGCCATGGAGCCCGGCAGCACCATGAGTCCGGTGGCCAGCGCGAGGCCGAAGATGGTGAACACCGCCTGCATGGGGCGGCGCTCGATGTTGCGCAAGGCCATGCGGAGGGCCGGGCTGGCGCCACGCGTGAGGCCGAGGCGCTCCAGCATGGAGGGCTTGAAATCCGCCGGCGGTTCGGGCCGCATGGCTTCCGCCGGGGGCAGCTTCACCGCCATCCACACCACGCTGATGACGCCGAGGATGGACGCGCCCGTGCTGACGATCAGGGCAAGGCCGAGCGCACTGTAGTCCATGCGGAAGCTCAGGTCAGGAAAGCGGAAGAAGAGGTCATAGATGCTCAGCAGCCCGCCACCCATCCAGCGCCCGACGATGCCGCCGATCAACGTGCCCAGCACGACGATGACGAAGGCGTAGTTGAGGTAATGCCGCCCCACCTGCCAGGAGGAATAACCGAGTGCCTTGAGCTGCGCGAGCTGCTCCCGCTGCAGCCGCACCAGCCGTGCCAGCACCGCATTGACCATGAACGCGGCCACACTGAGGAAGACGACCGGATAGGCCACCGACAAGGCCCGCACCACGTTCAGTTCATCATCCAGGCGCTGCGCGCTGTTGTGGTCGCGCCGGGTGTAGGCTCCGCCCGCGCCGTAATCTGCCAGCAGGCGGTCCATTTCCTGGATCACCGGCCCGGCCAGCGCCCCCGGCGCGAGATCGACGCAGATGTCGTTGAAGGCACCATCCAGATTGTAGGGCACGGCGATGGCCTTGTAGTTCATCCAAAATACGCCGTAGCGCTTGTTGTCCGGCAGCGTCTGGCCAGGACGGGCCTCAAACACAAACTCCGGTGAGAGACCGATGCCGCAAATGATGAGCGTGTCGCGATGGCCGTTGATCACCGCCACCAGGCTGTCGCCGAGGCGCAGCTTGTTCGCCTCCGCGAAGGATTCGCTCACCACGGCATGTCGCCGCTCGTCTGGCAGCGGCAGCCGACCCTGGCGGATGAAGACCTGATTCAGCGTCTGCGGCCGACCCTCCGGCAGGGAGACCAAATGCGCGGAGGCCGGCTCGGTCCGACCCACAAGGTCCAGGTTGGCATCCACCACCACGCGCGCCTCCACGGCGGCCACACCGGGCAACTCCGCGATGCGGTCCGCCAGCGCGAGTGGGGCGCGTTTGAGCGAGGCAAACACATCTGCCAGGCGGTTCTGCTGATAGTAGGCGTTCCGCGTGCTTTCCAGCGTCAGGATGATACTGCGCGTCATGATCATCATTGCCAGTCCGCAGGCCATGACGAGGCTCACCGCCACGATCTGCCCCTTCATGCGGCCGAGGTCGCGGAGGAGCTTTAAATCGAGCGGGGTGAGCATGCGCGGCATGTTGGCGTGGTGTCGCAGGGCCGCAACCCATGGTGGCTGATCCCTTCTTGCAACCTGGAACGCAAGATGCGAACACAGCCACCGGCATGAACGAAATCACCAAGCGCAAAAACTTCATCCCCGTCACGGATGAGTTGATCTCCTACCTTGATCAGTTTGGCCGCTGCCACGCGCTGCCGACGACGTATGACGAGCTGCGCAGTTTTTCCGAAAGCTATCCGCTCTCCGACAAGGACGGCAACGCCACCTACTGGAGCAGCGTGCTCTACCCGCGTGAGCTGCAGCAGGAAATTTATCCGAAGCTCACCAGCATCTACTCGCAGCTCCGCACCGGGGACTTCAAAGCCGTGCCGCATTTGTTTGTGGAGCGCGTGGACTACTGCGAATTCGGCAACTCCCGTCCCTTCCGTGTGCGTGTGGTGAACCAGTACAATGACAACTACGACCACTTCTACGTCAAAACCGCCGACGCCTCCCGCGTCTATGGCCTGGAGCTGGAGCACTTGCTTTCTCCCAACCGCATCAACTACCTCATGCACCGTGGCGGCACCCTGGTGGAGGAACACATCGCCGGTGTGCCGGGGGATGCCTTCATCCGCGACTATCTCCACCGCCCCGACCTCAACCGCGTCCGCTTGGCCAAGGAGTTCGTGAAATTTAGCGAGCGCTGTTTCATTCGCCTGCTCGGCGACATGCGCAGCTACAATTACGTCATCGACATGACGCCCGATTTCGAGGAGGTGCAGTACCGCGTCCGCGCCATCGACTTCGACCAGCAGAGCTACGAGGGGCGCAAGAGCCTCTACCTCCCGCAGTTTTTCAAGGAAAACTCCGAGGTGGTGCAGCTCTGCTCCGCCTGCCTGAACTTCCCCACCATGAAGCAGTACCAGGAGGAGGAGCGCAGCCTCATCTCCCGCCGTTACCTCTCTGAGCAGACCCGCCTCACCGCCCTGCTGCGTTGCATGAAGCACAATGCCGTCGAGCCGTTTGAAAAAGTCACCCAGCTCCGCGCCGAGCTGGGCCAGTATCACCACACCCACGCCTTCGACCTCTGCAACAGCATGGGCGAGATCGTTGAGTGCAACCTTGACCTCATGCTCCGCCGGCACCTGGAGTGAATTCCTGCTTGCTGCATGCGCCGTTCTGCTTTCTGCTGAACTTAGTATGCCACTTAAACTTGTCATCATCTCCGGCTCCCAGACAGGGGCGGAACGCGCGGCGCTCGATTGGGCCATCAAAAACGAATCTCCTCACGGCGGTTGGTGTCCGGCGGGCCTGCCAGCTTCGGAGGGGGCGCTGGACATCTGCTACAAACTCAAAGAAACCTTCACCGAGAAGCTGTTGGAAAGTGTGGAGAACAACGTGCGTGATGCCGATGGCACCGTCGTCTTCACCATCGGTCCCAAGGCCGCCGGACCGGCGCAGAAAGCGGTTAGTTTCTCCAAAAAACAGAAAAAGCCGGTTATTCACCTGCACCGTGGCATCCTCGGCGTATCGGAAAAAATCGTCGGCTTCCTCGACAAATACTACATCCGCCGCCTGCACGTCAGTGGCTCCCAGGAGGAAGTGGAGGCCGGCATCGGCGAATGGGTGACTGGTGAGCTCGATAAAGCCAAGGTGATTCTGGACCGGCGGCCGGATTGATCCGGTCTGCGCCTTGCGCGGGCAACTCCCCACCACGCGCGATTTGACAAGCCGCACGCTCGCCGCCTTGTGTCGCGCTGCATGATTTTTTTCGCCTCCGCCTCTTCCCACGCCGCGCTGCCGCCTCTTGGTATGGTCGCGCCGTTTGCCCTTTTGCTGCTCTGCATCGCGCTGATGCCGTTGTTTGCCGGCCACTTCTGGGAGCATCATTACCCGAAGGTGGCGGTCGCACTCGGGCTGGTGACGGCGGCGTATTATGTCTTCGTGCAGCATGACTGGCACCCGCTGCATCACGCGGCGCATGAGTATGTCAGCTTCATGGCGCTGGTGGGCTCTCTCTATGTCATCTCTGGCGGCATCAACATCCGCGTGAAGGGCGAGGCCACACCGCTGGTGAACACCGTTTTCCTGCTAATCGGTGCGGTGCTGGCGAACTTCATCGGCACTACGGGAGCGTCGATGTTGCTGATCCGTCCATGGATCAAAATGAACAAGTACCGCATCACCGGCTTCCACATCGTATTCTTCATCTTTGTGGTCAGCAATGTCGGCGGCTGCCTCACGCCCATCGGCGATCCGCCGCTGTTCCTGGGCTTCCTGCGCGGCGTGCCGTTCTGGTGGGTGATCCAGCACTGCTGGCAGGCCTGGGCGCTGGCGGTGGGTCTGCTGCTGGTCGTGTTCTGGGTGTTCGATGCAAGGAATTTCCGCCGTGCTCCGCAAGCAGTGCGGGAGAAAGAAACTGCGCACGAGGACTGGTTGTTCCGTGGCGCGCCGAACTTGCTGTGGCTCGGCGTGGTGCTGGGCGCGGTGCTGCTGCCCAAGAATATTCAGGAAACGACCCTGCTTGGGGTGTTTTCCGTCCCGGCGCTGGTGATGTTCGCCGCCGCCGCCGCATCCTATTTCATGACCAAGCCGGTCATTCATGAGGCCAATGATTTCAATTTCGGCCCGGTCAAAGAGGTGGGTTATCTCTTTGTTGGCATTTTTCTCACTATGATTCCGGCGTTGCAGATCCTGCAAAGCGGCGAAGCGGTGCAGATCAGCACGCCCATGCAGTATTACTTTGCCACCGGGGCGCTGTCCGCCTTCCTCGACAATGCGCCGACCTATCTGTCCTTCCTGGCCGCGTCGATGGGCCATGAGGGACTCTCGCTCGACTCCACCGCCGACGTGCTGAAGTTCGCCGCCGGACACGCCGATCATCTAATCGCCATCTCACTCGGCGCGGTGTTCTTCGGCGCGGGCAGCTACATCGGTAACGGACCCAATTTCATGGTCAAGGCCATCGCTGATAAATCCAAGGTCCATGCGCCGTCCTTCCTCGCCTACATGTACCGTTTCTCGATCCCGATCCTGCTGCCGATCCTCATCATCGTCGGCTGGCTCATGGTGAAATGAGGCCACTGAACCATGCGCGTTTTTTTTTCCAGCGGCCTCGTTCTACTGTTCGCCCAGTGCGCCTTCTTCCCGCCTCTGGGGTCCAAACGGCTCAAAACTGACCTCGCCACGGTTCAAAGCAAAGCTCCGTCCCAATGGAGCGCCCTACCCGGCATCCCGCAGAGCGCCGCCACCGGCTGGCTGCATGATTTTGGCAGTGCCAAGCTATCAGCGCTGGTCCAGCAGGCCGTGGCGCAAAATCCCGACATGAAAGCTGCCGCTGCGCGTGTGAATCAAGCGCGGGGACAGTTGCTCCAGGCCGGTTCCGGCCTGTTTCCGGCCATTACTGCCAACGGCACGGGTAGCCGCACCCAAAGCCCCGGTGATCAGCGCTTTCCTGGCATCAATCAAATCGCCAACCGCTTCAGCTCGAACCTCAATGTGAGCTGGGAGGTCGATTTCTGGGGCCGCGTGGCCGACTCCCGTCGCGCCGCCAAGGCTGGCACCGAGGCAGCAGCAGAAGACTGGCACGCTGCGCGTTTGTCGCTTGCCGCCAGCACGGTGCAGACCGCTGTGAGTCTCGCCGAGGCCGAGAGTCTGCTCGCACTCGCTCGCAGCAATGTCGCCACGCGCAAGGTGCAGCTCGGCATCCTCGAACGGCAGCTTGATCGTGGCATTGACCCCGAACGCGCCGCCCTGGATGTCACACTGAGCCGTGCCGATCTCGCCCGCGCTGAGGCCACCGTGCAGCAGCGTAGCGCCACGGCGGATCAAACTCGCCGCTCGCTCGAAACGCTGCTCGGCGGCTATCCCGCCGGTGTCGAGCGTGGCCTCGGCGGCCTGCCCAGCCTCAAGCGCGGCATCCCCGCCGGTCTGCCCTCCGAAATGCTGCTGCGCCGTCCTGATCTGCGTGCCGCCGAGCGCCGGCTAACCGCCGCGCTGGCAAACGAAAGCGCGGCCAAAAAAGCCATGCTGCCCAGCTTCCGTCTCACCGGCCAGTTGGGCCGCACCTCGCAGGAAATCGAGCAGCTCATCCGCCCTGAGACGGCCATTTGGAATCTCGGCACCCAGGTGGCGCAGACCTTGTTTCAAGGCGGTAATTTGAAGGGCGGCATGGACCTGCAACGCGCACGCTATGACGAAGTGCTGCAAACCTACGCCGGTAGTGTGCTCACCGCCTTTCGCGAGGTCGAAACAGCCCTCGCTGCCGAGCAATTTCTGCTCCAGCAGCAGTCCGCGCTCGGGCGTGCCGCCACCGAGGCGGAACGCGCCGAGCAGCTCGCCCTCAGCCAGTATGAAAAGGGTTTGAGCGAGGTGCTGACCCTGCTCGACACCCGCCAGCGTGCCTTCGATGCCCGCAGCGCCCTCATCGGTGTGCAATCCCAGCGCCTGCGCAACCGCGCCGCCCTTTATCTGGCCCTTGGCGGGGAGTTTTGATCCAGATACATAGTGGCTCCTGGAGGCGGACGTTTCGTCCATTTGAACAATGAGCCGAACGTGCCTGCGGGTTCGGCGCTCGCCAAAATGGCCCGGCGTACCGTGGGTCTTGGATCAGCCGCCTCGCCTGACGCCAGGCTGTCCGTCTTGCGCTCGCTTCCTGTCACTGGCGCGTCCTCGATTGTGTCCGCGCCCAGCGGAATCTCGGCCTCCGTGGCCGCCAGCGAGCTGGCACCAATGATCTCGACGGGCGTGCCGGTCGGGGTCTCCTTGAAAAAAATAGCCGCCATCTTGGTGGGGAGACGGATGCAGCCGTGGGAGGCCGGAAAGCCGGGCAGATAGCCCTCATGCATGCCGATCCCGCCGACAATGCGCATGAAGTAGCGCATGTTGGCACCGATGTAGTGAGACCCCGGCGGTGCCGGGTCCTTGCGGGTATCGACGTCCTCCTGCACCACGTTGCCTTCCTTGTCCACATAGGCTCCGAAGAGCGAGGAGCGGTGATCCTCGTCCTTGTCCAAAATGCGGAATTTGCCAGTCATCGTGCCAGTGCTCTCACGTCCCGAGGAAATCGGCGACACGCCGACCAGTTCAGCACCTTTGTAATACTGCACACGTTGCGTGCTGAGATTAATGACGATTTTCTGCTTCCCCTCGACGCCGTCGCCTTTCCACCAGGCGCGGCTGCTCAGCGGATTCTCCACCGGCTCCTTCTTCGGCGTGGTACAACTGCTCACGGCCAGCGACAGCCCCAACACTGGCAGGAGCCGCCAAAGGCCGGTGATTTGGAGAACGGTGTTCATGCCTTGGGAAGCTGCATGCTGCGTGCCAATGATCCAGTTCAAATCGGTGAAGGGGGACAAGTTGTCGTTCAGGCGTACGTCACCGGTGTGCCGGTGCTATTGGCCAGCGCTTTGAAGCGTTTCGTCACTTCTTGCGTGAGCTTGCCGGGCATGCCGTCGCCGATGGGGCGGCGGTCATACTGCACGGCGGGGATGACCTCGGCGGCAGTGCCGGTGAGGAAGCATTCGTCAGCGGTGTAGATGTCGTAGCGCGTCATGACGGCCTCCGTGCAGGGCGTGCCCATCTCGGCGAGGATTTCCATCACGGCGCGGCGGGTGATGCCGTCCAGCGCACCCGAGGAAATCGGCGGCGTGGTGATCTTGCCGTTTTTGACGATGAAGACATTGTCGCCGGTGCATTCGGCCACGAAGCCTTGGTCATTCAGCATGATGCCCTCGTCACAGCCGGCCTGAAGACACTCGATCTTCGCCATGATGTTGTTCAGGTAGTTCAGGCTCTTCACCTGCGGGCTGAGCGCGGCGGAATTCGGCCTGCGGGTGCCGCAGGTGATCAGATTGAGGCCCTTTTCGTAACGTTCCGCCGGATATAGCGTGATGCTGCTGGCGATGACGATCACGCTGGCCTTCGGGCACTGATACGGGTTCAGGCCGAGCGAGCCGACACCACGCGTGATGACGAGGCGGATGTAACCATCACGCAGATTGTTTGCGGCCACCGTATCGAGCGTGGCTTGCTCCATTTCCTCAAACGAGATCGGAATGGTGAGGCAGATCGCCTTCGCGCAATCATAAAGGCGATGCAGATGCTCCGTCAGGCGGAACACGCGGCCATTGTAGATGCGGATGCCCTCAAACACGCCGTCGCCGTAGAGCAGGCCGTGGTCGAAGACGGAGATCTTCGCCTCGGATTCAGGAACGAGCTTGCCGTCGAGGTGGATGAGGAGGTTTGCAGACATGAGGGCGCGTAGAAACCACAGGCGGGAGGCTTTTGCAAGCGCTGGCAATATGCTTGCGCCAGGGAGATTCGCGCCCAATGTGGCTGCCCATTTAACCCGCACACCCACGATCATGGCCGACATCCAAACCAGCGCTGCAGACAAGAAAGACAAGGAATTTTTCACCGACATCCCGCAAGAAGCCCCCGGCTTCTTCCTCAAAGGCTGCCACCAGTATGATTGGGGTCTCAAAAATCGCCTCAGCCGCGTGTTCAATCCCAAGGACGGCCGCACCGTCATGCTCGCCTTCGACCACGGCTATTTTCAAGGTCCGACGACCGGCCTGGAGCGCGTGGATCAGACGATTCTCCCGCTCGCTCCGTATGCCGACTGCCTCATGCTCACTCGCGGCATCCAGCGCTCCGTCATTCCTGCTTCCACGACGAAAGCCATCGCCCTGCGCGCCTCCGGCGGCACCTCGATGATCAGCCCGATGGAAGAATGGGTAGGCGAGATCGACGGCAAGAAAGCCAAGTTCGCCAGGCCCGGCTTTGAACCGCTCTCCAACGAAAGCACCGCGCTGAATATCGAAGAAGCGATCCGTCTCAACGCCTCGATTCTCGCCGTGCAGGTGTTTATCGGCAGCGCGTATGAGCGTCAGTCCTTGAAGAACCTCACCGACCTCGTCGATGCCGCGAGCCGCTATGGCATTGCCGTCATGGGCGTGACTGCCGTGGGTCGTGCGATGGCCCGCACGCCGCAGTACTTCCGCCTCGCCACCCGCATCATGGCGGAACTCGGCGCGAACGTGGTGAAGTGCTACTACACGGAGAAGGAATTCGAGACCGTGACGAGCTGCTGCCCAGTGCCGATCGTCATTGCCGGTGGCAAGAAGCTGCCCGAACTCGACGCGCTGAAGATGTGCGCCAGCGCTATCAAGCAGGGTGCCAGCGGTGTGGACATGGGCCGCAATATTTTCCAAAGCGACGCCCCCGTCTCGATGATGCAGGCCGTGCAAGGCGTGGTTCACGGCGGCCTCAACGCGAATAAGGCGTTTGAGATGTACAACGACCTCAAGAAGAAGGAACTGCGCAAGAAGTAAGTCGTTCCAAACACCATTCCAAGGAGGGGGATCATCTAGATCCCCCTTCTTTGTGTTCAGGAATCGGGAACAGCTTCATCGACCACGGAATAGACAGAATACACGGAAAAAACCAGACTCAGGCTTCCGTGTATTCCGTGGTTAAAATATAGGTTCATCGCGCTGAAACGGGCATCAAGCTGCTCCCCGCCTGAAAATCCTTTCCCGCTCGCTCCAACTGGTGCTAAGGGCATCCTTCCCTGATGAAAAACCCCGTCTCCTTCCTGCGCAGCGTCGCCCTGCTCGAAGCCATCTCGTATCTGCTCCTGCTCTTCATCGCCATGCCGCTGAAATATGTCTGGGGCATGCCTCTGGCGGTCCGCGTCTGCGGTTCCATTCACGGCGGTTTGTTCGTCGTCTTCTGCATCGCGTTGTGCCGAGTGCTCATGCAGACAAACTGGCCGTTCAGCCGCGCGGTGCTCGTGTTCATCGCTTCGCTGCTGCCCTTCGTGCCGTTCTACCTCGACCGTCGCATGCGTGCCTGGACTGCGGAATCTGATCAAACTCCAGCGTGAAAAAAGTCCTCATTCATTCCGACGGCGGCTGCCATGGCAATCCCGGCCCCGGTGGCTGGGCCGCTGTGCTGGCCTATGGCAAGCATGTGCGCGAACTCAAAGGCGGTGTCCCTGCGACCACGAACAATCGCATGGAGCTGCAGGCCGCCATCGAGGCCTTGCGCATCCTCAAAGAGCCCTGCGAGATCGACTTCCACACCGATTCACAATACGTCCGCCAAGGCATCAGCCAATGGATCGCCGGCTGGAAACGCAACGGCTGGCGCACCAGCAACAAACAGCCCGTCAAAAATGCCGACCTCTGGCGCGAACTCGACGCCGCCACCGCGCAGCACAAAGTCCAGTGGCACTGGGTCAAAGGCCACGCCGGTCACAAAGACAACGAACGCTGCGACACGCTCGCGAATGAAGCCATTGCGCAGGTGAAGGCCGGTCACACGCCGCAGCAATTGAAAGCGCTGCTCGAAGCATTCAAAGCTGAGGCCGAGACGCCAATGTTGTGAGAATGCACATTAACGCTGGCTTCTGAACTCGGTGGCCGCCAGAATCATTCAATGGCTGTAGTTCTAACCCCCGAACATCAACGCCTCACCGAGGACCACCAGCGCGGCGCAAATTGGAAACGCTGGGGGCCGTATCTCTCCGAGCGGCAGTGGGCGACGGTGCGGGAGGACTACTCCCCCGATGGCGAGGCATGGCAGGCATTTCCCCATGCGCACGCTCGCTCACGGGCCTACCGCTGGGGTGAGGATGGACTGCTGGGCATCACCGACCGGCAGTGTCGATTGTGTTTCGCGCTGGCGCTGTGGAACCACCGTGATCCCATCCTCAAAGAACGTCTTTACGGTCTCGCCGGACCGCAGGGAAATCACGGTGAGGATGTGAAGGAGCTGTATTACTACCTCGACTCCACGCCGACGCATTCCTACCTGAAGGCGTTGTACAAATACCCGCAGCACGAGTTCCCTTATGCGCAGTTGGTGGCGGAAAACGCGCGGCGTGGGCTGGCCGACCCCGAGTATGAGATCACCGACACGGGTGCATTTGATGACGGGCGCTACTTTGACGTCTTCGTCGAATATGCCAAGGCAACGACGGAGGACATGCTCATCCGCATCACCCTCCACAATCGCGGTCCCGAAGCTGCGGCGCTGGATGTGCTGCCGACTCTGTGGTTTCGCAACACCTGGTCCTGGGAACCGGACGCCGTGCGTCCGCAGTTGCGGCGCGTGGGAGATGCGGTGGCGGCCACGCACTGCGGGTTGAACTCCAGCATGGTGGAAGATCTCGGCCGGTACGACTTTCAGGTGGCTGCCGCGAGTGATGGCACGACGCCACAGTGGTTGTTCACCGAAAATGACACCAACCACGAACAGCTTTATGGCACGCCGAATACCGCGCCGTACACGAAGGACGCGTTTCATCGCCATCTGATCGACGGCGCGGCAGATGCGGTGAATCCGGCACAAACGGGCACCAAGGCCGCAGCGCACTACCGTCTGCAAATTCCGGCCGGCGGTAGCGTGACGCTGCAACTGCGCCTGTGTGACCACGAACTCGCCACCGCAGCCCGCTTTGGCCCGCAGTTCGATGCCACCTTCACGCAGCGCATCCAGGAGGCGGATGCGTTTTACCACACCATCGTCGCGCCTGATCCCGTGCATGCGCAGATTCAGCGCCAGGCCCATGCGGGTCTGCTGTGGTCGAAGCAATTTTTTCATTATGTCGTCGCGGACTGGTTGCAGGGTGATCCCGCGTATCCGCCGCCACCGCCGAGCCGCCACGAGGGCCGCAACCATAACTGGCGGCATTTCTTCGCGCGCGATGTGCTCTCCATGCCCGACAAGTGGGAGTACCCGTGGTTCGCCGCGTGGGACTCGGCCTTCCACATGCTGCCGTTTGCGGAGCTGGACCCGGATTTCGCCAAGGAGCAGATGCTGCTCTTTCTCCGCGAGTGGTATCTGCATCCGAACGGCCAGATCCCGGCCTACGAGTGGAAGTTTAGCGATGTGAACCCACCCGTCCACGCTTGGGCCTGCTGGCGCATTTATAAAATCACCGCGCCCGCTGGGCACCGTGACCGCCAGTTCCTCGAACGCTGTTTTCAAAAGCTGCTGCTCAATTTCACCTGGTGGGTGAACCGCAAGGACAGCGAGGGGCGCAATCTCTTTGCCGGCGGCTTCCTCGGGCTGGACAACATCGGCATCTTCGACCGCTCGCAGCCGCTGCCGGACGGGCAGCGGCTGGAGCAGGCGGATGGCACGGCGTGGATGGCCTTTTACGCGCTGACCATGCTGAACATGGCGCTGGAACTCGCACAGCGCCCGGATGGCAGCGTGAACACGGCCTATGAGGACATGGCGTCGAAATTCTTCGAGCACTTCGTCCAGATCGTGGATGCCATCAACACGCTCGGCGGCAAGGGCCTCTGGGACGAGGACGACGGCTTCTACTACGACCAACTGCACGCCGACGGCCAGCCGCCCGTGCCGTTGCGCACGCGCTCGCTGGTCGGCATGCTACCGCTCATCGCGGTGGAGCTGCTGGATGAGGCCCGCATCGCCCTGCTGCCGGGATTCAAAAAGCGCATGGACTGGTTTCTGGATCATCGTGCGGACCTCGCCCATCATGTGAGCTACTGCGAAAGCGGTGGCACGCATGGGCATCGGCTGCTCGCCATTCCGTCTCGCGAGCGATTGGAGCGACTGCTCGGCTACCTGCTCGATGAGAAGGAGTTTTTGTCCCCCTTCGGCATCCGTTCGCTTTCGCGGCATCATGAAGCGCAGCCCTTCACGCTGCACCTAAACGGTGGAGACCTCACCGTGCGCTATGTGCCGGGGGAAAGTGATAGCCACATGTTCGGCGGCAATTCCAACTGGCGCGGCCCCGTGTGGTTTCCCATCGCCTACCTCATTGTCGAGGCGCTGGAGCGCTACCACCATTTCTACGGCAACGACTTCACCGTCGAGCTGCCCACCGGCAGCGGCAACCGGGTGACCTTGCAAGTTGCCGCACACGCGATCGCCCGCCGCATGAGCAGCCTCTTTGAACCCGATGCCACTGGCCATCGCCCCTGCCACGGCGGCGATGCCCGCTATGCCACGCATGCCGATTGGAAAGACCTGCTGCTCTTCCACGAATTCTTCCACGCCGACACCGGCCGCGGCTGCGGTGCCTCGCATCAAACTGGCTGGACCGCGCTGGTGGCTCGTTTGGTGAGGAAACGGTAGCGACACTACAAATGAGTGCCTCAAAATTTCCCGGCCCAACGGGCCGAAGGAATCCAGCCCAGGGCAAGCGAGCCTGAGCGAGTGCCGTCCTGGGTCAGCGGTAGGCATGATTGCGCTCTGAAAGAGCGCAGGAAAATTCTGTCACAACGAAGAATGCGCGCATGACATCAAGCTCGTTCTCCTGCGCCCCCTCAAGGGGCGACCTTGGGTGTTGTGTCGATGGCTGACTCTCCCCACGGTCAGCACCCCGGCCGCTCAATGCTTGGGATTCATAGGAGACAGGTGCCGCTGGAAAAAAATCGACACATCGGCGAATTCTGAATCCCGCAGGCGGAACCAGTGCCCTTTGTCAGGCACCACCATGAGCTGGGTTTCCACGCCAGCGTCAGAAAGGGCCAGAAATAGCCTCTCGCTTTGCTCCAGCGGCACGATCCCGTCGCGTTCACCATGGATGATGATAAACGGCGGCATGGCAGCGGTGGCGTATTTGAGCGGGCTGGCATCGGCTGCCAGCGCGCTCTTTTGCTCCATGCGCCCGCCCAGGAGTTTCTCGATGAGGTTGATCTTGCGTTTTTTGTAGAGCCACCCCAGCTCGACCAGATCCGTGGGCGAATACAGCGCACACACGGCGCGAATGCGCGACTTTCCCTCGCTGGCAGCCAGCAGTGCTGCGAGCTGCCCGCCCGAGGATTCTCCGCTGGCGCCCATGCGCTGGGCATCCAGTCCGTAACGAGCGCCGTTGAGACGCAGCCACTGCGCAGCTGCACGGCAGTCCTCCAACTGCGCCGGATAGACCGCCGTGCTGCTCATGCGGTATTGGATGGAAGCCACGGCGATGCCGACGCTGGTGAGGTCTCGCACATTCACATGGTAACCTTTGCTGCCAATCATCCAGCCCCCGCCAAACATCCACAGCACCACCGGTGCGGGCTGCGCCGTCTTCGGCACATACAGGTCCATGTGGAGATCGTGTCCGCCCGGCGAGGCGAAAAGTAGATTGCGATAAATTTTTTCATCAGGACGGACCGGTCCATAGGTGGAGCAGCCAGCCATGAGAAAGATGATGAGCAGACAGCACAGCCGGCTGATGCGGCCCGCGATCTCTCCCCTGGCCAGTTTCAGCAGAGGTTGAGAAGTGTGTGTTGTCATAGGGTATAGATATGCAGACCAGGGGCTTGCAGCTCTTGCGATGTTTTGGAAAGGAGCGGCTGACAAGCTTTACCCTAAGCGCGACAACAGCGGCACCGAAATCATCAGGATGATCCATCTCCATCTCCATCTCCATCTCCTGCGCTTAGCATCGCACGAAACTCGGTTTTGTTCATCGAGACCCTGCGCATCCTCAAAGAACCCTGCGAGATCGACTTCCACACCGATTCGCAGTACGTCCGTCAGGGCATCAGCCAATGGATCGCCGGCTGGAAACGCAACGGCTGGCGCACCAGCGCGAAGCAGCCCGTCAAAAACGCCGACCTCTGGCGCGAACTCGCCGCCGCCACAGCCCATCACCAAATTCACTGGCACTGGGTCAAAGGCCACGCCGGCCACACGGACAACGAACGTTGCGACGAACTCGCGAACGAAGCGATTGCGAAAGTTAAGCCGATCACACGCCGCATTAGTTGAAGGCGCTTTTGGAGGAGTTCAAAGCCGAGGCCGAAGCGCAGCTTGTGTGAATGCCGCCAGATCTCCCGGCCCAACGGGCCACCGGAATCCAGCCCAGGGCAAACGAGCCTCAGCGAGTGCCGCCCTGGGTCATAATGGCAAGATGATCGCGCTCTGAAAGAGCGCAGGAAAACTCCGCCGCGATGACGAGCGCTCAAATGACTTCAACCCGTTCTCCTGCGCTCATTCAGGGCGCGACATTGGAAGTGGTGTCGTTTGATGGTGAACCTAGGGCGTTGCTCGCTGGGGCTCGCTTGGCCCTGGGCTGGACTCCTGTGCGCCGTTGGCGCACCAAACCGCCCGGAGCACATTCCTTTGCCATCGGCTCATTCCATGGCCGAATTCTAGGAACGCATCAGGACGATTTCACTCCTTGTCACCGCATCCCCCGGAATTCGGTTTCGGTGACGAGCTTCAGGCCGAGCTTGGTGGCTTTGTCGAGTTTGCTGCCGGCGTCTGCGCCAGCGAGTAGGTAGGTGGTTTTGCCGCTGACGCTGCCGCTGACTTTGCCGCCGTTGGCGCGGATGGTGTCGGCGATGGTTTCGCGGTCTTCGCTCAAGGTGCCGGTGATGACCCAGGTGCTGCCGTCGGGCGCATCAGCGACGTCGATCACCAAAAGCAGGATTCCGCTTCTGATGGCGCACGACCAGCACCTTGACCTGCTCGGTTTCGCCACGGTAAAGCAACTTGAAAGGGAAGCGTTTGAACAAGGCCACACGACGCCCGTGATTGGCAAATCTCCAGCGCTGCGGATTTTTCCGGACACCTTCGACAACACTCAAAAATTCCTCGAAAAACAGGTCGCCCAGCCCGGATGAGGCATCCTCATAGTAGCTCCAGGCGTCATCGAGATCCTTCTGGACCAGCTTGTGATAAACCACCTTCACCGGTGCTTGCTGGAGATGAAACGTAGCATTTCGTCATGGGAGACGACCGCGCCCGGATCGCGGCTCATCTCCTCCTCACGTTCATGGGCAATGGTATCCAGTTCCTCATCAGACGTATCCGGTAGAGTGTGAGAAATATCCCCGAGCAGCCGGGAAACCAACAGGCCCATGTCAGGCGCAGGTAATGAAAGAGAGGTGCTGTACACATGATCAAGGATAGCTTTCATGACTGGATTCTACCGGCTTGCCGCAAAAACGCAAAGCCGGTCTTCTGTCACAGCATCGCCCGAAACTCCGCCTCGGTAACGAGCTTCACACCCAGCTTGGTGGCTTTGTCGAGTTTGCTGCCGGCGTCTGCGCCAGCTAGGAGATAAGTCGTTTTGCCGCTTACGCTGCCGCTGACTTTGCCGCCGTGGGCGCGGATGGTGTCGGCGATGGTTTCGCGGTCTTCGCTCAAGGTGCCGGTGATGACCCAGGTGCTGCCAGCGAGCTTGTCGGAGGCGGCGGTGACGGTTTTTTGCGTGAAGTTGAGGCCAGCGGCGCGAAGTCGATTGAGCAAGGCGACGTTGTGCTCTTCGCGGAACCAGGCGTGGATGCTCGGCGCGACGATGGCACCGATGTCGGGGCATTGCGTGAGGTCTTCGATGCTGGCGCTGACGACAGCGTCGATGTTGCTGAAGTGCTCGATGAGTTTGCGGGAACCGCCAGCGCCGACGTGAAGGATGCCGAGGCCAAAAACGAGCCGCCACGGGTCCTGCTGCTTGCTGGAGGAGATGGCTTTGAGGTAGTTATCGATGCTCTTGGTGCCGACGCGTTCGAGGCGGGTCAGCAGCAGTTCATTGAGGTCGAAGAGATCGGCGACATCCTTAACCAGCTTCAATTCGACCAACTGCGCGATGACGGATTCGCCGAGGCCGCTGATGTCCATGGCCGCTCGACTGACGAAGTGCTCGATGCGGCGTTTGACGACCTCGGGGCAATGCGGATTCGGGCAGCGGATGACGACTTGCTCTTCATCGCGATGTACGCCGGTGCCGCAGACGGGGCAGTGCGTGGGAACTGGCACGGCGGCTTCATCACCACTGCGTAGCTCTTTTTTGACCGCGACGACGGCGGGGATGATCTCACCGGCTTTTTCGATGATGACGGTATCGCCAACGCGGATGTCTTTGCGCTCGATTTCCTCGTAGTTGTGCAGCGTGGCGTTGCTGACGGTGCTGCCGCTGACCAGGACAGGGATCAGACGTGCCACTGGCGTCAAAGCGCCGGTGCGGCCGACTTGGATGTCGATGGCGAGGATTTTTGTCTCCGCCTGCTCGGGTTGGTATTTGTAGGCGATGGCCCAGCGCGGGGCTTTGCTCGTCACACCGAGTTCGCGTTGATCAGCGAAGCTGTTCACCTTGATCACGGCCCCATCGGTCTCGTAGGGCAGTGATTTGCGTTTTTCATCGAGTTCGCGGATCGCTGTGAGTAAACCTTCGGCGCTGTCAGCATGCCAGATGAGATCGGCTTTGCGCAACCCGGCGGCATCAAGCAGGGCATAGACTTCCTGCTGCGACTGCACGCTACCGGCCTCGACCACGCCGTAGAGAACGATGTCGAGCGGGCGTTTGGCGACGATCTTCGGATCGAGCAGCTTCAAGGTGCCTGCGGTGGAGTTGCGCGGGTTGGCGAACAACGCTTCCCCGGCTTCTTCACGCTCTTGATTCAGTTTGGCGAAGTTGGCCTTCGGCATGAACACCTCGCCGCGCACTTCAAAGGTCTGCGGGCCGCCTTTCGGCAGTCGCAAGGGCAGACGCTGAATGGTTTTGAGGTTGTTCGTCACGTCGTCGCCGGTTTGACCGTCGCCACGCGTCGCACCGTGCTTCAAGACGCCGTTTTCGTAGCGAATCGTGATGGCGACGCCATCGACCTTCGGCTCGATGACACAATCCACCTTCTCACGGCCCAGGCCCTTTTGCACGCGGGCGAAGAAGGCGGTGAGTTCCGCTTCCGAGTAGGTGTTGTCCAGGCTCATCATGCGCACCGTGTGTGTGATCTGCTTGAAGCCCTCCAGCGGCGCCCCCCCGACGCGCTGCGTGGGTGAATCAGGCGTCAGCAGATCGGGAAACTGCGCCTCGATGTGCTGTAGCTCACGCAGCAGCGCATCGAACTGCTTGTCGCTGATTTCAGGCTTCGCCTCGGCGTAGTAGAGGCGGTTGTGGCGGTGCAGTTCGGCACTGAGAAATTCGGCGCGGCTGGCGGCTTCGGCGTGGTTCATGGCTGGCGCTTTGAATAGCCGCAAAGAGGCGCAAGGAAACGGGAAAAAGCAGTCAGAGTGCCTGCGTGAATTCGATTGGTTCTTTCATGAAGTGCAGACGCACCTGACGCGGCCGCTCCTCGGCTTCAAAAAACCCTGCACGGCATCGGTGAGCGAATCGCCCTGTGTAGTGATGCCGCCCCGCCCCATGGGATCATCCCAACGAGCGACGTAGCCGCCCGATTCGAGGCAAGGTTCGACGGTGAAGGTGATTTCCTCGTTCATGCGGAACTTTTATCGCGATCCAGCTCGCCTGCTAATCTTTCCTTCACTGCTTCTCGGCCATCCAAGGCGTGTCGCGCTTAAGCTATCGCCGATTAAGTCGTCGAAAGCACCGAACTGGGCCGGGGAAGGCAAATGGATGAATTTTAATAGATATTAACTAAAAGATTGCGAACATGGCTAAAACTAATATACTCAGTATAATTAAAATAATTATGTCGCGTTTTCCATCCCAACTGCCGACCCCTCTGCGCATCGCCGTGCTGATGGTGTTGGTGATCCTCGGCATGCGCCATGCAACCAAAGCGCAGGGCCAGGGGCTGCCCCCCACAGTTCCGGTGCCAGCCGGTCACGCCAATGCTGGCGTCTATGTCCCTGTGAGCGAGGGAGCCAGCATCAAAGTCAATTTCCCCAGTGCGCCGATTCAGGCGATCATCCCGTTTTACACCCAGCTCACCGGCAAAAAACTCATCCTCGACTCCTCCCTACAGGGCGAGCAACTCCGCATCATTTCACCGCAGCTTCTCACGAAACGGGACGCCATTGCCTTCATCGAGGCCACCTTGCTGCTCAACGGCTATGCTATCATCAACGTCGATGCCGCCACGGCGAAGCTGATCAACCATGCCGGCGGCAAAAGTCCGACCGCCGACGGCCTGAAAGTGTACAATTCCCTGCGCGACCTCCCGCAAAACGAGGAAATCTGCCACTACGTCCTGCCGCTCCAGCACATCTCCGGCGATGACGCGTCCAAGGCCTTTCAACAGGTGATCAAACTGCACGCCTACGGGGCGATGACGCCCATCTCGAACGGTTCCGCGCTCATCATCACCGAAAATAGCGCCACCATCCGCAGCATCTGTGAGATCGCCCAGATCGTCGATGTGCCGCCTGCCGAGATCGCCAATGAGATGATCAAGTTGGAGCGTTCCGATGTGGAACTCGTGGCCGAGATCGTCACGGAAATCTTCACGCAGGAGGAAAAGGCGCAAACTGCGTCCGCCCCCGTGGCCGCCGTGCCCAATCCTGCCGCCCGTCCTGGTGCGCCTGCGGCCCCGCTGAACCTGGCCGGTAGCACTAACACCGCCGCCACCAATCCAGCCGCGTCGAAGGTGAAAATTTTTCCGTACCGTCGCACCAACGAGCTGCTGGTCATCGGCCGCCCGGTGGACATCGCTTACATCAAGGGCTTGGTCGAAAAACTCGACAAGCAGGACGACGGCACCAATTTTCTCAAGCGCCGCCTCAAATACGTCAAGGTCCTCGATTTTCTGCCAGTGGCCTACAATGCACTGGCCAAAGATACGGACATTCAAAGCAATGACGGCGGCGCTGGCGGGGGCCGCAGCAGCAGCGGTCGTAGCAGCGGGGCCAGTTCTAATTCGCCTTCGACCGAGGCCAACCGCAACGCCAGCGCCGGTTTTGGCGCGAACAACGGCGGTAATTTTGGCACGGCCACCGGTTTCAACACGGGTGCCAGCGCTGGCAACCGCAGTGTGCTGGACGCCCCCCAGGAGGTCGGTGCGCCGGAGTCCATGGTCGTCGGCAAAACCCTGCTCATTGCTGATCCACAGTCGAACAGCCTCGTTGTATCCGGCTCGCCCGAGCACATCGCCCGCATCGACCAGCTCCTAGAGGAAATGGATGTGCGGCCGCAGCAGATCTACATTTCCGCCATCATTGGCCAGCTCAATCTCGGGAAGAACTACAACTACGGCTTCGATTTTCTCAAGCTCCTGGATGATTTCAGCGTGCGCCGCAACAATGCGGATGCGGCCACTTCCACCACAGCGGCCAGCAGCACCGGTGCTCTCACCAACGGCGGTATCCAGTTCCCGGCGAACTTTTCCAACTTCTCGTTCAACCAGTTGAACCTCTATGGTCAGATCGGCTCGTTGAGTAGCTACCTCAAGCTGGTGGACGGCAATCGTGACTTCAAGGTACTGGCCACTCCGAGTGTGTACGCCAAGAACGCCGCCAAGTCCGTCATTTCCTCCGGCCAGCGCATCGCCGTGCCGGCTCAGATTCTCTCCAACGGCGGTTTTGCTTCCGGCATCGCCAACACCAGCGTCAGCGTTGAATACCGCGACGTGTTGCTGAAACTGGAAGTCGTGCCGCTGATCAATTCCGACGACGAGGTCACACTCAAGATCGCCCAGATCAACGATAACATCGTCGGTACGCAGACGATCTCCGGCAACACGGTGCCCACCATCGGCACGCAGGAGTTGGTGACGGAAGTGGCCATCAAAAACGGTGCCACGGTAGTCCTCGGTGGACTGATCACCGAGCGCGTGAACAACTCGGAGAACGGGGCCATTTTCCTGCGACGCATTCCCATTTTGAAGCATCTCTTTGGCACCACCAGCCGTGAAAATATCCGCGAGGAGTTGCTCATCTTCATCCAGCCGCACATCATCAGGTCCAGCGATCCGCTGGACGGGCCGAACCGGATCGAGGCCGCCCGTACCGACTTGTTTCATGAGTCCATGCAGTTTGGCAGTCCAGGGCTGGAGGACATTCCGCGGGCGCTGCCAGCCAGGTAGTGTGGCCGCTGCGGCGTCAGTTGTTCAAATCTGCTGCAGCTTGTTTCGCTCGTTCGGTGTACGGCACACCGGACAGATGGTGACGGCGATCTTGCGTTTCGGCTCGCAGGCGTAGGCTGTGCCGCAGATGCGGCACTGGATGGCGATGCGCCGCCGGTACACTTCGCGTCGCCGGTCCAGCCAGAAGCTGCGAAACCACAGCACGCACACCGTCGTGACCCCGACGGCCATGAACAGAATGATCAGTCCGCTGAGTTGGATGGGAATCATGGGATGATCGGAGCCTCCCAACGGAAAGAGATTTCTCCCCACTCGATGCGCTGCACCAGGGAGGCGTCAAATCGCAGCGCACTGACGGCGGCGCTGAGCTGGCGCATCACTTCAGCGTCTTCGGTGCTGCTCAGCGGCAGCGCGGTGATGATCTGGCCTGCCGCACCGACGGCCACGCGGAACTGCACACGCGTGGGCTGCGTGAGCTGGATGTCCGGCAGTACCACGTTCGTGGGGCCGCGTTTCGCCAGCGCTGGACTCACGATGGCATGTAATTTGTCAGCAGGTGGCGTCGTGGCCGCTTCTGTGGCGCGTCGCGGCACTGGTGGCAGCACCGAGGAAGTGGCGGTGAAGAGTCGTGGCTGCTGCGTCGCTGCCGTGACGGTCGTCATCACACGCAGCTTGAGCTGATGCTCTTCAAATGATGGGCGAAACGCCAGTAGGGCATTCGCGGCGGGCAGGGCTTCATCACCCTCGCTCAATAACGCGAAACTGCGGTCTTGCGCGCGGTGGATCAGCGCCAGCGCCGCCGGATCATTGGGGTCCAGTGAAATCACATGCTGTGGTGTCGTCGGCAGGCGCTGCGTGACCGGATGTACGATGCGAAAGATGAAAAAAAAGCCCGCCATCGTTCCCATCAGCACCAGCAGCGCCGCGAAGAGGTGCCAAGTCGAATGATCGCGCACTCCCCAGGCGAAAATCAGCGGTTCGGGCGCGTGTGGTTTGGAGGGCATGCCGGGACGGTGCGTGAACAGGGCTACGATTTCGGCGGCACGGTGGAATGTGCCACCTCGTAGCCGAGTTCGAGCGCAATGTTACCGATCTCCAGCACCCGGCCAAACGGTGCTTGCTTGTCAGCGTGGATGATGGCGCGGCGTTCGCCCTCACGCAGTGCCTTGAGCTTGTCACGCAGCTCGTCTGTGCTGGTGCGCACCCCGTCAAGGTACAACAGATTTTCCGTCCCGGCGGCTACGGTGATGATGTGTGCGCGGTCAAACCCGGTCAGGCGTGAGCTGGACTGCGGATAATCCACCTTGATGCCGGACCGCACCACAAAGTCGCTGCTGAACAAAAAGTACACCAGCAACAGCAGAATCGTGTTCAGCAGCGGTGCGGTGTACAGCCAGGGGCTTTGCTTTGGCAGATTGCTTTCGAGCTTCATGGTTGCTGACGGAAAAGGGGTGCTTGGTCGTTCAGGCGGGCTGGGTTTGGTTGGCAGCCTGTTCAATTCTCATAAAATTGCATCATCCTTTCAAGCCGCGTGTGCGCAGTTTCGTCACTGGCGCAGTGGCTTCTGCCGGGCGGAATTCCACGATGTTGTCGGCGCTGTTCGCGTCCTCGATCAGATTCACGATCTCAATGCCAGCACGCTCCAAGTCATGCATCAACGAACGGGCGCGTGCGCTGAGAAAAGCGAAGGAAAGATAAGCGGGAATCGCCACCACCAAGCCGAGCGCCGAGGTGACTAGGCTTTGATACACGCCGCGTGCCACGTCTGCCGCCGTCGCCACGCCGTTCGCGGCGGAAAGACTGGTGAAACTGTCCAGCAGGCCGATCACGGTGCCCAGTAGGCCGATCAGCGGTGCCGCATGCGCGATGGCGTTCAAAATGCCAAGAAAGCGCTCCAAGCGTGGCACCTCAAGCTGCCCGGCTTCCTGCACGATCTCCTTGAGCTGCCCACGCGGCGCATGATGTCGCAGCAGCGCCGCATGGATCACGCGTCCTGCCGGTACCCGCGTCGCCACGCATTCCTGTAGCGCCTCGGCAAAGTTTTTGCGGCGGATCAGACTGGCAAGTCCCGCGAGGAACTCGCCCACGTTCATGCTGGCACGATGGAAGTAGGCCAGCCGTTCAATAAAAATGGCTCCCGCGAAGCACAGGCACCCGATCAGGAGCCATACCAGCGGTCCGCCTTTGGAGATTAGATCAATCATTCGCCGGGAGTCAGAAAGTGAGTGGGAAAGTCTCGTGCCGCACGGCCATTCGGGAGACGTGTGGAACAAAGCATGTTTTATGCCGAGTCGAGCTGCTTGTAAACACTGGAAATTAACGGGATGACCGGGATTCGGTCAAGAGGGCAGGTTCTCTCCCAAAAAACTCAATCATCCCCGTCTCCCTGCGAGATGTGGCCATACAGCTCGGGAAAGCGGCGTTCGAGCGATTTGGGAGTGATGTAGCCGATGAGCTGGGCTTCATGCCAGTCGGCGAGGCCCCAGAACTCGTGAGGGAAGGCCATGATGACGGCGGTGCAGGTGGGCACCCTGGGGATGTTCGCGCGGGCGAGGATTTGCTCGGCGAAGTCATGCAGGCCGGGGTTGTGGCCGAAAATCATGGCGTGCTGCCAGCTTTCCTCGAAATCGCGCAGGGTGTGCAGGATGCGCTCGGGGTCGGCGAGATAGAGCTGCGATTCGAGGATCAACCGGTCCACTGGAAGGGCGAAGGTCTCGCGCATGATCTGCGCGGTGCTGAGGGCGCGCTGCGCGGTGCTGGAGACGAGGCGATCCGGTAGCGGCAGCAGGGCAGGGGAGCCGTTGCCTCCGAAGTAAGTTCGGTGCAGAAACGTGGCGACGGCAGGTGCCGCGCGCTGGCCGCGTTCATTGAGCGGCCGATCATGATCCGCGAGTCCAGGCTGACCCCAGCTGGACTTGGCGTGACGCACGATCGTGAGGTATTTCATGGCGGGTTATGATTAGGCGGCCACTTTTTCGAGCTTGATCGGGTAGGTCTGAAAGGCGTTCCACTGACAGACGATGAGATCACCGGTGTCGAGGACGCAGACATCGTGCCCATGATCAAAAATGCGCTCCGCCTGCATCAGCGGCTTGAGTTTGCCATCTTCATAGACGGGTTCAGTGCCGCCGGGGGCGCTCACGACTTTGCCTGTGGCGTCGAGGATGACGGTGAAGCCGCTGGGGTTCTGCGGGAGCTTGTTGATCTCGGGTGTTTTGGACCAGCAAACTCCAGCGTAGAGTTCCTGGCCGGCAATCACGGGGCGGCAGACCATGGCACCGGGAACGGCGAGTGTTTCGAGGTATTTGCCATCGAGCGTGAAGCGGCGGAAGCAGTTGTCGACACGCGAGGTGACGATGACGGTGGCTTTGTCCACGCCTTGGCGGGTGTCAATGGCGATGCCGTGCGCATTGTTGAGCCGTTCTTCGGCGGGAACGCCGTCCTTGCCGCCGAAACGTTGGATGAATTTGCCGCGTGCATCATAGTGCAGCACAAACTGCGAGCCGTAGCCGTCCACGATATAGATGTCGCCGTTCGGAGCGATGGCGGTCTCAGTGGGATTGAAAACCATGTCCGGTTCATACGCGCCGACACTCATCGGGTGGCTGATGGAGAAGATTTCCTTGCCGCCGAGGTCGGTTTTGGTGATGCGGCCTGTTTGCCGGTAACCGCCGCCGCCGGACTTCCACAGGCCGCTGTCGGTGACGAAGAGAAACTCCTCGCCGTTCTCGTTGGAGAGCGTCAAGCCATGTCCGCCGGGCCACACACCGCCCCAGGAGTCGAGGATGGTGCCGTCGGGATTGAAGACGAGCATCTGATTGTCCCAGTGATCGCCGATCATGAAGAGGCGGCCGTCTTTGACCTGTACTATCTCGTGGCAGTTCAGGATGGGATGATGGCGGCCCTGGCCAGCGGGCACCCAGTCTTTGTTCACTTTGTAGCGATGACTGCCATGACCGATGACGATGTCCTGCTTCGGATCAGGCGCGGCACGCAGCGCCTCGGTGAATGTGGCGGCTGCTGCGGTGGTGAGACCGGAGAGGAAATGACGGCGTGTTTTCATGAGTGTTTAATAACTGACGACACAAACCCGCGTTTCACGCCGGGTTCAATGCCGTTTCATCATGGTCGTGACGCGATGCACGACCTGCGTGAGTTCACCGGCTTCGTAGGGCTTTGGCAGCACGCCGACGAAGCCGCGCTCCAAAAAGATCATCTGCACTTCTTCCGTGACGCTGCCGCTGGTACAGACGATGCGCGCATCAGGATCGAGCTGGAGGATTTCCGTGGCCGTCTCATGGCCGTTCATGCCGCCCCGCAGGGTGAGGTCCATGAGCACGACGTCGGGCGGTGTGCCGGTGCGGTAGAGGCTTTGATAAATGCGCACGGCGTCCTGGCCGTTGTCGCACTGCACGCATTCATAGCCGCAGCGGGTGAGGATCATGTGCGCGACTTTGCGCAGATCGTCTTCATCATCGACGATGAGCACCTTGCCACGGCCATTGATGAGCGGCACGGGGGTATTGCTAGCTGGCGCGGCCGGTTTGGCACTCGCAGAGGTGCTGGCGGGCAGGTAAACGCTGAACTCGGTGCCGATATTCGGTGTGGAGGTGACGCGGATGTCTCCGCCCATTTCGTCAATGAAGCGTCTGCAGGTAGTCAGGCCGATGCCATTGCCATCCGCCTTGGTGGTGAACGACTCATGGAACATGCGTCCGAGATCGGCGGGCGAGATGCCGCAGCCACGATCACGCACGACGATGTGCACATGCGGGCCGGGTTTCAGTGCGCCATCGCCAGCGGCCAGAACGACATGATTGCTAGCATCCACATCCATATAGCCGCCGTGCGGCATGGCCTGGATGCCATTCATCACGAGATTTTGCAGTACTTGGCTGAGCTTGACCGGATCGGCAATGGCGGGGCGCAGATCGTCATCATGACGCATGCAGACATGCACATTCGACCCTGCGCCAGCGAACTCCACGGTGTCGCGGATCAGGGTGGTGATGTCGGTGGCCTCGTGTTTGCGCGGTGCCGCCTTGGACGCGGTGACGACCTGGGAGGTGAACTGCTTCGCGCGCTTCAGGCCGCTGAACACGAGCTGCAACTCCTGCGCCAGCGCGGAATGCCCATCCATCTGCTGGATCAAGGCGGACAAACGCACGGTGACGGGACCGAGGAGGTTGTTCACGTCATGCGCGATGCCCTGCGCGAGCGCGGCGAGGTTTTCTTTGCGCAATTGGGCCGACTGCGCGTCCAGATCATCCACCGCAGGGCGAGTCTCTGTTTTAACCGCATTGGCGACCTGCGCCGGACTGATGAGAATCGTGAAGTTCAGCAGCTTGCGCATGCTGTTGAAGACCGCTCGCACCCTCCAGGTGCAGGAAATCGGAGTCTGCGTGCGCAGGCTTTGCAAATTGCACTCACACTCATGGCAGCCGCCATGTTCCATCGCCAGACGGAGGCTTTGCTGTAGCGTGGTGGCATCCTGGTCGTTGGCCACGAGGTCGTTCAACCCCATGCCGCGCAGGCCGGTCTCAGGATCGGCACCGGCCAGCATGGCGGCAGCGGCATTGCTGAAGAGCACCTTGGGTCCGCTGGACGGATCACTGGCCGCGCTTTCGACGATCACCACGCCATCCGCTACTTGATCCAGTGCCACGCGTAGGTAATAGTTGGCGACTTTCAGTTGTTCCAAACTCTGTTCCAGGTCAGCGAGCGCTGCTGGAGTGGCGGAGGTGGTGGAAGGAGCAGTCATGGTTTTTTCCGCGTGATTCCATTCCATTTAGCAATTCGAGATAATTAAGACAACTTTAATTTTTGATATTCTGAGTTTTTCTGACTCCCATAATTGAGACTGGTTGTGTTTACTGGTTTGAAAACAGTCGCTTTAGATGTGAAAAACCCCTTGCCGAACGCCGCATCGCCTCTACCATCGCCGCCCCTATGTCCAAAAATGCCGGTATCGCCAAGACGAGGAAAGCTTATTCCAAGCGGTTCAAAATAACTGCCACGGGTAAGGTGCTGCGCCGTAAACAAGGCAAGCGCCATATCCTGCAGAACAAGAGCCGCAAACGGAAACGCAACCTCGGTAAAGTCGCCCTCGTGGCGGCAGTGGATGTCAAAGCAGTGAAGGCGAACATGCCGTTCTCCCACCGCTAAGACGTCCACACGGTCCTGAAATCAGGACCACGATGAATCTGCCTGATCCCGCTTTGTGGGATCTTCGAACAGGTGAGGCAGACCATCGCTACCCCAACAACAGCCTGATCAACAAAACAGATACATGTCCAGAGCCACCAACTCCCCCGCCAGCCGGAAGCGCCGTAAGCGCGTGCTGGCAAAAGCCAAAGGTTACCGCGGCTTCCGTTCCACGCATTTCCGCTATGCGAAGGACGCCGTCCGCAAGGCCGAAACCTACGCAACTCGCGACCGCAAAACCAAGAAGCGCAACTTCCGCAACCTGTGGATCCAGCGCATCAACGCCGCCACCCGCCCCCTCGGCCTGAGCTATTCCCGTTTCACGGAAGGCCTCAAGTTCGCTGGCATCGACCTTGACCGCAAAGTCCTCGCGGACCTCGCTGTCAAAGACATCGCCGCCATCGAAGCTCTCGTTCAGCAGGCCAAGGCCGCGCTGGAACAGAAAGCCGCAGCAGCAGTTCCCGCCGACGCTCCCGTCGCCGCCTAAACCGCAGGTTCAAATCCAACCTTTCACCGCAGCCGGGACGCAATACGTCCCGGCTGTTTTGTTTCAATTTCTTTCCGTCGTTTCAATTCGACCGGCCTCCACTATATGAAAACCCGGAGGAAAAAGCTGCCCTCGTTGCGCAGATGAAGATCGACTTCGCTGCCGAAGAGCATTTTACCGGTGTGCTCGGCAATCGAAACGGCTTCTTCATCGCCAAGCCCGCTCACAGGAGAAAACCCGCCATGCGGAAGAAGTCCAAGGTCACGGCTTGATCCGTCGCCTGCAGTTGCACCGCAGCCGGGACACGTCCTAGCTATTTTTTATGATGGAGTGCCGACGATTCGTCGCCATATCATCCCTCCGTCATGTCCATGATCCTTTCCGACGGCCAAGTCCTGCCAACACAACACACGGTCGAGCGCTTCCTTGGCGAGGGAGCCTTCGCGCAGGTTTATCGTGTGAAGCATCGGGTCTTTGGCAGACAGGCCATGAAAGTCTTCAAGCAGCCAGTGCAACCGGGGCAAGACATTGTTGAAATGCTTTCAGAGGCCATTCTGCTTTCGAAGATTGGGCACCCGAACATCGTGCGCGTTTTTGATGCCGGTACTCTGGATTTGGGTGGCGAGCATCATGGCTATCTCACCATGGAATATGCCGGTGGCGGCACACTGCATGATCTTTGGCGCTCGCAGGGAGTGCGGACACTTCCGGTCACGACAACGGTGGACCTCATTCGCCAGACCGCATCAGGACTGGCAATTGCCCACCGCGCAGACCCGCCGGTCATTCATCGCGACATCAAGCCTGGAAATATTCTCGTCGCCATCACGCCCAATGGTTATCAGGCCAAGGTGAGTGACTTCGGCCTCGCCAAGCAGGTGAATCCGCTGACGCTGATGGCCACTGCCGCAGGCACACTGCCCTTTAAAGCGCCGGAAGTCTTCATCACAGAGAAAACCGACTCTCCGGCTGGCGATGTTTGGTCGCTTGGCGTCACCCTCTACATGCTGCTGACAGATCAAATGCCCTATGCAGTTCCAGATGGAATCACACCGTCACGTCGCTTGTATGAAACAGCACCACCACCGCCCTCCCGCTTGAATTACGAGTGCGACTCCCGACTCGACGCCGTTGTCGCGCGTGCGCTGGCCTTCGAGCCGCGTGATCGCTATCCGCATGCCGATGCTTTACTCGAAGCGCTCGCTGCTTGGAAACCGTCGGCGGTCATTGCAGATGAATGCCAGCAGTCACTACTTTCCTCCAGTGCCTCTCTCAAATCCATCCTTCCCGCCGCACGCACCACGGATCGCGATCAGGCCGCCCAGTGGGTCAAACAAGCCTATGCTCAGGCTCGCGGCGGCCAGTTCCAGCCTGCCGCTGATCTTTTGGAGGAGGCTCTGCGGGCCGATCCATCATTACGCTCCAGCCACGAATCCCGCGTCAGGCTGTGGCGCATGGGTGTGGCGATGTAAGCCCGCACGGCAAAAAATGTTGGACGTCTGTTAGGAGTCCAGCTTGAATCATATTCCTCGTTTGCCTATCCTCAGCCAATGAGTGCAACACTGAAAGCCCACTTCGACGGCAAAGCCATCCTTCTCGATGCCCCCTTTCCATTGCCGCAGGCCGCTCGCCTTCTGGTCACGGTCTTGAATGACGACGAGGAATCTCGTTATTGGAGTGAGCTTGGTGCCGAGGCAATCTCTCAGGCTGGCTCTGTGGGAGAACCTGAATACACTGCCGCTGACTGCCTTGCATGAAGCCCGTTGACGTCATCCTCACTGCCCTGCCTCAGTTCGACGGCCGTATCAAGACACGTCCTGCTGTCGTGCTTTGCATTGTAGAGCCTCACCGTGACTCGCTCATTTGCGGCATCAGCACCCAGCTTCAAGAAGAGGTCCGTGGATTGGATGAACTGATCATGCCTGGAGATGCCGACTTTGCTGGCAGCGGCTTGAAGGCCCCATCTCTCATCCGCGCTGCCTTCATCACCGTCATTATGCCGCATCGCATCCTGGGGAGAATTGGGGCCATCAGCGATGCCCGGCTGAAACGTCTTCTCACTCAGCTCGGCCAGCAATTGCTGAATGAAGCCTCCCGACTGCCATAGCCGCTTACGACGACCCTCTCATGACCGCGCTTGAAACCAGTTCTCTACTGAAAGCAGCCACGCCCGATCTGTATCGGCGGAATGCGTTTCGGCTCACCGGACTCCCCATGACCGCCAGCACTCGTGAGGTGGCGCGTCAGGCGGACAAGCTCAAGATGCTCGCCGAGCTTGGTGGACAAGCGGCACAGCATCTCGCGGTCGTGCCCGGAATGGAGCCACCAACTGCGGATGAAGTCCGCGAAGCAACCCAGCGGCTCAAAGATGTGGAGGCTCGGGCCTTGGATGAGTTTTTCTGGTTCTGGCCCGAGGACTGGGAAAAACCGGATTCTGATGAAGCCTTCGCAGCCGTGAAGAAAAACGACCTGGATGCTGCGTTCGCCATCTGGCTGCAACGAGAAACCGAGCAGCGTTCGTTCGTTGCTTCGCACAACCTCGCTTTGATCTTCCACATGCGTGCGTTGGAGTGGGCGCACCTTGATTTTGTAGAACCCTTGCCGAAAGAGCGCGTTGCCAAGGTCGCAGGCTACTGGAAGCAGGCATTCGACCGCTGGGAGTGGCTCGCCGATGACGACCGTCTCTGGGAAGCTTTCAAGTCGCGCATTCGACAGGTGAACGATCCGGCATTGACGACTGGTTTCGCCCGCCGCCTGCGCAGCGAACTGCCGCAGGCGTTCGATAAGATCAACGCGGAGCTTGCTCTGACCTACGCCGAGCAAGGCCGATATGATGCGACGCAATGGCATGTGGATTTTCTCAAATCATCTCATGCGGGCAATGATGACGTGTCCGCAACTCTTGATGTCGTGTTGGCCTCGGTGTTTTCCCGGCTTAGCCGACTCATCGAAACAGCGGTAAAAAAAGCCAATGAAAAGAAAACAGAAGGGATGGCTCATGCGTCAGCTCTGCTTGATTCTGCCGGACCAGTTTTGAACATCGTTGACGCTTTCCATGCAGACAATAATGCTGAACGAACACATCATTTTGACGAAGTTTCTGAGGCCGCTTTGAGCTGTGCTTTGGGTGCTTACAGAGTATTCAATGACACCCGCGATGCTAAAAATGAAAGGGGCGGTTATGCGGTTCAAATGCATCAAAAAATCGCCCAGATATTGAAGCGCTGTAAATTTCCGGCAATCAGTGTTGATCTGCGCAAGCGTATTGAAGGATTGGAGAATGACGTCAAAAACAATCTTGTTTTCGACCAGACGGTGAAACCGCTGGTCGAGTTGACAATGGCGATCAAGGATTCACATGGCACCACTGTGCAAAAACTGAATCGCATGGTTAACGAGATTTTTCCTCATGTTGACGCTTTGATGTCTCCTGGGAAACTTTCGAGAGAGATGTGTGATGATCTTTGTGATTGTGTGGCCTCAGTCGTCCGCAACCTAGGCATTGAAGCAAATAATACAGACGGGATGCCTGGGGTCGCTCTACAAGCGATGAACACCGCAACACGCTATGCTCGTGACCCCAAATTAAAAGCGCAACTCACTCAGGATCGACTGGAGTCCGGCGCTAATAAAGCGGCAAAGCACAAGGCATCCGGCACGGGGTGTTGTGTCCTCTTGTTTTTTATGTGCAGATTTATGGTCTTGTCAGTTCTAATTCTAGGCATGGCATGGAACTTGGTTGTTCGAGATTTTTTAACAATCCAGCCGACTAGCAACTTAACGGCAATTACAGCACCAGAAAGTTCATCAAAGACAACCACCAATCACTTATGAGCACTCAGCCTGATTTCCGAATTACCCCGCCAGAATGGAACAAAGAGATTGCGGCGCTCCAACACTTGGCTGCCACTGAGGGGACAGCAGTTCACGAGTTTTCGCAGAAGGCCACAGCGTTATGCGAAATCGCCATCCATGCTTGGCGGATGCAGCGACGCATGACAGATCGTGTGACCAAGGAGGTGAAAGACGAGTACAAGACCATGCATCGCAGTGTGGCTGGAATTCTGGAAGCCCTGACGAGCATGGGCTTCACCCTGCGGGATCGCGAAGGTGAGTTTTATGATTACGGCCTGCCGGAGAAAGTCGTCGCTGCCGAGAAACGCACCGGCATCAGCCGCGAGATGGTGGCGGAGACCATTCGGCCCAGCATCATGTATGGGGATCAGCTCGTGAAACCCGGAGAGATCGTTATTGCTGTGCCGGAGGAAGCCGCCGTTACCGGTCCGCGTGACGAGTTACCAGCATCGCCAACTCCCCCAGCCGCCGAATAGACTTCGCGCAGACTCATTTCAAAACCCAACCTCCCATTCCCATGCCACGCCAGACCATAGATTTCGGTATCGACCTCGGAACCACCAACAGCGCCATCGCGGTGATGGAAGGCGTGGAGCCGCTCATCATCAAGAACAACCAGGGCCAGGACATCACACCTTCGGCCATCGGATTTACCAAGGCTGGCGTGCTACGCCAGGGTGATGCCGCCAAGCGTCTCCAACTCGGCAGTCCCACGGATGCCTACACCGAGTTCAAGCGCCGCATGGGTTCCGATCACATCTATGAATTTCCCGCCACGGGAAAGCGATTGAGACCGGAAGACCTTTCGGCTGAAGTGCTCAAGACGCTCAAGGGTGATGTGGAACAGGCCCGTGGTGAGGCCGTGGAAGCAGCCGTCATCACGGTTCCAGCCGCGTTTGAGTTGCATCAGTGTGATGCCACTCGCCGTGCGGCAGCGCTGGCCGGTTTCATCACGTCACCTCTGGTTCAAGAACCGGTCGCTGCTGCTCTGGCCTACGGCTTCCAGAAGGACGAGGAGAAAGCCTACTGGCTGGTCTATGACTTCGGCGGCGGCACGTTCGATGCGGCGCTGATTCGTACGGAAGAAGGCATCATTAACGTCGTGGCCCATGAGGGAGACAACTTCCTGGGCGGTTCCGACATTGATTGGGCCATCCTGCAAGAACTGCTGCTGCCGAAGCTGACAAAAGACTTCGATTTGACCGACTTCCGCCGTGGCAATGTTCGGTGGGAAATGGCGATCCTGAAACTCAAGTCCGCCATCGAGAAGGCAAAGATTGAAGCCAGTCGCAGTGCCCGCGCACCGCTGGTCGAATGCCGCTTTGAAGATGCCTCGGGTGAGGAGGTGGATGTTGAAGTGCTTGGTCTCGAACTGACGCAGCAAGACATCGCTCGAATCGCTGCGCCGTTCATCGCAAAATCAGTGACCATGGTGAAGAAGGTGCTGGCTTCCAAGAACCTGCGTCCAGGCGATCTGCATAAAGCCATCCTCGTCGGCGGCCCAACGCTGGCACCTTACTTTCGTGCGCAACTTCAGGCAGAACTGGGCGCGCCAGTGGATTTTAGCGTGGACCCGATGACCGTCGTCGCTCGCGGTGCGGCAGTCTTTGCCAGCACGCAGATGGCCGACAAGAAAGCGGCAGCTCCAGTAAAGGTTGGCGAGTACGATCTCGATCTGAAATTCAAGCCCACGGGCATCGAACCCGATCCCTTGGTCGGTGGCCGCGTGCTGGCATCTAGCGCAGTGAGTTTCGCCGGACATACCATCGAGTTTAACAACGACAAATCCGGGTGGACCAGCGGTCAGGCACCCGTGCATGACGATGGTACATTCACGGTGATGCTCTCGGCCGAACGTAAAATGCGGAACCAATACCGCATCATCCTCCGCAACAAGAGCGGACAGACTCAGAAGGTCACTCCCGACAGCATTCATTACACCATCGGCGCAGCAATCGAGGAGCAACCGATCATTCACAGCATCGGCGTTGGACTGACGAACAACAGCGTGCGTCCTTACTTTGCCAAGGGTGAAGGTCTGCCGCAGAAGAAGATGCAGAAATTTCACACCGCGAAGGCGGTGAAGCCGGGACAGGCGGATAGCGCCATCAGAGTTCCTGTGGTGGAGGGAGAAAGCGAACTCAGTGATCGCAATCGGCTGATTGGCTACCTTGACATCACTGGCGCACAAATTCGTCGTGAACTGCCAGAGGGACAGGAGATCGAAGTCACACTCAGAATCGACGAGAGTCGCGAAATCATTGTCGAAGCCTTTGTTCCTTACCTGGACGAAGATTTCAGCAAAAAATTGGAGACCGGTCGCAAGGCAGCGGCAAACAGTCCTGAAGTGTTGCGTGAACGCTTGACGAAGGAGCAGAAACGTCTGGAAGCACTCAAGAGCCAAGCGGACGAGGCCGAGGACCGTGGTGCCAACAAAGCATTGGGCGAAATAGACCGTGAAGACGCCACCAAAGAGTTGCGGCGCAGACTGCGGGATGCGGAGGGTGATTTCGTCGCAGGTGAGCAGTGCGACAAAATGCTGCTCGATATGGCCTGCCGATTGGATGAGGTGGAATCCCAGATCAAATGGCCTGCCCTGGTCAAAGAAGTGCGTTCTCTCGATCAGGATCTGAAAAACATCGCCAAAGAATCCGGCTCCAAGCAGCAGCAAGACAAAGCCGAAGATTTGCACGATCAAGCCGAGGAACACATCCAGTCGAAAAACTCTGACAAGCTCAAGCGCATCAAGGATCAGATGCTGGACCTGTTCCGTGCCATTCTTTTTGAGCAGCCCAGCTTTTGGGCGGGTTTCTTCCGCAACCTCGAACAAGATGTGCCGCTGATGAACGATGCAGAGCGTGCCAAGCGCCTCATCGCCCATGGACGGCAGGCCATAGCCGAGAACAATCTCCAAGGATTGCGCAACTCCTGTGTCCAACTCTCACAGCTTCTGCCTCGTGAGGCTGCCGATGAGGCTCAACGTGGTTGGAATGCGGGTGTGATTTGATCTGCTCATGTCCGCCAGCCACAATCCTTTCGAGCGCCGGTTGCGCCTGCTGTTAGCCCAGGAATTCGCCTCACGCGGCTACTACCTCGAAGCTGAAGGTTTTTTTCATCAAGTCTCCATGGAGGATTTGGATGCAGAGGAACTGACGCTCTTGGCAAAAGTGGCCCTGTCATCAAAGAATCAAAAGCAGGCCATCACGCGTTTTGAGCGACTGGCGAGCTTGCAGCCCGTGAATGAAACAGCCAAAGCCGGATTGTTGGCGGCTCAAAATATGAAGCAAGGCATCTGGCAAAGCCTGCGGTCTATCGGGAAATCTCGAAATTTGCCAGCCAAAGCCGATTGAACCACTTTGGATTATGGAGTCACCAAAAGCTCCCAAACACCGGCGGGATCTCCTTCACCACGACACGGAGGCTGAATCCCTCGGACTGCAAGGCGGCGTCTAACGCATCGTCATCCTGGGGCGGAGCGGAAAGCACGCGGTCCACCAGCGGCTGCCATTTTTCCAGGAAGCGTTCTCGATACGGATGTCGTGCATCCTGCCAGTGCGCGAGCAGGCGTGCCTTGCGGGCAGCGTTTTGCCAGAACCGGCGGCCATATTCGAGCCGGGCTTCATCCTGGTAGAGGAGGCGTCGCATGGCGGGAAACTAATCGTGGTATGTTTCAAATCAAACCTTGTTCCCGTGCCCATGCCGCGTGCTGGCGGTCGCGGGGTTCGTTGCGCCGAAGCTTTGGAGCCAGCAGGTCGGTGGCATGCGGGACCGTGACGGTGAGATTGCCATCTTGAGCGACGGTGGCGCGTTCCAACCACCCTTCGGGCAGTTCTTTGAGCACAGACTCCGGCATGAGATTGATGTGCCAGCCGTGCGCCTGCTCGAACTCGCTGCCGATCACGGCATCGTAGCAGAGCCAGGCCAGTTCATCCGAGTTCGTCACCGGATCAGCATCCATACTGTTTTCCGGCAGGCTGGCCGTGATGCCTTTTTGTGCAGCGTGCCACAGCAAGGCAGCGGAGCCAATCAGCACCATGTCCGCTGGTTGAGTGAGTTGTTTTCCCCACTCGTGGAGCCAGACAGTGACTTGCTGTGGGCGGGAGAGTTCACGACGTGGCATGCGCAGGATTTTGACCAAGCTCAGAAGAAAGGCAAGCGCGGCCTGTTTACCCTCACCTCTGGGTTGCGAAAGACCTGATCTACCCCCATCGTCGCGCCCCCTTCCTCCCATGCACTCCCAACTCGACTCCCTCAAAACCGCAGCCCTCACCGCGCTTGATGCCGCGCAGGATGAATCCGCGCTCGAAGCGGTGCGGGTGAACTTCCTTGGCAAAAAAGGCAGCGTCACCGCCCTCAGCCAGGGCATGAAGGACGTGCCGGCCGATCAGAAAAAAGAAGTCGGTGCCAAGCTCAACGACGTGCGCACTGCCGTCACCGAAGGCATCGACACAAAAAAACTCGCCCTGCAGGCCGCGCAAGACGCCAAGGCCGTTGCAGGCATCGACATCACGTTGCCGGGCCGTCCCGGCGCAGGCGTCGGCGCTTTGCATCCGCTCACACAGATTCGCGATCTCGCCATTCGCACACTGCGCCGCATGGGCTTCGCTTTGGCAGAAGGCCCGGAAATTGAAACCGAGTGGCATTGCTTCGACGCGCTCAACACGCCAGCCGACCACCCAGCCCGCAACGAGAAGGACACCTTCTATCTGCCTGATGGCCGACTGCTCCGCACGCACACCTCCAGCGTGCAAATCCGCACCATGGAGGCCGCCAAAGCGCTGCCCATCCGCATCATCGCTCCCGGAGCCGCGTATCGTCGCGATGAAATCGACGCCACGCACCTCAGCGTCTTCAACCAGCTCGAAGGCCTCTACGTCAATCAAGACGTCAGCCTCGGCGACCTCAAAGGCACGCTCGAATACTTCTTCCGCGAGATCTTCGGCGCTGGCACCGCCGTGCGCTTCCGTCCGCACTTCTTCCCATTCACCGAGCCCAGCTTTGAGATCGACGTGAAACTCGAAGCGAAGGGCAAAGAAGCCCGTTGGATCGAAATCGCCGGCTGCGGCATGGTCGATCCCGCCGTCTTCACCGCCATCAACAAAGCGCGTGGCGACACCCTCTTCGATCCCGACACCACCACCGGCTTCGCCTTCGGTCTTGGCCTTGATCGCCTCGCCATGATCATGCACGGCATCACCGACATCCGTCACCTCATCGAAAACGACGTTCGCTTCCTGTCTCAATTTGCCTGATTTTCCAACCACTAATCAGTACTCATTTTCACTCATGGTTCCCGAACCCACGCCTCCGACATTAGTGCTTATTAGTGTCCATTAGTGGTTCAAAATTCTTCTTTTTCTCCCCGTCATGCAAGTCTCCCTCTCCTGGCTCAGCACTCATCTTGATCTGAGTTCCTACACCGTTCCGCAGCTCTCTGATCTCCTCACGTTCGCCGGTGTCGAAGTCGAAGGCATCGAAGAACGCGGCGTCACCACTGACAAAGTCGTCGTCGCGCAGATTCAGTCCTTCGTGCAGCATCCGAACGCCGACAAACTCAGCGTCTGCCAGGTCGATGATGGCAGCGGCACTGCGCGTCAGATCGTCTGTGGTGCGAAGAACTTCAAAGAAGGCGATAAAGTGCCGCTCGCGCTCCCCGGAGCCATTTTACCCGGCGGATTCGCCATCAAGGAAGGCAAACTGCGCGGCATCGATTCCATGGGCATGATGTGCAGCGGCAAAGAACTCGGTCTTGGCGAAGATCACAGCGGATTGCTCATCATGGCCGCCGATTCACCCATCGGCACGCCCTTCAATCAGCTCAATCCGTCCGACGTGCTCTTCGATCTCGAAATCACGCCGAACCGCTCAGACCTTCTCAGTCATCTCGGCCTCGCGCGAGAACTCGCCGCCCTCACCGGCCTGCCGCTCAAAGGTCAGCGCGACTACACCGCGACGAAAACGAAAACCGGAGCCTCCGACATCAAGCTCGAAGCACCCTCCGCCTGCCCGCTTTACACCGCCCGCATCATCAAAGGCGTCAAAGTCGGCCCCAGCCCCGAGTGGCTGCGTCGTCGTCTCGAAAGCATCGGTCTGCGCCCGATCAACAGCATCGTGGACATCACGAATTTCGTCCTGATGGAAATGGGCCAGTCGCTGCACAGCTTCGATCTCGATAAGCTCAATGGCGGCATTGTTGTTCGCATGGCCGCCGAGGACAAAAAGTTCCTCACACTCGACGGTCAAACCTACGCGCTGCAAAGCGACGACCTCGTCATTGCCGACAGCCATCGCTCCGTCGCCATCGCTGGCGTCATGGGTGGTGAAGAAACCGGCGTCACCGAAACCACCGTCAACGTGCTGCTCGAAAGCGCCTACTTCGCGCCCAGCGGCATCCGTCGCACCTCGCGCCGACTCGGCCTCAGCAGCGACAGCAGTTACCGCTTCGAGCGCGGCGTCGATCCGCAGCAGGTTCACGGCGCTTCTGAACTCGCCACGAAGCTGATCCTAGAAATCGCCGGCGGCACCGCCGAAGACGTCGTTGAAGTCGCCGGTGAAGCACCCGCGCTCGTCGGTGAAGTCACGCTCGACGACGACCGCGCGCGCAAGCTCCTCGGCACGCCCGACCTCTCCAGCGACGAAATCCGCTCCATTTTGACCAAACTCGGCCTCACGCATGCAAACGGCCACTGGATCATCCCCAGCTACCGCCTCGATCTCCAACGCCCCGTCGATCTCATCGAAGAAATCGCCCGCGTCATCGGTCTTGACCGCGTTCCATCGCGCCAGGTCGCCGTCGCTTCGCCCGTCGATGCCGCTGACCGCACCTATGACTTCGCGATGACTCTGCGCCAGTCCCTCGCCAGCCGCGGCTTCTTCGAAGCGCAAACGCTGCGCCTCATCGCCGATGCCCAACTCGCCGACACCCTCGGCGGCGGACAAGGTGTCCCCGTGAAAAATCCGCTCAGCGAAGACCACACCACACTGCGCCCCAGCATCGTGCCCGGCCTCATCGCCACGGCTGCGCTCAACATTCGTCAAGGCTTGCATCGTCTGCGCTTCTTCGAACTCGGCCGCGTCTTCCTCAAGCTCCCCAACGGCGGCAGCCGCGAAGAAGAACGCCTCGCCATGCTCCTCAGCGGTCCCGTTTCGCCTACGAGCTGGCATGGCCGCGATCCGCAGCCTGCCGACATCCACGAACTCGTCGGCCAGATCCAAAACCTCACTCGCACGCCTCTCGAAGTCCGTCCCGCGAAGGAAAACGCCGCGAATTTCCTCCTCACCAGCGAACTCCGCGCTGGCAATCGCGTTCTCGGCTGGATCGCCCAACTGCACCCCGCCCGCGCACGTGACATCGACGCCCGTCATCCCGTCTATGTCGCCGAACTCCTGCTCAGCGCCTTGCGTCAAGGCAGCACCGGCCCCACCAAGTTCGAAGAACTCCCGCGCTTCCCCGGCATGACCCGTGACGTCGCCATGGAAGTCCCCGCCGACCTCCCCCACGCCAAAGTCGCCGCCTTCTTCGCCACGCAGAAACATCCACTCTTCATCGGAGCCGAAGTCTTCGACGTATTCACTGATCCCTCTGGCTCCAAGATCGCCAAGGATCGCAAGTCCATCGCCTGGACCCTCACCTACCGTTCTCCTGAACGCACCCTCGAAACCGCCGAAGTCGATGTCGCCCACACGAGCATCCTGAGTGCGCTCGAGAAGTCGTTGCCTGCAACAGTCCGAAAGTGATCAAGCCCCTGGATGTTCGGGGACATTCAAGTTGCGGCAGATTGAGCGTCCGAGGTGCTTTTTGATCTCGGCGTGACGTGGAACGGCCTCTTTTCGTCCTGTATCATTCGTATAAATCGAGTGACTACCTCCTTCGCGATGCAGCCTGCAACCGTGTGATTCAATGTGGCGGATTAAGTCGCGCCGTTTCATGCAACGCAGAGTTCCAGTTCCTGCGCAAGTGGATCAAGCGCGTGTGCTTCTTCTCGATTGATTTCGAGAATGATTTTCACGGCCGCAGCCAGATCGCCGAGGCACTCGTCACGTGTTTCACCCTGACCGTTGGCTCCTGGAACTTCCAGGCATGTCGCCCAGAAGCCTCCTTCGTCAGGTTCGCCTTGATGAAGAACTGCGGTGAAGTGTTTCATGCCGAGACAATACAGAATTACCTGCCGCCTGGCAAACAGTGCTTATCCTGCGTTGCCAATCACCGTCGCAACGCGCTCCATTTCCGCTTCCGTGTTGTAGAAATGCGGGCTGAAGCGCAGCAGGGGCTGTCCGGCGCGGTTGTGGCGCAGGGAGGTGGCGATGTTGTTGACGGTGAGATGCTGCGAGATGTCTTCCAGCGAGCGTTCGGGATGCTGGACGGTGGTGATGCAGGAAGCATTGATGCCGTGCGGATCAGGGCCGAGGAAGGTGAAGCCTTGGGGCTGCAAACCGGCATGCAGGCGGGCTTTGAGCTTCAAAAGCTGGGCGCTGATGGCGGGTAGGCCGACTTCTTGAATCAAGTCGATGCCGGCCTTCATGCCGAGGATGCCGGAGATGTTCAATGCGCCGGGTTCATAACGACGTCCGCCGCGTTCGAAGGCGATTTCCTCCTGCGCGATGAAGTTTGGGCTGCGCACATTCCAGGAGCCGAGCAGGCTGGGGCGCAACATGTCTTGCAACTCCTCGCGCACATAGAAGATGCCAGCGCTCATCGGCCCGAGCATCCACTTGTGTGAGTCGGCGGAGAGGAAATCGACGTGATCGACGCGTGTCTCGAAGGCACCAACGGTTTGAATGGCATCGAGGCAGAAGAGCACGTCACGCTCGCGCAGCATGCGGCCAATGCGGTCGATTTCGATGCGGTAGCCGCTTAAATAGTGGCAGGAGGCGAGTGCGACGAGCTTCGTTTTCGGCGTCAGCGCGGATTCGACGAGTTCGGGCGTAATTTCGCCAGGTGCTTGCGGCTGAAGGCGTTTCAACACTACGCCATGACGCTCCAAATCGGTCCACGGATAAACGTTCGCGGGATAATCATCGAGATAGCAGACGACTTCGTCACCCGCCTGCCAAGGCAGGCCATTCGCGACCAAACTGAGGCCAACAGAGGTCGGGCCGATGAGCGCGATCTCACTGGCTTTCGCGCCGATCAGCTCCGCAGCGACGACGCGTGTCTCATTCACCGCTTTCCATGCTTCTGGATATTCCTGCATGCGCAGGCAGCTTTGCTCCAGGTAGTCCTGCATCGTGCGTGCCACGCGGCGTGGCAATATGGTGACGCCGGCATGGCCGAGGAATAGGCTGTCTTTGATGACCGGGAATTCTTCTCTGCGTAGAGCTTCGTCCGAGAGGAGGGAGTCGAGAGTGAGCATGGCGGTGAAAATGACGAATGCGGAATGACGAATGGTCAGAGGAGACGGGACGAATTCGTCATTCGTCATTCCGCATTCGTCATTGAGGTCGTCTAAGCGACCTTGAGGGTCTTGGCTCCTTCGTCGATCAAGTGCCAGAAGCTCTTCGATTGGCTGAGCGCTTCGTCTTCACCGCCACCGGGCAGATTGCTGCGGAAGAGGAAGTCGGTGAGCGTGTTCTTGTGCAGCACGCGGTGTACCCGCACGTTGCCATCGACGATGGCGAAGTAGATGCGGTGGTCGTCAGCGCGGCAGCGGTAGAGCTTTTTGCCACCGCGTTCGAGCACACCATAACGCTTGGCCAAGATGGCCTCGTCGATGTCGGCGGGCTGGATGTTCAGGGCTTCGAGCAGATGAAACTGCACCTGTGTGGGCAGGTGGGAGAGTTCGGCAGCGCTGATGTCGTTGAAAACGATTTGAATCACGGGCGGGTGGCTGGCGGGTTCCTTAGAATCTTTTGATCACATGCTTTTTGCGCACGCTGTCCATCCAGTCATCGATCGCTTTCTTGGATTTTTCCTGGTTGATCATTTTTTCGATTTCCGGGCGCATTTTTTCAAAATCGGGGGCGGTGCCGAGCTTCTTCGCATCACAGGCGACGATGATGTATGAGGTCTCCTGATCAATGAGCGGGCTGATGCCGCCGGTTTTGAGCGCCATCGCGGCGTTGGAGATGGCGGGCATCATGTCCGTCTTCGCCATCCAGTCCCAGGAACCGCCATTTTCCGCGCGGCTGTCTTGGGAGTAGGTTCTGGCAGAAGCGGCGAAGTCAGCGCCGTTGACAATTTTCGTGCGCAGATCCTCGGCGAGCTGTTTCTGCTTTTCGGGGGTGGAAGCGGCTTCACCGGAGAATTTTGGGATGGTGATGGTTGAAATTTTGATCTGATCGCCCTCACGCCATTTGTCCACGTTCTTGTCGAAGAATTCCTTGACCTCGTGCGGTGTCGCCGGTGGGTGCTCACCGGAGTTGCGGGCACGCATGACGTTCATGATGACCATTTTTTCGCGCAGCTCGCGGAATTTTTTTACCGACATGCCGGTCTTGGCTAGCTCGTCCACGAAGGCATCACGGTCGCCCTTGAAGCTCTCGCGGATGATGCTGTTGACGTCGTCATCGACGTACTGTGCCTTGATGACACCGCCGATTTTTCGGAACTCAGCGAGGAGAACTTCGCGGTCGATGAGGGATTCGACGGCCCCCTCCCGCAGAATGGCTAGCTCTTTGTCCCGACGGGCCGGATCATTCTGAAACTGATACATGATGATCTGTTCCTGGGCCTTGATCGTGTCGCGGACTTCGGAGCTGACGATCGGCGTGCCATCCACGATAGCGACGGGCCGGAATGAGTAGGACTGGGCCGCCGCGCTGGACAACGCGATGAGGGGCAGGAGAAGGCTGGTGCGCAGGGAAATCATGTCGATTGAAGGGGGCTTATCGTAAGGCGTGGGGGCGGTGTGGCAAGGCGAAGTTCAGCCTGTCAGGGCTCCAAGATGCAGCTTCGCCTTGCACGCAGGCCGCTCCGGTTTCTACTCTGCGCCTCCCAACCGCCGATACCCACCGACCATGAGCAAGCAAGCCGCCGCCAAATCCGCCCCGAAGAAAATAGTCAAGGCTGGCGACAGCCGGAACAAGTCCCACCTTGTCGAGAACCGGGTGTTCAAGCCGGCCAAGGACTTTGCTAAAAAGGCCCGCATCAGCAGCATGGCGCAGTATCAGCAGATGCACGCCGAATCGTTGAAGAACCCGGACAAGTTTTTTGGCCGTGAGGCGAAGGAGCTGCTGTGGACCAAGCCGTTCACGAAGGTGCTCGACTGGAAATGCCCGAACGCGAAGTGGTTCACTGGCGGCAAGCTCAACGTTAGCGAAAATTGCCTGGACCGGCACATCAACGGCCCGCGCAAGACCAAGGCCGCGCTGATCTGGGAAGGCGAGCCCGGCGAGAAGCGCGTGCTGACCTACCAGCAGCTTCACCGCGAGGTCTGTCGTTTTGCCAATGTGCTCAAACGTCACAAGGTGAAGAAGGGCGACCGGGTGATCATCTACATGCCGATGATTCCTGAGGCCGCCATTGCCATGCTGGCCTGCACGCGCATCGGGGCGATTCACAGCGTGATCTTCGGCGGATTCAGTGCGGAATCGATCAAGGATCGGGCTCTGGACAGCGGAGCCTCGATCATCATCACGGCGGACGGTGGCTATCGTCGCGGTGCCGTGGTGCCTTTGAAGAAGAATGTGGATGATGCGCTCAAAACCGGCGAAACGGGGGTGAAGACTGTGATTGTCTTCCGCCGCACCGGCCAGGACGTGCATATCGAAGCCGGTCGCGATGTGTGGTGGCACCGTGAGCTTGAATACGTTGATGCGCATTGCGCCCCTGTGGCGATGGATGCGGAGGCTCCTCTGTTCATCCTCTATACCAGCGGCAGCACTGGTAAGCCCAAGGGCATCCTGCACACCACCGGCGGCTACTTGTTGCACTCGCAGATGACCTGCAAATACGTCTTCGACCTGCGTGATGACGATGTGTACTGGTGTACCGCCGATGTCGGCTGGGTCACCGGTCACACCTACATGGTTTATGGCCCGCTGGCGCTCGGCGCGACCTCCCTGATGTATGAAGGCGCGCCGAACTGGCCGGAGAACGACCGCTTCTGGCGCATCATTGAAGATTACGCCGTCACCGTGTTCTACACCGCGCCCACCGCGATTCGTGCCTTCATGAAATGGGGGGACCAATGGCTCAAGCCGCATGACCTCAGCAGCCTACGCCTGCTCGGCACCGTTGGCGAGCCGATCAATCCCGAGGCATGGATGTGGTACCACCACAAAGTCGGCGGCGGCAGATGCCCCATCGTGGACACCTGGTGGCAGACCGAAACCGGCGGCCACATGATCACCCCGATTCCTGGCGCGATTCCGACCAAGCCCGGCACCGCCACACTGCCGTTCTTCGGTGTCGATGTCGGCATCGTGGATGATTTCGGCAAAGAAGTCGGCACCAACGAGCAGGGCAAGCTCGTCATCAAAAAACCCTGGCCGGCCATGCTGCGTGGCATTTGGGGTGACAAGGAACGCTACCAGGAAACCTACTGGAATGATTTCAAAGGCTGGTACTTCGCCGGTGACGGAGCGCGTCGTGACAAGGACGGCTACATCTGGATCATTGGCCGCATTGACGATGTGCTTAACGTCGCCGGGCATCGCCTCGGCACCGCCGAGGTCGAAAGCGCCCTCGTCTCGCATCCCTCCGTCGCCGAGGCCGCCGTCGTGGGCCGCCCTGATGAGTTGAAAGGCCAGGGCGTGGTCTGCTTTGTCACCGTGAAGGAAGGCATCAAAACCGGCCACGACCTCGCTACAGAATTGAAAAAACATGTCCGCAAAGTCATCGGCCCCGTCGCCACGCCGGATGAGGTGCGCTTCGCTGCCGCCCTGCCGAAAACCCGTTCCGGCAAGATCATGCGCCGCCTGTTGAAGCAGATCGCGGCAGGTGAGGTCATCAAAGGCGACACCACCACCCTGGAGGACATCAACGTCATCGCCCAGCTCGCGGCGAGTAGTGAGGATTAATTCAAATCGGCAGCGTTTGGCTGCGGCATTTTTCGTTTGGAAAATGCTAGCAGCCACGCAGTCCAGACCAGGAGTGTTGCCAGCACCAACCAAGGCGTGAGCCAGCCCCAGCGGGTGTAGAAGGTGAGGCTTTTTCGGCGCTCAATGGAGCCGCTGATGCTGCCAGTCTCCAGCGGAGCCAGGGATTGCATGGCGTAGCCTTTGGAATCGATGATCTGCGAGACACCGGAGGATGCCGCCACGACCATGCTGCGGCGGTTTTCTGCCGCCCGCACGCGGAAGAGCTGCGCGTGCTGGACATGCTGCCGCGCCGACCAACCTGCGGAGTCCATGGAAGGAACCGCAAAGAATTCCGCGCCTGCCAGGGTCATCTTCCGCACCACGTCGTGGAAATCGCAGTCGAAACAGATCGGTGTGCCGATCTGACCGAGTGGCGTGGAGGCTGGCAGCGCGGTCGTGCCGTGCTCGCCATCGTTGAAGAGATGAACGGTGTGATTTTTACCGTGTTCGCCAAGCACGCGCGTGCCATCCACGGTGAGCGCGGTGTTCTGCCACTTCGGGCCGTCAAGACGTGTGTGCGTGCCGAACACGATCAGGCTGTTGTGCTTGAGCGCATAGGACTGCACTTTTTCGAGTTCACTGGTGGCGACGTTGCGCACATCGATAGGAATCGTGTTCTCCGGCCAGACGATGATCTGCGTCTCGGCAGGCACTTTGTCAGAGAGCGTTAAATAAGTTTCAGTCGCGGCTCCTTCCGCCTGGACAGCGGCCACTCGAATATGTGGTTGTTTGATGAAGCGAACCTCCAGCAGCAAGGCAAGTGCGATAACAGGGACGATGACTCGAAGCGGTTTCCAACCGCAATGAATGAGGACCACGATCACCAGCACCGCCACAAACCCCAAGCCATACACGCCTACCCAGGAAACCAGCGGCCATGGCTCCAGCGCCAGTCCCAAATTCATCCAGGGAAAGCGCAGTGGCATGAGTTCGCAGCGCACGAACTCGGTGCCGGTCCATGCCAGCGCGGTGAACAGCGCCAACCTCCAGCCGTTCATGCCACGCTGCCGTGCCAGCGCGACCAGCCAGCCAAACAACGCGGCGAAAACCGCCAGAATGCCCCAGAGCAAGATGCTGAAGGTGCCGAAGATATTCCAGAGCCACGACAGTCCGGTGCCAAACGCTAGCATACCCCACCAATAGCCTGCCATGAGCCCATGGATGGGACGTGCTCCGTCAAGGATGCCTGCGAGCAGTGCCACGCTGAAAAGAGCCAGCGGCCACCAACCAAAGGGTGGAAATGCCAGTGCATAGGCCGCCGCGCTTGCGATCAGCAGAATGAATCGGTTCACATGCTCCATGATGCTCAAGATTTTACGAGACTCCCGTTCTCACAAGCAAGCTACAATCTCGGGCAGACGGTCGGATGAGTTTTTCCTCGCCATCGCCTGCTTTTTCCGGCTCAATGCCTGCGTTCTCATTGCAACTCCAATTCTCTCCCATGATCCGTATCACCACCGCTTTCTCCCTGCTGGCCCTGACCCTCGCCACCGCTGCCGACTGGCCCACATTCCGTGGTGCTGACCGCACCGACATCTCCACCGAGACCGGTTTGCTCAAAACTTGGCCTGCCGACGGGCCAAAGCGGGTCTGGCTCAATGAGGATACCGGCCTCGGTTACGCGGGCTTCGCCGTGGTTGGCGGCACGCTTTACACCATGGGCGCGCGTGATGCGGTGGAGTATGTGATCGCGATTGATGCCGCCACGGGTAAGGAAAAGTGGTCCGCGGAAGCGGGAGCCCTGCTCACGAACGGCTGGGGCGATGGGCCGCGCTCCACACCAACAATTGATGGCGGCAAGGTGTATGCGCTGAGCGGGAAGGGGATTCTCGTTTGCTTGAACGCCGCTGATGGCAAGGAGCTGTGGCGTGCGAGCATGATTGATCTCGGTGGCAAGGTGCCCGGCTGGGGCTACTGCGAAAGCCCGCTGATTGTTGGCGATCTCGTCGTCGTCACTCCCGGCGGAGCGCAGGGCACGCTGGCAGCCTTTGACAAAAGCACCGGCAAAAAGGCCTGGCAGTCCGAAGGCTGGACCGATGGGGCGCAGTATGCCTCCGCCATCGCGGTGGATCACAACGGCGCGAAGCAGATCATCCAGCTCACGATGCAAAGTGTGGCCGGTGTGAACGCCGCGAATGGCGAGGTGCTCTGGCGCATCGAGTTCCCCGGCAAGACCGCCGTCATCCCCACGCCCATCTTCCATGAGGGCCAGGTCTTCGTCACCGCTGGTTACGGCGTCGGCTGCAAGTCAGTCAAAATCGGCCCCGGCAACTCGGTCGAGGAATTGTATGCCAGCACCGACATGGAGAACCACCATGGCGGCGTCATCCTCTATCAGGGGCATCTCTACGGTTACTCCGGCAAGAACGGCTGGACCTGCATGGACTTCAAAACCGGTGCCGTGAAATGGCAGGAAAAGAAAGCCCTCGGCAAAGGCGCGATCCATTGCGCCGACGGCATGTTCTACTGCCTCGAAGAAAAGACCGGCACCGTGGTGCTCCTCGAAGCCTCGCCCGAGGCATGGACGGAAAAAGCCCGCTTCACGCTCAGCCCGCAGACCACGCAGCGGAACCCGAAAGGCATGGTCTGGACCCACCCCGTCGTCAGCGGCGGCAAGCTCTTCCTGCGCGATCAGGAGCTGCTGTTCTGCTTTGATGTGAGCGGGAAGTGAGAGCGTCCCGACTTTGGTAAAATGATGACGGGTAGAATGATGGGATCAGAGCCATTCCAATTCTGTTCCGGGATGATTTTACCCATCATCATTTTACCAAAACATTCGGGAGTCTTTTCCCAGCCTTGACAGCCACCCCGCTGATCCGGCTATGCTCTGGGATAGCCATGAAAATCTACCGCTGGACGAACTGGGAAATCCGCGAGCCCTCCAGCGCCTTCGAGAAAAAAGACTCCCAGACCATGGAGTTCCGCGTCGCCCTGAAGCCCGGCGAGGAAAAGACGCTCACCTACACCGTCCACTATTCCTGGTGAATCCGCGCCAGGATGAAGCACGCTTGGGGGCAGGCCTGATCTCAAGCGCGGCAGCGTCTTGGAGTGCGGCGGCTGTGACGCCGCTTTCGCGCGCCGGGCAGGCATGCGCATGGCGTTGGCGGTGATTCGGATGCCCTGCGTGCGCATGAAAAGCGGTGTGGCGCTTGCGCTTCCCTCCGCACTCCAAGACGCTGTCGCGTGATTCGTTCACCCCCGTCAGGGATCATTGCTTTCGTCCTTGCCATGCGCCGCTGCCACATGGCAGACTCCGCCTCCATGAGCACCGATGCCGACGCGTTTTTCTCCTGGGCCGCCGATCCCTCCCGCACGCTGGAGGAGCGCTTCGGCATCCTCCGCTTCGCCGAGTTCGTTTACCAGCGCCACTACACCGGGCCGGACAAACAACCGTTCAACTTTGAAGCGGATCGCCTCCGGCAGCAGGACCGCCGCTACAACGCCGCCTTTGAGCCCGTCCTCAAAGAGCCTCTCCTGCGCATCACCGCCGGCCTGCTCGGCAAGGTGGTCGAAATGGACATCGGCGGCTACCAAAGTGACCGCATCCTGCGGGACCTCACCGTCCTGCGTTTCGTCCCTGCCCTCACCTCCTTGCGGCTTGGCGGCCTGGAAATGGACTCCCTCGACTTCCTGCGCTTCCTACCCGCCCTGCACACCTTTCATCTGCGTGAGGCCGACCGCGTGGAGGACTACAGCGCCCTCGCTACCTGCCGGGAGCTCCGCGTGCTCCATCTCCACACGCCACATCCCTGGCCGGACTTTTCCGGTCTGGAGACCCTCCCGCACCTGGAGGAAATCAACGCCCACATGTCCATCCGCGCTTTCGCAGAGATCCCCGCGCTCCCAGTGCTCCTCCGGCTCAATCTCCAGGACCCTGGCGGCTACGGCCCGACGGGCTGCCTGCGGGACTGCCATCAGCTCCCGCACATGCCCCTACTCCAGCAGCTCGAGATCCACTCCCTCTACCGGCTCGACGGCATCGACCGCTTCCCCCGCCTGCGCGCCGCCATCATCTGGGGCTACTTCCGTGCCCTCGCTCCCGTCGCCGCCATGCCCGCCCTCACCCACCTGCGCATCGCCTGTGACGAGATGCAGGACATCTCCGCTGCCGCCGCCATGCCCGCGCTCCACCACTTCGCCCTGCGCAGCATCCGCCCACAGGACTGGACGTCCCTCATGGACTCCACCACCCTGCGGGAAGCCTTTGCCGACGGCTGCACCAGTCCCCAGCCCGACCTCGACACCCTCCGCCTCGTCCTTCCGCCCCGCAGCGACCTCTTTGGCATCGACCCTCCGCGCCCCCTGCATGCCCTGCGCCTCTTTTGCTACGAACAGAAATCGAAAGACCCCAGTCAGCACCCCCCTGCAGACCTCTTCCCAGACGGCCCCGCAGGCTGGAATGGCTGCTCCTTCATGCGCGAGTCCGAGAAGTGGTGTTTCAAGGATCTAATCAAGGAAACCTTCCAGGCCGCTGGTCTCGGCCGCCTCCCCGGCATCCGCCTCCCCGGCATCCGCCTCCACGGCTATGGAGGGCGCCGAGACCGCGCCGCCGCCCTGTGCTACAGCGTGCCCCACGAAAGCCGCCGCGGCGCCATGATCAAGGTCCTCCGCGTCGAGGCCATCAGCCGCCTGCGGGACATCGTCCACGCCATCCGCACCGCCTTCAGCCAGACCCGCCACCCCTGGCACGTCTCCCTCATCCTCGACGCCGAACCTGATGCCGACGAATGGGACGAAGACTGGCGCGACAGCAGCGACACACCCCAGGAGCGTGCCATGGAGCGGCTCCTCGGGGAGCAGGAACGGGAGCGGGAGCAGGAGCGCCTCCGCCTCTTCCTCGCCGATCAGCACCGCCTCGCCCTCCTCAAAGAGCAGGGCACCCCGCCCGCCCCTGGCGAGATCGGCCCGCGCCGCCTCGCCCCCGCGAAGCCCCTGCCCCCCATCTTCCAGCCGCCCGCCCCTACCCCCGCCGCCGCAGACGACTCCGACGAAGACGACGGCGATCCCTTCAGCAACGACCCCGGCGGCGGCATCGCCGAGGCCGACCCCGAGCAGGACGACGCAAACGACGAAAAATGGCTCGCCCCCGTCGAAATCAGTGATCCCAACGTCAAGTGGAACGGCCTGCACATCTACCTCACCGTCACCGAAAGTGCCGTCTGGTGTAACGACCGCCGTGACATCGAGAGCGTCAGCTACCTCCTCGATCTCCCGCCCGAGCGCCCGCCCAGCAGCCCCTGAGCCGGGGTATTTCGAAGCTGCAGGCCTCTCCCTGACCCGCCTGCCAGCAGCGCTCACGCATGAACGAAGTTCAGTTCAAATGACCCAGCGCTGTTCCGTAGTTCCGCCTTCAGGCGGTCTGGAGCCTTGCCCGGATTCCGGCTAAAGCCGGTACTACGGAACAGCGCTGGGTAGCGAAGCCTGGCCTGCCAGCGGTCCTGCGTCCACTTCTCGAAGGGACGAGATCTCTTGCGGCCTCACTGCTGCCGCTGCACGTGGCTCTGCTGCCGCTGCACGTGGCTCTGCTGCCGCTGCACGTGGCTCTGCGGTCGCTGCACGTGGCTCTGCTACCGCTTTATTAGCCTCTATAGTCGCTTTTTGCCCATCTGCTGCGGCTTGTTCCCCATCTGCGATGACTACAGACCACCAAAAAGCGGCCGCAATGCCAGGAAAAGCAACTTGATCGTCGGCCAAAGCTATCTCAGACCCACAAAGAGCGCCTGCATGGGTAGCCAAAGCCATCGCAGACCCCTATGAAGCGACTGCACCCGCTCTCGCAGCCAGCATTGCGACTGCGGCAGCAGGGTAGGGAGCTTGCTCAGCAAGCGCCGTCTTCAGGCCAGCGGTCTCCGCCCCTGCCATGGGCCGGTCGCAGGCTTTCCCAGCTCAAGCGGCGGCTGCACAATTCACGCTCAAGATGGCAGCCGCTGGCCGCCGAGATTGCCGAAGAAATGACAACTGTTCCGCGCGTGGGGCGTTTCATGCAGCACCATGAAACGCACGCTCTCCCTGCTACTCGCTCTTTGCCCGCTGGTCTCCGCCTTCGCCGATAACTGGCCGATGTGGCGTGGCGTGAACGGGGATGGCACCTGTGCGGAGTCGAATCTTCCAGAAAAGTGGAGTCAGACGGAGAACGTGGTGTGGAAGGTGGCGCTGCCGGAGCGGGGGAACTCGACGCCGGTGGTGTGGGGGGACAAGGTGTTCGTGACGCAGGCGATCGAGAAGGAGGGGAAGCGCCTGCTGCTGTGTTTTGACAAGAAGACGGGCAAGCAACTGTGGGATGCGGGCACGATCTACAAGGAGCCGGAACTGACGCATGCGACGAATCCATACTGCTCGGCCTCACCGGCGACGGATGGCGAGCGGGTGATCGTGTTCTTCGCCTCTGCGGGGGTGTTTTGCTACGACATGAACGGGCAGGAACTGTGGCAGCGCACGGACCTGGGCAAGCAGCACCATATCTGGGGAAACGGGACGTCGCCCGTGCTCGCTGGTGATCGTGTGTTCCTGAACTTCGGGCCGGGTGAAAAGACCGTGCTGTATTGCTTCGACAAGAAGACGGGCAAGACGCTGTGGGAGCACAAGGAACCCGGCGGAGCCTCAGGCGAGGGTGCGGACAAAAAGTGGCTCGGCTCCTGGAGTGATCCGCTTTTTCGCGCAACCGGGGGCCGCGACGAACTGCTGATGTCCTACCCCGGACGCGCCTGCGCCTTTGATCCAGCCACCGGCAAGGAACTGTGGACCAGCGGCGGCCTGACCAAGCTGGTGTACAATTCGCCGCTGTATGTGGACGGCATGGCGATCTTCATGAGCGGCTACGGCGGCTCGGCGATGGCGGTCAAAACCGGCGGCAGCGGTGACGTGACCGAAAAGAACCGCGTCTGGCACCTGCCGAAAGTTAGCCAGCGCATCGGCAGCGGGGTGGTGCATGGCGGCTATCATTACATCCTGAGCGATGGGGGGATCGCCGAATGCCGCGATCTCAAAACGGGCGCGATGGTCTATCAGGAGCGGCTGAAGGGGAACAACTGGTCCTCCCTGATGCTGAGCGCGGATGGCAAGTGCTACGCGGCGAACCAGATCGGTGACTGCTTTGTGTTCAAGGCCAGCCGGAAGTTCGAACTGCTCGCCACGAACTCGCTCGGGGAGAAAATCATCGGCTCGGTGGCGGTGAGTGACGGGCAGCTCTTCATTCGTGGTTACAGCCACCTGTGGTGCATCGGGAAAAAGTGACGGCGGGCGGCAGCACGCCGCTTCGTCCTCGTTCTCGATCCCAGCGCTCCGCCAAAACCTGCGCATGGGGAAACTGAGAATGGCGGAACTGAGAATGGAAAATGGTCGGCAGCGGGGTGGCTTGGTGTATTCGCCAGCCGCATGTTTGGGTGGCGCGGCAGGATCGAGGACGAGGACGAGTAGGAGGATGAGCACGACGAGGGAGCCACCGCTCCCGCATTTCCCTTTGACCCTGCGGGGGCGCGACGCTAACAAACGCGCTACCCGCCTATGGCCGCCTCCGATCGTCAGCAAACTCTCGCCAAAGCCGTCTCGATGACGGGCACCTCGCTGCACACCGGCGAGCAGGTCACACTCACCCTGCAGCCGGCGCCTGAGAACTTCGGCTTTAAATTCCGCCGCATCGACCTGGAGGACAAGCCGTTCATCCCGGCGCTCGTCGAGAAGGTGCAGAAGGTCGAGCGCGCCACGACGATTGCCGAAGGCGGCGTCAATGTGCACACCGTCGAGCACGTCATCTCCGCCCTCACCGGCATGGGGGTGGACAATGCGATCATCGAGATGGACGCCAACGAACCGCCGATCGCTGATGGCAGCGCGATGCCGTTTGTGCAGTTGATCAAATCCGCCGGATTGGTGGAGCAGAGCGAGGCGCGCAAGATTTTCGAAGTGCGCGAGCCGATCTACCAGGAGACACGCGACGGCACGATCCTGACGATCGTTCCCGACAAGAAATTCCGCATCTCCTGCACGAACGTCGGCCCCGGAGGCCGCTTCACGCAGTATTTCAGCACCGAGATCACGCCCGAGACCTACGAGAAGGAAATCGCCGCCGCACGGACCTTCGTGTACTATGAGGACATCGCCCCGCTGATGGAGAAGGGGCTGATCAAAGGCGGTACGCTGGAGGCCGCCGTCGTCATTCGCGGCGACACGCTGCTCTCCAAGCAGCCGCTGCGTTTTGCCGACGAATTTGTGCGCCACAAGATCCTCGACATCGTGGGTGACCTGATGCTCTCCGGCAAGCGCATCCTCGGCCACGTCATCGCCGTGCGTCCCGGCCATGGGCCGAATACGGAGTTGGCCCGCGCCATCGTGGCGCAGTACAACCAGATGCGCAGCATGGTGCCGGCGCACGTTCACATCACTGGCGGTGAGACGGTGCTCGACATCAACGAGGTGATGAAAATCCTGCCGCATCGTTATCCCTTCCTGCTGGTGGACCGCATCATCGGCTTCGAGGGCGAGTCGAAATGCACCGGCATCAAAAACGTCACCGTTAACGAGCCGTACTTCCAAGGCCACTTCCCCGGCCATCCCATCATGCCCGGCGTGCTGCAATTGGAGGCGATGGCACAGGTCGCCAGCATCGTGCTGCTGCGCATGCCTGGGAACCAGGGCAAGATCGGCTACTTCATGAGTGCCAACAATGTGAAGTGGCGTCGGCCTGTGCTGCCCGGCGACACGCTGGTCATCGAAACCGAAATTCTCAAGGTCAAGCGGAGCATCGCCACCGGCATTGGCCGGTGCATCGTCAACGGCCAGATCGTCTCCGAGGCCGATCTTATGTTCACTATCGTGGATCGCTAAAACAGACCGCCCACGCATGCCTTCTTCGATTCACCCGACTGCCATCATTGATCCGTCCGCCAAAATCGGTGCGGATGTGCATATCGGTCCTTACTGCATCATCGGTGCCGATGTGGCGATCGGCGACGGTTGCTGGCTACAGCATCATGTGACGATCATGGGGCCGTCGAAGATCGGGGCGCGCAACAAATTCTTCGCCTACGGCTCCATCGGCCAGCAGACGCAGGATTTGAAGTACAAGGAGGAGCCGACCTGGCTGGAAGTAGGCGACGACAACACCTTTCGCGAGTTTTGTTCTGTGCATCGCGCCACCTCACCCGGTGACAAGACGATCATCGGCAGCCACAATAATTTCCTCAGCTACGTCCACATCGCGCACGATTGCAGCGTGGCGAATCACGTCATTTTCTCCAACAACGGCACGCTGGCAGGCCACGTCGTGGTCGAGGACCACGTCATCGTCGGCGGACTCACTGCCGTGCATCAGTTCTGTCGCATCGGCACACGTTCGATCGTGGGTGGCTGTGCCAAAGTGGTGCAGGACATCCCGCCTTTCTGCACTGCCGATGGCAATCCAGCGCGTGCGCGTGGATTGAATCTCGTCGGCCTGCAACGCGCGGGTTTCACGCGTGATCAAATCCGCGCCTTGCGGGTGGCTTTCCGCAAAGTCTATCGCAGCGGTTTGAACAACGCGCAGGCCGTGGAGGAGCTGCGCGCGGGCGAACTTTCTGCCGAAGCCGCTGCCTTCACCGATTTCGTTGCCGCCACCAAGCGCGGCATCATCCTTGGTGGGAAAGCGTCTGCGGATGAGGAGGAGTGAGCTGCGGAGCGGCCTTCAGTGAGCGTAGCGTGAACTGATAGCGCTTCGGCCACAGCACGCAGGCGGCGGTGATCATGGCGAGGCTGAAATGTGGCACTTCGATGCGGCCCTGACCGACTGGCGAGTAGGCCAGCAGAGCAAAGATGAGATAACCGGCTTTGCCGCCAGTGAGAACGCTACGCAGGGTGAGCCACAGCCAAGTGCCAGCAAACAGCAGCAGCCCCGGCACGCCTAGCTCCAGCCAGAGCGAGACGTATTCGTTGTGCGGGGCGTAGAGCGTGCCGGAAATGCCGGTGCCGTGGCCGAGCAGCGGCTTTTTCATCGCCGCTTCCCAGGCGTCGCTAAGATCCTTCACGCGCTCGGGTGACTTCATCTTTTCGAAGTCGAGGTTGTAGATGGCCTCCAGACGGTCGGCGGTGTTTTTGTCCTTCATCCCCCCATGCTGAGTGTCGCTTTCCAGAACGGCTGCGCCGATGCCCAGCAACGGCAGGGCAATGGCAGTCACGATCATGAGAAAGCCGAAATTTTTTCGCGCGTTGAGCAGCACATAGGCACCGCACAGCAAGGCCAGCACGATCATGCCGCTGCGGCCGTAGGTCAGCGCCACGCCGGGCACGGCCACGGCGATCATGAGGCAGTTGAAGCGGAAATTTTGCGATAGGGCGAAGATGATGCCCAGCATCTCGCACAGCAGTACGGGCGGGAAGTTGGGGTGGCTATTGAAGCCGGAATAGCGGCCCGGAATGCTGGTGAAATGTACCATGCCGAGCATCTCCGCGATTTCGGAGCCGGTGGTGAGCAGCATGGCGCTCACGGCAGCCCACAAGGCGGCTTTCTGCCATTTCTCGGTCGAAAGCACGGCTGCGATGGCGATGAACACCAGCATCATGCGCGTGAGATCCATCGTGATCTGATCCTGATACGAGGAGTCGAAGCGTTGCAGCACTGCTGCATCGAATAGGCGCAGCGCCGGCAGTAGCGCCACGCCCAGCACAGCCAGGCAGAGACGGGGCTTGTTCACCAGCGAGACGGTGATGCACAAAAACACTGAACCGAGTGTGAATAGGATCGGCTTAATGGGGGAGATGCCAGCTTCGTAGCTGCCGATGGCCGCATCCGCCGCCAGCGCACCGAGCATGCCGCCGCACACCCACACCAGCACCCACTCGCGGCAGCGGGTCCAGGCGGAAGGTCGGTGCATGGGGTGCGAGTCATTCATGCGCGGTGGTGTTGCAGCCAGGCCTGGAACATGAGCACGTCCCAGAGATAAAAATGCCAGTTCCGCGTGCCGCTGAGGTGCTCGCGCCACTTCTGGCGGATCGGGGCGGGATGGAAGAAGCCTTCGCGTTTCAAACGTGATTCGCTGAGCAAGTCCTCCGCCCACTCGCGCAGCGGTCCGCGCAGCCAGACATCCAGCGGGATGCCGAAACCGCGCTTCGGGCGGTCGATGAGCGTCTTCGGCACATGCCGGTAGAGTGTCTCGCGCATCAGCCACTTGCCCTGGTTGCCACGCACCTTCATGGAAAACGGCACACGCCAGGCGAACTCGATCAAGTCGTGGTCTAGCAGCGGAATGCGACCTTCCAGACTCACGCCCATCGCGGCGCGGTCCACCTTGGTCAAAATATCGCCCGGCAGATACGTCTCCATGTCGAGATGCATCATGCGGTGCGTGAAATCGCTCACGCGTGGCCATGCAGGCGTGTTGGTGATGGCTGTGACGGGATCTTGGCCGCCAATGACGATGTCCTGCGGCTTTTTCCAGTGTGACATCAGGTTCAAATACAACGTCTCCATGCCCGGTGCTGCCACGACCTCGGCCAGCTTGTGCAGCTTGTCGCCGAGCGGGATGTGGCGCAGGCGTTTGTGCAGCACTTTGCCGCCGAGACTGTTCAACATCTGCGGCGGCAGCGCGGTGAGCGTGGCTGCGGCCAGTTTCTTCATTGCCGGCGGCATCCACGAAATTTTATTCCAGAGGCTGCGGCCCACGGCATAGCGCTCGTAGCCGCCGAACAGCTCATCGCCCGCGTCACCGCTCAGCGCCACGGTGACATGCTGCCGCGCCATTTTGCAGACGAGATGCGTGGGGATCTGCGAGTAGTCGGAGAACGGCTCGTCGTAGAGCGCGGGCAGTTGTGGGATGACATTGAGAGCGTCTTCACCGTTGACATACATCTCGGTGTGATCGGTGCCGAGGTGCTTGGCCACGTCCTTAGCGAACTCGGCTTCGTTGTGTTCTTTCTCGTGAAAACCGATGGTGAAGGTGCGCACCGGCCGCGTGCTCTGCTGCTGCATCATCGCCACGATGAGCGAGGAATCGACACCGCCGCTCAAAAACGCGCCAAGAGGAACGTCGGCGATCATGCGCATGCCCACGGCTTTCTTGAGCAGCGCCTCAAAGGTGTCGATGGCCTCGGTTTCGGTGCCGGTGAATGGATTGTCGAGGCCATGCTCGACGACTTGCGGCAGACTCCAGTAGTAACCGGGTTGTGGCCGCTCTGCGGGTGCGCAGAGTGTCAGCATCGCCGCTGGTGGCAGTTTTTTGAAGCCCTGGTAGATGCACAGCGGATCAGGGATGTAATTGAAGCGCAGCAGCGCGGTCAGCGCTTCGCGATCCACGGCAGCGTTGAAGCCGGGGAAGCGCTGGATGGCCGTAACTATTCAGCACCCCTAGCGAAGCAGGAGGGAGTTCCGTCGAGAGCGTTACGGATGCTGGTGATGAGGTTCACGCCTTGTTTGCGCGCGGTAGATAGGTAGCTGCGGATCACGCAAAAGACTTT
>Ga0209702_10000112_pt1 | contig 147998 bp, 140 predicted proteins | sample FRY01_FD_187210 | JGI IMG/M metagenome (GOLD analysis project Ga0209702, IMG submission 187210) | Freshwater microbial communities from Lake Fryxell liftoff mats and glacier meltwater in Antarctica - FRY-01 (SPAdes) (version 2) | ecosystem: Environmental > Aquatic > Freshwater > Ice > Glacier...
TACCGTCTCCCATCGCAGGGATCTCCTCACCGTTGAAGTCGTAGAACCACTCCAACTCTGGCGGGATCCCTGCACCCACCGGGGGACCCTCACCCCAAACCCACTCCCCACTTCAACGAGAAGAGCCACCAATCTGGATTTCGACACACCGCAAAGTGTCCGTGATGTCTCGCGACATCAGTCCGGGATGTCCTGAAACAACTTCCGTCATCCGCTCTCGAAACACCTGTGGCAGCTTGGCCCGTGAAGGTCCAGCCCTCAGCGCGGTGATACCATCCTCGGCGCTTCGTTACACGGCGCCAGATGCGCCGACCTTGCCAACACATCCCTCGTCATGACCCTTCGCACTCCCTACTACCTCATCGACGAGCAGCGCCTCGTCCACAACCTCGAGGTCGTCGACCGTGTTCGTGCGACATCCGGAGCGAAGGCGGTTCTCGCCCTGAAGTGCTTCTCGACGTGGGGCGTGTTCGACGTGATGGCGCAACATCTCGACGGTACGACGAGCAGCTCGCTCTACGAAGCCCGTCTCGGGCGGGAGCAGTTCGGTAAGGAAGTGCACGCCTACAGCGTCGCGTGGAGCGCCGACGAGGTCGCCGAGGTGGCGGGGTTCGCCGACAAGGTGATCTTCAATTCGGTTCGGCAACTGCAGATGCACAAGGCAAGTGCGGGCGCCGTGCCGCTCGGCCTGCGCGTCAACCCGGGTATCAGCTACTCGCACTTCGACCTTGCCGATCCCGCCCGCCCACACTCGCGCCTCGGGGTCACCGACGACGACGAGTTGCGCGCCGCCGCCGCCGACCTGAGCGGGCTGATGTTCCACTTCAACTGCGAGAACGAGGACTTCGAGGCATTGAACACAGCCATCGGGAACATCTCCGATCGCTACGCCGACGTCCTGCACGAGATGGACTGGATCAGTCTGGGCGGCGGCATCTCGTTCACGGAGCCCGACTACCCCGTCGACCGGTTCTCCACGATGCTGCGCGACCTCGCTGACCGCTTCGGCGTGCAGATCTACCTCGAGCCGGGCGAAGCAGTGATCACCGGAACAGCGCAGCTCGTCACGACCGTGCTCGACGTGGTCCACAACGAGGTCGACATCGCCATCGTCGACGCCTCCGTCGAGGCGCACATGCTCGATCATCTGATCTATGGCACACATCCGCGAGTGGATGCGCCGTCCGGCGGATCGCATCCGGTCACGATCGCCGGACGCACGTGCCTTGCGGGTGACGTGTTCGGGGAGTTCGCGCTCGAACAACCGCTGCGCGTCGGCGACGAGGTCCGCTTCGCTGATGCAGCGGGCTACACGATGGTCAAGACCACGTGGTTCAACGGTCTGCGCATGCCCTCGATCGTCGTGCGTCGCCTCGATGGCGACGTCGAGATCGTGCGCGAATTCGAGTACGACGATTTCAAGCGCAGCTTGTCCTGAGGAGGAAAACCCATGAAGACGAACCTGCTGATCATCGGCGCCGGCGGCGTCGCCCATGTCGCGGCGCACAAGGCGGCGATGCAGAACGACGTGCTCGGCGACATCTGCATCGCCTCGCGCACACTGTCGAAGTGTGAGGCGATCATCGACAGCGTCCATCGCAAGGGCCATCTGAAGGACGCTTCCCGCAAGCTCCACGCCCGCCAACTCGACGCCCTCGACGTGGCGGCCACCGCGGCGCTGATCCGCGAAACCGAGTCGCAGATCGTGGTCAACCTGGGCACCGCCTTCGTCAACATGTCCGTGCTCGACGCCTGCCTGGAGACCGGCGCCGCCTACATCGACACGGCGATCCACGAGGATCCCGAGTCCGTCTGTGAGGATCCGCCGTGGTACGCCAACCACGAGTGGAAGAAGGCCGACGCCTGCGCCGACAGGGGCGTCACTGCGATCCTCGGCGCCGGTTTCGATCCCGGGGTCGTCAACGCCTACGCAGCACTCGCCGCGAAGTCGTACTTCGACACGATCGACACGATCGACATCCTCGACGTCAACGCCGGGTCACACGGGCGCTACTTCGCCACCAACTTCGACCCGGAGATCAACTTCCGCGAGTTCGTGAAAGTGTGGACCTGGATCGACCGCGAGTGGCAGGAGTTCCCGACCCACGCCGTCAAGCGCACATTCGACTTTCCCGTCGTCGGCGAGCAGCCGATCTACCTCAACGGCCACGACGAGTTGCACTCGCTGTCAAAAAACATCGACGCCAACAGCATCCGCTTCTGGATGGGGTTCGGTGACCACTACATCAACGTGTTCACCGTGCTGCGCACGCTCGGTCTACTCTCGCACGAACCGGTCCAACTGGCCGGTGGCGGCGAGGTCATCCCGCTGCAAGTCGTCAAGGCCGTGCTCCCCGACCCCCAGAGCCTCGCCGCGCGCTACACGGGCAACACGTGCATCGGCGACGTCGTCAAGGGCACGAAGGACGGCCAGCCGCGCGAGATGTTCATCTACCAGGTGAGCGATCACGCCGCCGCCTACGCGGAGGTGGAATCGCAAGGCATCAGCTACACCGCAGGCGTCCCGCCGATCGCGGCCGCCATGCTGATCGCCGACGGGACCTGGGACGCGGGGAGGATGGTCAACGTCGAAGAGCTCGACCCCGAGCCGTTCATCGCGCTGCTCGACAAGACCGGGCTCCCGACGGAGTACCTCGAGATCGAGCCGGACTCGGACCAGTCGTTTCGAGGATCGGTCGGCCCGATCAGCGACGAGATCGCCCGGTCGACTGCAACGGTGACCGTGTCCGCTGCCGACCCACTGATCGCCATCCGCGGCCGATAGGTCCCACGCCCATCAGTGCCTACTTGCCGTCGGTCGTGAGTTCGGCGACGAGTTGTTTCGCGTCGTCGCCGGACAGCTTCCAGGCGTAGGTCGCGTCAACGGTTTTCACCATGACCACGTCGCCGCCGATCTGACGGTCGAGTCGAACCGACGAGACGGTTCGCATCGGGAGACGCACCTTGTCGTCGCGTCCGAGTCGCTTGGCGTGTGTACGGATGATCTCGCCCGAGTTGACCTCGATCGAGCCGTTGTTCCCGTCTTCTTTGATCGTCTACTTGCCCATGCATGTGCCCTTCGTGCGAGACGACATTCCGTAGCTGCCACCGACGGCACCACCCCGTTTGGCCCTGGCTGCGCACATCGGCAGCCGATGATCCCCGTCGTCAGGGCGCCGGAGGCGCGTGAACCACAGGGCCGAATGCTGCCGCGGCTCGGAGCATCTGCCGACGGTCGGCGAGCACCAGCATTTTCGATCCGGTGTGGCGCGGCACCGAGCGATCGGTCTCGACCACGGTGACCACCACCGTTGCCGAATTCCGGTCGGAAAGCACACGCATCATTGGTCCTTGCGTGAGGCCCAATCTTTGCCTACTGTGAGATGGCAGTCATCTGACGACTGCGGGGAGGGGCGCGTGTGGGCATGAATGCGACAACGAGTGCCGCGGCGACCAGTTCGCCGACGCAACGCTCGGGCCGGCGACTGCCCGTTCGACAACCGTCACTGGCGGTCCAGGCCGAACAGATCCTGCACGAACAGTTGGTCAGCGGCGAGCTCGCACCCGGCGACCAACTTCCTCCCGAACACGACCTCGCCCGCGAGTTCCAAGTCAGTCGGGCCACCGTCCGTTCAGCGATCACCGCGCTCGTGCAGCGCGGGCTGGTGGTGCAACGTCACGGTGTCGGCAACTTTGCCGCCGCAGGTGTCGGGCTCACCAACGACCTCGCACGCGCAACCGATTTGGCCGAACTACTCGAACGCCACGGCCTCGAGTCACAGGTCGAGTTCGACGCCGTGTCGATCGACGAGGCGTCGCGCCATGTGGCCACCCAACTCGACATCAACGCTGGCGACCCCGTGGTGGTCGCCGCCAAGCGATTCACCAACGACGGCACCACACTCGTGTACGTCGTCAATGTGTTACCCGTGTCTCGTCTCGGCGCCGAATTGGCCGCCGAAGCGATCGCCACGCCCGCCATCACCGAGCCGCTGTTCGAGTTCCTCGAAACCCGCGCCGGCCTGCGCACGGCTGCGCAACTGGCCCGCTTGCACGCCGAGTTGGCGTGCGACATCGACCATCCAGGTGCTCCCGTCGACACGCCGACCAACATCCCGGTGCTGCGAATCGACGAGGTTGGTCTCGATGAACACCAGCGACCCATCTGGCACAGCCGAACATGGTTTCCACCAGGCGCGATGAATTTCGAACTGATGCGCCACCGTTCGAGGGCGTCCTCATGACGCCCGACAATCGCTCGACTGAGATCGAGCACGACCCACAACAGGAGAAGCAAGCGTGAACAGCACACACACCCGAAGGGCGCTACGGCGCTCGATGGCGGCGCTCACCGCCATCACACTCGTCGCCGCGGCATGCGGCAGCGACGACGACACCGCCGACAAACCGGCCGCCGAACCCGCAGCCGAACCTGCCGCGGAACCCGCCGCCGATTGCGACCCGATCAAGGCCGCATTCGTCTACGTCGGCCCGATCGGCGACGCCGGCTGGACCAAAAAGCACGACGATGGCCGCCTTGAACTCGAAGCAGCGCTCGGCGACTGTGTCGAGACCACGTTCCTCGAGAGCGTGCCGGAAGGCGCCGAGTCGGAGGCCATCTTCGAGCGCCTCGCCCGCGACGGCAACGACGTGATCTTCGGAACATCGTTCGGCTACATGGACCAGATGTTGGCCGTCGCGGAGAAGTTCCCCGACGTCAAGTTCGAGCACGCCACCGGCTACAAAACCAGCGACAACATGGGCACCTACTTCGGCGCTGCCGAAGAAGCGCGCTATCTGTCTGGCATGGCCGCAGGCGCGATGACCGAGTCGGGCCAGATCGGTTACGTCGCCGCGTTCCCGATTCCCGAAGTGTTGCGTGGCATCAACGCCTTCACGTTGGGTGCCCAGAGCATCAACCCCGACACCACCGTCGAGGTCGTGTGGACATCCACGTGGTTCGATCCGGTGATCGAGAAGGAAGCCGCCGAAGCACTGCTCAACGGCGGCGCCGACGTGATCGCTCAACACCAGGACACCCCTTCGGCCGGTGAGGCCGCACAGACGGCTGGTGGCTACTGGGTTGGCTACAACGACGACATGTCACGCTTCGCCCCCGAAGCGTGGCTGACCGCACCCGTCTGGGACTGGGGTCCGTTCTACATCAACGTCGTCGAAAGCGTGAGCAACGGCACCTGGACCAGCGACCAGTACTACGGCACCATGGCCGACGGCCTTGTCACGCTGGCCGACGTTGCCGACGTCGTACCTCAAGACGTGCGCGATCAGATCTCCGCCAAGGCCGACGAGATCATCGCAGGCTCGTTCAACGCCTTCACTGGGCCGATTGTCAATCAAGACGGCACCGAAGCCGTAGCGGCCGGCGAAACACCGGACCTCGGCACGTTGCTCGGCATGGACTACTTCGTGGCCGGCGTCATCGGTAGCGCAACCGGCTGATATGTCAACTGCCGTACAGGCTGGCCCGGGGGCACACCCGGGCCAGCCGGCAGCGATCGCTGCCGTCAGTGTCACCAAGCGGTTTCCCGGCGTACTCGCCAACGACGCTGTCGACTTCTGCGTCTGGCGCGGAGAGGTTCACACGATCCTCGGCGAAAACGGTGCCGGAAAAAGCACACTCGCGGCAATGCTGTGCGGCTTGTACCGGCCCGATGAGGGCCACATCGAACGCAACGGCAAAGTGGTCCGCCTGCGAAGCCCCCGCGAGGGTCTCGCCAACGGCATCGGCATGGTGCACCAGCACTTTCGCCTCGTCGACCGCTTCACCGTCGCCGAAAACGTCGTGCTCGGCGACCCCAATCAACAGCGACTACTCAAACCGCGCGAGATCGACAAACGGGTCGCCGAGATTGGCGACCGGTTCGGCTTGCCGATCGACCCGCGCGCCTTGATCTCCAACCTCACGGTCGGGCAACGCCAACGGGTCGAGATCGTCAAAATGCTGTATCGCGGTGCCGACGTGTTGCTGCTCGACGAGCCGACCGCTGTGCTCACCCCGCCCGAAGTCGAGGCCTTGTTCACCACCGTTCGGTCGATGACGGCCGAAGGCAAGGCGATCGTCTTCATCAGCCACAAACTTGGCGAGGTCATGGCGGTCAGCGACCGCGTCACCGTCATGCGGGCCGGAGCGGTCACCGGCGAGGTGGCCACCACCGACACCAGTCAGCGCCACCTCGCAGAGTTGATGGTTGGCCGTCCCGTCGAGATCGGCACACGACGCGGCACCTCCACCGACAACACCGTTGCATTGCGCGCCACTGGCTTGACGGTGCTCGATGGCGACCAAACCGTGGTTGACGATGTGTCGATCACCATCCGTAAGGGCGAAATCCTCGGCATCGCCGGCGTGGCAGGCAACGGGCAACGCCCGCTCGCACGCGCCCTCGCCGGCGTGTTCAAACCGGCTCACGGCACCGTCGAGGTCGGGGGCGTCGATGTCACCGGCAAAGGGCCCACCGCGGCACGCCGCGCCGGACTTGCGTTCGTGCCGGAAGACCGCCTCGGCACCGGCCTCGTGCCAGATCTCAGCCTCACCGACAACATGTTGCTCACTCGACCACGTGGGTTTTTCGTCGACCGCCGCACAGCGCGCGCCGAAATTGCGGCCGCCATTGCCGATTACGAGATCAAGACCCCTGGCACCGAGAGCCACGCTCGCGTGCTCTCAGGCGGCAACTCGCAAAAGGTGCTGATCGCACGAGAACTCGCAGGGCTCGGCGAGGCCGGCGGCCCGCAGGTCATCATCGTGAGCAGCCCGACCAGAGGGCTCGACATTGGGGCCGCTGAGTTCGTGCGCAGCCGGTTACACGACGCTCGCGAACGGGGCGCAGCAGTGTTGATCATCAGCGAAGACCTCGACGAGGTGCGCAGCCTGGCCGATCGCGTGGCCGTGTTGTACCGGGGCAGGATCGCACTCGAGGGTGCCACCGATCAACTGCCACTCGAATCGATCGGGCTGGCGATGGCGGGGGTCGACGAATCCGCCAGCGCCGGCCTGGAGGGGGCCACATGATTCCGTTCCGTATCCGGCTCGAACGCCGGCTGGAACGCCACTGGTGGCAGACCGCCGCCACGCCGCTTCTCTCGATCCTTGCCGCGCTCGCGGCAGGCGCGATCTTCTTGTTGATCGAGGGCTTCAACCCGCTCACTGTGTACCGCGAATTGTTCGAGGCCAGCTTCACCAGCCGCTACGGCATCACCGACAGCCTCACCATTGCGGTACCCCTGATCCTGACCGGTCTCGCCGCCGCAGTGGCGTTTCGCATGAATCTGTTCAACATCGGCGCGGAGGGTCAGTTGTACCTCGGTGCAATCTTTGGATCGTGGGCGGGGTTGGCGATCGCTGCCGATCTGCCAACCATCCTTGGCGTCGCCGCCGTATTGATCGCCGGTGCCGTCGGCGGAGCGCTGTGGGCCGCACCGGCTGCCGTGTTCAAGGCCTATTTCGGCACCAGTGAAATCATCACCACACTGATGCTCACCTTCATCGCGCTGTTCTTGATGCGCTACCTGATCTTCGGCTCCAAGTCGTACTGGCGCGACCCTGAGGTGACGAATTTTCCGCAGGGCAAGAAGATTCCTCCGACGGCTCGCTTCGAACTATGGAGCGACACCCGGCTGCACTGGGGCCTCGTGGCCGCGATCGGCATCGCCTTGCTGGTGTGGGCCATCATCCGCTTTACATCCCTCGGATTCGACATGAACGTCGTCGGCTCGTCACAGAACGCGGCCCGCTACGCCGGCATCCCCGTGCGCCGGACCGTGATCGTTGCGTTGCTGATGTCGGGTGCACTCGGTGGCCTTGCAGGTGCGACAGAGGTCGCCGGGCGGGCCTACGCACTCGACCCAAACGGGCTCGAACTCGGGCTCGGTTTCACCGGCATCGTGGTGGCCGCGCTCGCCCGTTACAACCCGTTCGCGATCATCCTCGTCGCCACGTTTCTCGGTGGGCTTCGAAACGCGGGTGTCGCCTTGCAGGGGCTTCCAGGTGAACGGGTGCCCGTCGAGGTCAGCCTCATGTTGCAGGGTGTGATTCTGTTGTTCGCGATCGGCGGCGAGATCTTCTCGCACTATCGATTATCGATGACCCGCCTCAACACGGTGGCGGCGGCATGAACGACACCGCCATCGTGCTCACACTCGCCGCCGCCGTTGCGGCCGCAGTGCCAATCGCGCTCGCTGCGCTCGGCGAACTGCTGTCGGAAAAGTCCGGGGTCCTCAACCTTGGTGTCGAGGGCATGATGCTGATCGGCGCCGTCATGGCGTTCCAGGTTGGCGATGCGTCCGGTTCCTTGTGGCTGGCACTACTGGTCGGCAGCGTGGCCGGCGCTGTGTTCTCGTCGATTCACGCCTTTTTGTCGGTCACACTGCGCGCCAACCAGATCGTGTCGGGTTTGGCACTGGTGATCTTCGGCACCGGTCTGTCCACGTTCATCGGCAAGTCAATCGAGGGCAAGCCTTTGGCGACCGACTTCACGCCGATCCGCTGGGGTCCGCTTGGCGACATCCCGCTGCTCGGCCCACTGCTGTTCGACCAAGACCCGATGGTGTACGCCACGATCGCGATCGCCATACTCATCGCGTTCTACCTCAACCGTACCAAGGCCGGCCTGTCGGTGCGAGCGGTCGGCGAGTCGCCTGGCACCGCCGACACGATGGGCATCGCTGTGGCGGCAACCCGCTACGCACACGTGATGGCTGGCGGCTTTCTGGCCGGCATGGCCGGTGCGTATTTGGTGCTCGGCCAGGTGCCGTCGTGGAGCCAAGACGGCACCACCGCCGGCATCGGCTGGATTGCGTTGGCGCTGGTGGTCTTCGCCTCGTGGCGACCACTACGTGTCCTGCTTGGGGCGTTCTTGTTTGGCTTCGCCAGGCGCGCCAACTTCTGGTTGCAGGGCGAGGAATGGGCACCAAATATCCCCGCCGAGTTCCTCAGCATGCTGCCGTATCTGCTCACGATCGCCGTACTGGTCGTGTGGGGTAGCCGCGACCTTCGGCGGCGCGTCGGCGCACCGATGGCGCTGGGCGTGCCGTACGTTCGAGACGAGCGTTGATGCAGCTCCATCACGTTGAGCAGCCACCAACCCGCGTATCAAACTCCTCCGTCGATTGTCCTTCCTCGCACCTTGAGCCCGAACGGTCTCCTTTCCAGCACCTTTCTGGAAGATGTGCACCTGGATAGCCGTGCCGGCTGTTCGGTCAGATCGAGGCGGTCAATTCGTCGAATGCTGCCGCGACTCGTAGATCCTCGCGGCGGGCTTCGACTCCGAGTTCGTCGTGACCGCGCCCCACGTTCTGAAGGAACGCGTACCCACGGATCACGGTCGACGCAGTCCAGTCGGTTCCGAGGCCGCGCAGTAGCTGGAGTCTTGCCTGGGGCCGTCCGCGATCGCACTCGATTGGATTGTTCTCATATCGGGTGATGTCGTCGAAGGCAGGAAGTACTACAACTCGTCCAACAGCGCTCGCCAATTTGGCCTGGTCGATGCTTGACAGCAAGAACCGATCACACGCACAACGAGGGCCACCGGCCCGGGCCGGCGGGAAAGATGGGTCAGTGGCAGTGTTGCGACGAAGGCGGGAGGTCCATCACAGGGCTCTCGTCGAAGAAGCCCGAGGGCTTGAGGGTGAAGCCCATGTTGGCCACCGGCATCACCGGCCAGTCCTCGAGGATCGGCAGATGGTTATGGCCCATCACGTACCACACCACGACGTCGGTATCGGTGACGGAACGGTCGGCCTCGGTCCACTCCGGGAGCCCGGCGCCACCCGGATGCTGGTTGGGATACTTCCCAGCCGGGTAGTTCTCCTCCGGGTCGTACGGCGTGACCCACAAATGCTTCCACATGTAGGCGGCCCGTTGACGGATTGATGACTCCTCGGTGGCGAACGGCAGGATGTTCTCGCCCGGTACGAGCTTGTAGCCGGTCGGGGCTCCTGTCTTGTTCTTGGCCTCGGAGCTGATGATCTTCCAGAAGCGACCGGCCAGAGGATCGATGATCCGCTGGGCCTCTTTCTCTGTTGCGAGTACCGTCTGCTCGCCGTAGAACGCATTGCCAAACGGGTTCTCCTCGGGCGGCGCCTGGCGGGTGTTGACCTCGACGACGGAGTTGTTGACACCGTCGATCTGAGTGTCGAGCCGGACGCAGAAGAAGTGCTGGTGGTTCGGACCGTAGAGCCCGTCGCCGAGGTCGGTTCCATACTTCGGCGGCGCCCCGTTGCTCAGCGCACCAGTGCTCAGGATGCCGGTCAACTTGATGTCCAGCTCGATCCGCCCGTCCTGGTAGAAGTACCAGTACAGCCCGTACTCGTAGTTGCCGACGGTCGCGACGAACGAGACGACGAGACGCCTGAGCCGCCGGACTTCGGTTTCATCGGTACGGAAATCGGTGTGCTTCCACGAGATGCCGACGTCCTCCTCGTGGATGCAGATGGCCTGAGGAATGGTCACGATCTCGCCGTCGCCATCGACGAAGTGGCCATCGAGATAACGGATCTCGCCGAGGCAGTCGCAGCCCAGTTTCAAGGAGTTGGCCAGCATGCCGAGCCCGTACTCCCCGACGTCGAATGCGTTCTTCCTGGCCTGGGTCGGACTGGGATCACCGTATGGCACGGTCATCTCGGCCAGCGACGCCCGGTAGAGGATGGGCCGGACACTGTCACCGTCGGTGTAGGTGACGGTGTTGAGGACCAGGCCTTCGCGGTGTGTCCAGTCGATGCGAAGGTCCCATTTCTGCCAGCGGATCCGATCACCGTCGACGGTGAAGCTCGGGCCATGAGACTGGACGATGTCCAACGGGTTGATGTCGGTGCGGGTGTTTGTCCGATATTTGGCCGCATAGTTGTTCATCGTCTGGGGAATGGGGATCACCCCATCGTCGTCGATCCTGAGCACCTTCATGTCGTTCAGGTCGATGATGACCATCACGCCGTCGACCGGGTGGGCGTAATGGTTGTCACCCTCTTCGGAACGCACCCAGACCAGGGCCCGGATGATGCGATTGCTGGTCTCGATCGGGTCCCCGTAATTGCCAGCCGACCACGGATCGATGGTGACGAGGTCGAGATTGGTGATGCCCCGCTTGGCCATGGCCTCGATGAAGCCGAGGTCGGTCCGGATCAACTCCTCGGACTCGAAGAACTCATTGAGGATTATCGCCGTCTTCACGTCGGCCAGCCGTTGGTGGCTCGTGACGGTGCCCGAAGCGAGCGAGACGGTCATCTCCACCGCGGCACCGTCGCTGTTGTCGAGCAGGATCACATCGGCCTGGCGGTCCCAAGCGGTCCCGGGAACGAACGAGAGAACCTCTGACTTCTCCGGCGCATGCAACGCCAACGAGGCGAAACGCATCCGCAGCCCGAAATGCTCGCTGCCCTTGATGATGGCCACTGCCGCCGCCATCTCCTCGGGCGTCAGCCGATCGAGGGGATGACCGCTCACACTGTGATCGGGCGCGTACGACGCCACGTTCTCGCTGGCAATAGTTGTCATTTCCGGTCCTTTCGTTGGCGGGCCCGTCAATCGGTCACCGCTGTGGAACTGTTCGACTCTGAGAGTTTTTTCTCTTCAACTCGGCTGGGACGCCGATTGACCTTGTGGTCCTCGTGGACATCGCCGGGGAGCAGGAAGGCCACGATCGATGCCAGCAGGGCGAAACCGATGACCCAGGCGGCTTTCTTGGCGAAGAACCCGTGGGCACCGAGGAAGGCGTAGTACAGCGCCACGATCGTGACGATGAAACCGAACACACCAATTCCCCAGCCGGCGTTGCCGAGGAGTCTGCGCTCGTTCTCGGGCCGAAGGATCCGGTTGGAAAGCAACAGCAGGTGGTAGGCGGCGTAGATCAGCAGCCACACATAGGCCCCGGCGTAGATCCAGTCGACCACGTCTGACGAGAAGAGCGCGGCCAGACCGGCCATAGAGGCAAAGAGTATGGTTGCTAGCACCGGGGTGTCGTATCGGGGATGCAACTTCGCGAACGGCTTTGACAGCGGCCCGAAGAAGTTGCCCTCACGGGCGATACCGAAGATCATCCGTGGGATGGCGGCGAAGGCGACGGTCATCGAGCCCAATGTGGCCATCACCGAGGCCAATGCCATCAGTCCACGACCGGCGCCACCGAACATGGCCTCACCCACGATGAGCTGAGGGCAACTCCCACCGCACTCGGCCCCTTCGGTAATCGTGATCTCGGCCCAGGTCACGCCCGGTTCGGGCTGGGTGCCCCCCACGCCGAGGCCCATCAGCAACGAGGTGCCGAGGATCACGAACAGACCAATGACGATCCCGACCACCATTTGGCGACGGGGATTGCGAACCTCCTCGGCCAGCGGGGCGACAAACTCGATACCGACGAAGGTCCAGAAGCCCAGCACGAGACCGGCGGCCAGCAGGCCGCCGCTGCCGAACCAGTCGAAGCTTCCGGGGCCGCCGGTGTCGAGGTTGGAGCTGGACCATGAGGTGGCATCAGAGAAGCCGAGGAAACCGGCCAGGCCGAAGAACCATCGGATACCGAGCATCCCGACCAGCAGGACTGCGCTGACCCAGGCGGCGGTTCGGATTCCAAAGATGTTGGGGATCACGGCCAGAATGGTCAGAGCCACGATGTACCAGTTGAGATTGGCGCTCTGGTTGAACAAGGCCTGCAACCCGAAACCACCGGCCGACGTCTCCCCCGCTCCGGCAAACACGAACATACCTACGAAGGTAAAGGCCAGGAAAATGCCGAGGAACTTACCGATGACGCCGCCGAATATCTCGTGGCCGTACTCGTAGAGCGCCCCGGCCTTTGGATACTCGGTAGCCAACTCGGCGACCGACAGTCCCAACAGCAGGTTCATGATGAAGGCCACGAAGATGGCCATCGCGAACGCCAGGCCCAAGGCGAAATAGCCCTGGAAGTCGCTCACCAGCGTCGTCGACGCCACGACCAGCGCCACCCCGGCGGCGAAGACCTGCCAAGTCCCTATCGACTTGGCTAATTCTCCATGGGCCGCAGCGTCGGCTGATGTTTGCTTTGTATCGGACATAAATATCCCCCCAGAGGTCTCGCTAGATACCCCGAGTTGGATCCCCTGATCAAGCCGGAGCGAAGCTGAGCTTCGGGCAGAAATATATTCTAAACTTGTCCGTCGTGCAAGAGTATTTTTTACAAAGCGTGGTAGGGCGCTGATCTGCCAAAACTGGTCAGTACCAGCGACACAAACAATGAACCGGCGCTCACGATGCCGCTGGTGTGGCACGATTGCATTGATCCATCGGACGGCGCGGGCAGCCGATAGCCGTGCCGGCTGTTCGGTCAGATCGAGGCGGTCAATTCGTCGAATGCTGCCGCGACTCGTAGATCCTCGCGGCGGGCTTCGACTCCGAGTTCGTCGTGACCGCGCCCCACGTTCTGAAGGAACGCGTACCCACGGATCACGGTCGACGCAGTCCAGTCGGTTCCGAGGCCGCGCAGTAGCTGGAGTCTTGCCTTGGGCCGTCCGCGATCGCACTCGATTGGAGACGGCAACGGTCACACCCAACCGAGAGCCAACCACGATTCAAGCATCACCACCCCGCCGTAGAATCATCGCTATGGCTTACAAGTCAATCATTGCTGGCGCTGTGCTCATCGTGGTGGGTATGTTCGGCAATATCGTGTCCGATACCGGCAGCATCACGACGCTCATTCCCGCGTTCGTCGGCGTGATCTTCGTCGTGCTCGGCGCCGTGGGCCGCGCCAAGCCGGATCTCAACCACCACGTCATGCATGCCGCCGCAACACTTGCGTTAGTGGCGCTTCTTTCGAGCGCCGGGTCAGCAATCGGACGCGGCAGCACCGGTTTGGCGCTGTTTACGCAACTCGCCACCATTGTGGTGACGGGTGCCTTTCTGGTGCTGGCAATTCAGTCCTTCCGGGCCGCCCGGGTCGCACGAGAGGCCGAGGCCGCTTCGGCCTGAACCGGCCTTCGCCGTCAACACTGACGACGTCAGGCACGTCGCAACATGCCGAGGCCGAACTGAATCAGGTGTGAATTTCGTACATCCAGGTGTGAGCGCCAATCGCCTTATGGGCCACCCGTTCCACTCGGGCTTCTGGGATCACATCGCGGATGAACTCGAATTCGCTGGCGCATGCCTGGCCGAATTGTCTCGCGACGTCCCAGATGGGACAGCTGTGCAGGTTGATGTGAAAGCACTCGGCCCACATCTCAGAGCGCACGGCGGTGCGGTCGGACTCCCGATAGTCGTCCAAAATCGCCTCCGCCGAGATCGAAGCCATTGTCGGTTGCGACGCTCGATCGCGGCGGCAAATTTTTCCAGCCCCAGCACTCGATTGGGCACGCAGACAGGTGAAACAGCAGTGGGCGAACAGGTTGTGACGGAAAGTCAGTCGAAGCCCGATCCGGTGCAGCGCCATACCCTGAGCCAACGTCTGGGTTACCGGTTCGACGCAGCGCTGTCGCGTGGCCCGTCGATCGTGATCGGCTGGCTCGGGCTGCTCACCGTGATCGTTATCATGATCTCGGCGGTCATCCTGACGATCACCCGCCTCCGCGGTGTGGGCGGCGGCGAACGCCTGCCGCTCGGCGAGGCCCTCTGGCAGTCGATGCTGCGAGTCGTCGACGCCGGCACGTTCGCCGGCGACAGCGGTTGGTGGTCCCGAATCCTCGGTTTGCTCGTCACGTTGGCCGGCATCTTCATCGCCGGCAGCCTCATCGGTCTCATCGCGAGCGCTGTCGATCAACGCATCGAGGCGCTCCGCAAAGGACGCAGCACCGTCCTCGAGCACGGCCACACCCTCATCCTCGGGTGGTCCGAACGCGTGCCCGCCATCGTCAGCGAGTTGGTACTGGCGAACGAGAGCCTCAAACGTGCCGCGATCGTCGTGCTCGCAAACGAGGACAAGGTGATGATGGAGGAAACGTTGCGCGATGCAATCGACGACTTCCGCACCACGAAACTCGTGTGCCGCAGTGGACACACCTCCGGGTTTGCCGATCTCGCACTGGTCAACGTGACCGGGGCCCGCAGCATTGTGGTGATCGGGGGCAACGATGCATCCGTGGTCAAGACGCTGCTCGCGATGCGCCACCTCGGTACACACCCAGATGTGCCGATCGTCGCCGAACTCGTTGGCCAGGACGCGGCGACTTCCGTTCGTGCGTTGTTCGATCAACAGGATCTGATCGTGAACTCCGACGCCGTCGTGGCTGAGCTCACCGCCCAGGCCTGTCGCCAGCGCGGCCTCAGCCAGGTCTTTCGTGAACTCCTCGATTTCGATGGTGACGAGATCTACTTCGAGGTGTTCCCCGAACTCGTCGGCACCAGCTTCGGTGCAGCACATCTCATGTTCGAGACGAGCAGCCTCCTGGGACTGGTGACGCCAGACCGAGACGTCGTCCTCAACCCGCCGTCCGACAGAGTGCTGGCCGTCGGCGATCAACTGATCGGCATCGCCTCCGACGACAGCACGTTTGTCGTCGGGCAGGCCATTCAGCCGCAGGAGCTTGAGGTCAAAAACCGACTCGTCGACGACGGCAACGCAGATCGTCGCATCATCCTCGTCGGGTGGAGCCAGCTCGGGCCCCGCGTCGTTGCCGAGCTCGACGAGTTCCTCGGCCCCGAGACAACCGTCGAGATCATCGTCGACCCCGCGATCCACGATCCGATCGAGGTGAGGCAGTCGTTCGAGACGCAGACGATCGCGATCGAGGTACACACCGTTTCCGGACGACCCGAGCAGATCGCTCAGGCTGTTGCGTCGCGAACTTTTCACGAGGTCATCGTTCTGGGTCGCCGAATCGGGATGTCGGCTGAGGAAGCCGATGCTGCGACGCTGCTGACACTCATGTCGTTCAACCAACTGCCGCAGCGTGACGGGGCCGAACGGGTCCGTATCGTCGCTGAACTCCTTGAGCAGCGACACGCGCCGTTGGCGATGGCAACTGGTGCGGACGACTTCATCGTCAGCGATGAACTGACGAGTTTGATGATGGCGCAGCTCTCCGAGCATGGCGCACTTGATCGAGTGTTCCGCATTCTGTTCGATCGCGGTGGCGCCACTATTCAGATGTTTCCGGCCGCCAGCTACGGCGTGACCACACGCACCGGGACGTTCGCAGACGTCGTCGCAGCAGCGACGGCCATCAACCAGTGCGCCATCGGATATCGACGCCACGAAGACGGCGAGGTCGTGGTCAATCCGGCCAAGAATGCCCCGCTGCGGCTCGATGACCTCGATGCCGTCGTCGTCTTGCGCTGACGTACCCCGCAACCGGTTCAGCCCGAAGAAGCCCTGCAGGCGAGTGACCCCGTGACGCATCGAAACCGATGTACCAACCGGTGCGACGAGCGTCCGGCTCGGTTGGACATCGGTGCCAGCGTTAGCGTGGGCTGGTGGCGTTCAGTCACACAGCACGCGCGCCACCACACCGCCGTCACTCCACGAAACGAAACACCGAAGGGGACCCCACCATGAAGCTGAACCTCAGCGTCGACGAGGTGCTCAGCACCACCCGCGCCGTCCGCAAGCGACTCGACTTCGACAGGCCCGTCGACCCAGCGGTGCTCGAGGAATGCCTCAAGCTGGCCGTTCAGTCGCCTACCGGGTCGAACATGCAGGCCTGGCAATGGCTGGTGGTCACCGATCCCGAAAAGCGCAAGGCCCTCGGTGACATCTACCGCAAGGGTTGGGAGATCTACACGACGATGGAGGGCAACGTCGCCACCGCGTACAAGGGTGACGATGCTGACCGTGAGGCGCAGCAAGACCGGGTGCTCGGCTCGGCCACGTATCTCGCTGAGAACTTCGAGAAAGCGCCTGCAATGTTGATCCCCTGCCTGCCAGGGCGCCTCGACGGGCTCCCGGCCATGGCGGGTGCATCGATGTTCGGTTCGATTCTTCCCGGCGTCTGGAGCTTCATGCTCGCGGCCCGCGAGCGCGGCCTCGGCACGTCGTGGACGACCATCCACCTCATGCACGAGCAGGAGGCGGCCGACGTCTTGGGCATCCCGTTCGACGAGGTGACCCAGTGCGCGCTCATCACCGTTGGCTACACGAAGGGGACCGACTTCAAGCCGGCCGCGCGGCCACCGATGGAGACGGTGACGCACTGGAATAGTTGGGGCGGTCGCCAGGCATGACGCCCGAGGAGACCGTCGACGCATTCATCGCGGCGCTCGAACACAAGGACCTCGACGCGGCCGTTGCCCTGGTGAGCGACGATTGCGAATACGACAACGTGCCGATGGGCAAGGTGCGCGGCCGAGCGGAGATCCGCGCCATCCTCGAGCCGATGATCACGGCCTGCGCAACCGTCGAGTGGATCGTCCATCGACAAGCCGCTGCCGGAAACCTCGTCATCAACGAGCGTCTCGACCGGTTCGAGATGCCGTTCGGATGGATCGAGATGCCGGTCGCCGGTGTCTTCGAGCTCGATGACAACGGCAAGATCGCACTGTGGCGTGACTACTTCGACCTCGCCACTTACCGCAATCAGTTGCCGGCGAGCTGACACCCGATCGATCATTTGTCTCGTCAGGCATGGTGCGGAACCTCTCCGTTCGGGATCGCGGTCGCGATCTGTCCACCTACGTCTCGACGTACGGCTGCAGAACGGGCGACATGCGCCACTTCTCGGGGACATTCTCGACACCGATGACGCGGTCAATCTCCTCGTGCAGGTGCCAGATGCGACGCTCCTGATAGTTGATCGGGATCCCACGCAAGGCAGGCGACTCCATCGACCGCTGCATTGGAGCCATGTTTCGCTCGTCCTCGGCCATGATCGAGTTGTAGCCATCGCGCCGTGTTTTCCAATGCTCAGGAAGGTCGTCAGGGTCGAATCGGTCCTGCCCCTCCGGTGGAAGGCCGTAGTAAATCCATTCGAGCAGGGTCGTGCCCTTGTCGATCGGCCAGAAGACATTGATCGGGAACCCAATCGGGCCAAGCGGGATGATCACGTTGGGGAAAATGCTGACCGCCGAACTCGTGCAACTCGCCATATTGGGCACCCCCGTGATCGACGCGAACGGACGGTGATCAATCGGCCTCCAATCGTCCCAGTCGGCCATGCCCATGCGGGCCGCATGCTGCGCGGAGAACGGTGTGATCATCCGGCTGTGTCCGTTCGGGTACAAACCCATTGCTGCGCCACGATTATCGAGGACGCTGACGCCACCGTGGGAGTGAATGTGCTTGAAGTGGTACACCTCGAGAAATGCTTCGGCGGTCACCTTCCAATTGCAGGGCACGATCCGCGTCTCGCGATACACCTCGCGCAGCTCCGAGCCTCGGAACGGGTCGAGCATCTCGGCAAGTGGCCCGATCCAATCGACCAACGGGTCGGCATCAAGGTCGAGATTGACGAAGACGAACCCGCCATACGCGTCGCAACTCGCCCTCGGCAGACACCGTTGTTCCCAGTCGAGGTCAACGAAGTCCCGTTCATCGGGCACGGCGACGAGCGTGCCACCGTCGACTTCGTACGTCCACGAGTGATATTGGCACCGAAGGCGCCGCGCCGACCCTCGTTCATCACGCACAACCGGCGCCCCACGGTGCTGGCATGTGTTGTAAAAGCAACGCACCACATCGTCGGTCCCACGCACCACGAGCAGCGGCACACCGAGCTTGTCAAACGTGAAGTAGTCACCTGGATTCGGGACGTCCTCGAGCCGACCCGCGATCACCCACGTCTTGGACCAGAGATGCTCACGTTCGAGATCGTGGAACGCATCGCTCGTGTGCCGTTCAGTGGCAATGTCGTGGAACGCCGGGAAACCTTCTGGAGGCGCGGTGCGCTGGAACTCATAGGCCATGTCGGCGCGGATGCGTTCCACCAGCAGATCGTCCATCCCGTCCGTCCTGTCTGTCCCGTCTGTCGCGTCCATCGGCCTCAGCTCACGAGTTGATTGATCGCCGAAACCCCGTCGAGGTCAACGATTGCCTCGACCGAACGCCGGAGGAGCTGACGAGTCATCTGCTGACTTGCGTCCGGCAAATTCTCGTAATCGGGATATGAGGCGAAGCCATACATGAGACAGAACGCTGCAGCGCAACGAACGTCGAACCACAACTGCTCGATGTCACGCTCGACGCCGTGCGCGGCCAACTGGCTGACGTATCGCTGTACCAGTTCCCGCTCCCGTCCAGCACGCGTTTCGCGTTCCAACGACTGACTCAGAAAGTACGCCAAGTCATAGGCGCCATTACCGGTCGCCATAATCTGGAAGTCGAACACGATCACGTTGCCGTCGTCGTCAAAGAACATGTTGTCGGTCCGCCAATCACCGTGGAGTAACGACGGCGACGTGCTGACGAGATCCAGCATGTGCCGAAGGTGGTCGGCCCAGGCATCGCCGAAATCAATCAGTTCTGGCGGAAGGAGATCGGATGCATGTTCCTTTGCCGCGGGCCAGCCAACGGCATGTAACCCTGGCAGCGCAGCGAGGTGGATCGGATTCTGGAAGGAGATGAACGTCTCGGACAGATCGTCGAGTTCAGAGGATCCAAACCACGTGGCATGAAATGCAGCGAGTGCGTCAAGTGCAGCCAGCGCTTGCTCCCACGTGGCACCCGTTGATGCATCTGCCTGTGAGAAACAACTCAGGTCCTCTATGACCAGACAGCAGTTCGACTTGTCGTCGGCCATCATCGCCGCGTGCACAACGGGTGTCCGGATGGGCGACTGAGGCACCACCTCGGTATAGGCCTTCACCTCCCGTTCGTAAATGTTGAACGCGTCAGCAATGCCGCGCTGGTGCGGAATGACCGTCGGGAACTTGACGATCACCGTGGCCGGACCCGGCGGGCCACCCACATATTCGAGCGTCGATCGAAAGAGCTGCGACAGCAAACCAACGCCGACTGCAAACGGCTCATTGCTGATCGAGCTCACCGAGACGTCGGCGGTGAGCGCACCACTCACGCGCAGGACGTTGGTCATCCACGACGCTGTGACTTCTTCGATGTCGGTCGGAATCCCGACCTCTTGTCCTGCGATTGCCACCATAGAAATTCTCCGTTCTTAGTGCTCTGCGAGCACGTTTCGTACCGCTTCGACGACCTGCGCGGCCGTCGCTCCCGGTGTCAGTACCGCGGCTACTCCCGCCGCTTTCAACGCGGCGAAATCATCGGCCGGCACGATGCCGCCGACGATCACGGGGATCTCGGCTCCTCGACTCCGTACGGCCTCGACGACCAGCGGAGCCAAGGTCATGTGCGCTCCCGACAACATCGACAGCCCAATGGCATCGACGTCCTCGTCGACTGCCGCAGCAGCAACCGTTTGCGGAGTCTGGAAGAGCCCGGTGTAGATCACTTCGAAGCCAGCATCGCGAAGGATTCGCGCAACGATCTTGACGCCGCGGTCGTGACCGTCGAGACCCACTTTCGCGACGAGAATGCGATGGCTCATATCACCGGTACTTCGACGTGGCGGCCGAAGACGCCTGCCATCGTGTTCATCATCTCGCCAAGTGTGACGTAGGCACGCGATGCCTCAAGCAGCGTCGGCATCAAGTTGACCTCGGGATCAGCGGCCTCGGCCGCCAGCTTCGCCAACACTGCGTCGACCGACGCTTGGGACCGATCGCCGCGCACAGTTTCGAGTCGCTTGCGTTGCCGGGTCTCGTCTGCGTTGCTGATGCGGAGCGTTTCGATCTGCGGGTCATCATTGCCTTCGGTGAAGTTCGAAACCCCAACGATGATCCGCTGACCCGAATTGAACTTCCGCTCGAGATCGTACGCAGAGTCGGCGATACGACTTTGAAACCAATTCTCGTCGATGCCCTCGATGCAGCCTTCGAGCATCGACCCCGAGCCGAAGTCGTCGAGTTTCGCAAAGATCTCTTCGGCCTGCCGCTCCATTTCATCGGTGAGTTCCTCAACGAAGTACGAGCCTCCGAGCGGATCGGCTACATGGGTGACGTTTGTTTCATACGCAATCACCTGCTGGGTACGCAACGCAATCCGAGCGCTCTTCTCGGTCGGCAGCGCGAGCGCCTCGTCCATCGAGTTGGTGTGCAGACTTTGCGTCCCACCGAGCACCCCAGCCAAGGCTTCGATGGCGGTGCGCACAATGTTCACTTCTGGTTGCTGCGCGGTGAGCGAGACTCCGGCTGTCTGAGTGTGGAATCGCAACTGCATCGACTTGGCGAGCTGCGCTCCATAGCGATCATGCATCCAGCGAGCCCAGATCCGGCGCGCCGCACGCAGCTTGGCAATCTCTTCGAAGAAGTCGATATGCGCATTGAAGAAGAAACTGAGTCGCGGTGCAAAGGTGTCGATCGGCAGACCAGCCTGCAACGCCAACTCGACGTATGCAAATCCGTTCGCCAGCGTGAACGCCAGCTCCTCAGCCGCAGTCGATCCGGCCTCGCGAATGTGATAGCCAGAGATAGAGATCGAGTTCCAGCGAGGCATCTCCGCAGCGGTGAACTTGATCGTGTCACGAACCAACCGCATCGACTGACGCGGCGGAAATACGTATTCTTTCTGCGCCTGGTACTCCTTCAATATGTCGTTCTGAAGTGTGCCGCCGAGCAGCGATCGGTCGACCCCGGCCTTCTCGGCCTGAGCGACAAACATCGCAAAGATCGGCGCAGCCGGGCTATTGATTGTCATCGACGTGGTGATTTCTCCCAGGTCGATACCCGCATAGAGATCTTCCATATCGGCAAGGCTGTCAATGGCAACACCACAGCGTCCGACCTCACCAAGCGACATCTCGTCATCGGAATCGAGCCCGAGCAACGTCGGCATATCAAACGCCGTCGACAGGCCTGTCCCGCCTGCTTTGAGAATCTCCTTGAAGCGCCAATTCGTGTCCTCGGCGGTGCCGAACCCGGCGAACATCCGCATCGTCCACAGCCGTGACCGATACATCGACGCATGCGGCCCGCGGGTGTACGGGTACTGGCCCGGGAACTCGCCATCGTCCGGTCCGTACACAGGTGCCAACGGGACACCCGACATCGTCGAGTAGTCGGCCTCGCGCCGCGGTGACTCGTCGAAGGCCTGCTGCCAGATCTCTCGGTTCGTGCTCAAGGGGCAACCCTTCGTCCGTACGCAGCAGGAGTCCGCCCGTACTCGTCGACAATGTTGAATTCGACAGCGAGGTCTTCGACCCACTGAATCGTGCCACTGCGATCCATCAAATCGTGCGCCGTCGCGAGCGCTGCTGCTGTTCTCCCGACGGCGAGCGGGGTCTGGGCGGTGTCCATTGCCAATGCATCGACGCCGCGCGCCTCGACGATGAACTCAGTCGACACGCTGCCGGGATACAGTGTGACAGACGCGATGCCCTTGGGTTCGAGCTCGATGGCCATGTCGGCGCTCAGCCGGTCGAACCCAGCTTTGCCCGCGCCGTACGACGAGCTGAAGTGATAGCTCTGCCCACCGGGCGACGACACGTTGCAGATGAATCCACCAGGGCCGGCGGCAAACAGCAGCGGGGCGGCGTGCCATGCAGCGACGTAATGCGCCCGCAAGCCGATGCCGACCTGGTCGTCCCAGATCGACACTGGGTGATCCCAGAATCCTCCGCCCCATGCCGGTGGGTCGGGAATCTTGTAGACGTTGTTGACCAAGATGTCGAGTTGGCCGTGATCGTCACCCACGCGTGCGAAAAGTGCTGCGATCTGAGCGTCGTCGCCATGATCGGTCTGCACTGCAACACCGTGGCCGCCCGCCTCGTTGACGAGTTGCGCCGTCCGGTCGACGGTCAACTCGCCGTCACCAGTGGAGCGACCAGTGATGTACACGGTGGCACCCAGTTCGCCGAGAGCGATTGCCGTGCCGCGTCCGATGCCTCGGCTCGACCCGGTGACAACCGCGACCTTGCCGGCGAGCGACTGCGTCATGTTGACGCTCCGGCAGGAACGACGTCGACGTCGAGTCGCGTCAGCCCACGCAGGAGGAAGCTGGGGAAGTAGCCGAACTCATTGGAGTCGGGCAGCGTGAAGCTGTCGAGGCGCTTCGACAGCTCTTCGAGCGCCACCTTGCCTTCGAGCCGCGAGAGCGCCGCGCCCAGACAGAAATGAATCCCTTTGCCGAATGCAAGATGATCGCGCAGGTTCTCCCGGTCGGGGTTGAAGGTGTCGGCATCCTCGTAGAGCGTCGCGTCGCGGTTTGCCGATGCGAACACGATGACCAGGCGAGCGCCCTTCGGAATGTGGACGCCCTCGAGCTCATGGTCTTTCGTGGAGATCCGAAACATGCCCTGTGTGGGTGTGGACAGTCGGAGCGCTTCTTCGATGATGGCAGGCGCCCGTGATGGGTCGTCTTTGAGTTTGCGCCACTCGTCGGGGTTCTCGGCCAGCATCCGGATCGTCTCGGTGAGCAATTTCGTGGTGGTCTCGTTGCCTGCAACGAGCAGCTGCTGCACCATGCTGAGCATCTCGGCCATGTCGAGCGGGCGCTTGTCGGTGACATCCGGGTCGTCATCGTCGATGCGCGCGTTGAGCAGGTTGGTCAGCAAGTCGTCTTGGGGCTCGGTCCTGCGTTTCTCGAACTCGGAGGCGAAGTAGTGTTGGTATTCGTTGACGCCGCGTTCGGCCTCAAGGCGCCTCTCGAGTGAGATATTGGTGCCGATTCCGGCGATCGAATCGTCGGACCACCGCTTGAAATCGGCCAACCGATCGTCGGGAACGTTCAACGCATGGGCAATCACCTCGACGGGCAACGGCACCCCGAACTGCTCGACGTACTCGATCGAGCCGCTGTCGATCCACGAGTCGATCAGCCGTGTGGTGATCGCCCGAATCACTGGTTCGAGCTCGGCAATGACCTTGGGGGTGAATGCCTTCGAGATCAACCGGCGATAGCGCGTGTGGTCGGGCATGTCGGCGGTGAGCATCGTCGGCACGCGCGGGTAGCCGTCGGCCATCACCTCGGCCATCTTGGCTCGATCGTCGGGCGGTAGCGGCATGCTTGCCCCACCGAACATCGACGAGTAGGTCTCGACGTCGCGGATCACCTTGAGGACAAGGTCGTACCTCGTCACGAGATACATGCCCATCGATTCGAGCAACATCACCGGTTGCTCATCGCGCATTTGGGCGTAGTGCGGGAAAGGACACTGCAGCGTGTCAGCGTCGAAGGGGTTGAAGGTGGCCAAGTCGTTGGTCATGTGATGTCTCGTCTTTCAGTCGATTCAGAGTTCAGCGAGCGTTGCTTTGAGCGTCGGGAGTTCCAGACCACGTGCCATGATCTCGTCCATGCCACCGACTACGCCGGTGATGTTGGCGATCACGATGTGTTCGAGGCCGTTCTTGGCGTAGCCCTCGAACTGTGTTGCCAGCTCGTCAGAGTTACCGATGAACAGAACCTCTTTGACCATCTCGAACGGGATGGTGTCGGCAAGGTCACGCAGATCGTTGGCGTCGAGGTCGTGGATGATGACATCGACGAAGCCCTGCGAGTCGTTGCCCAGCGGATGCTGCAGGCCATGCTTTTCCCAGATGTGACCCATCGCGAAAAGGCCGAACAGCTTGCCAAGTGGCTCAGCCTCGAACATCTCAGCGGCCTTGTCCTGGCTCTCGGAGAAAAGGACGAACGGGAGCAGCGAACTCTCGGGTGCAGGGCGCCCCGCAGCCGCTGCGTGATCGGCGACGACTTGACGCTTCGCGCCGTACTCCTCGGGGTCCATCCACCAAGCAGGGATCCAGCCATCGCCGTACTGCCCCGTGAGGCGCAGCATTCGCGGGCCGTGCCCGGCCACCCAAACGGCGGGCGATCCACGACCTTCTGCTTGGAGCGGCAGGCCCATGCGACCGACGCCTCCATCAGCCATTTTGCCGGTGTCAAGCAGTGACCGCAAGTCGCGCAGTACGTCTTCGAGAACACTCACCGGCTTGTCGAAGGGGTACCCGAAGGGGAGCAGGCTCTCGGCTTCGCCTGATCCAATGCCCAAAATGAAGCCGCCCGGGTTGAGGTCGTTCAGCGTGAGCGAGGTGCGTGCGAGATCGGCTGCACCGCGCCGTGTGGCGTCAGTGACCGAAATGCCGAACGGCCGGTCGGTCAGGGTGCCGACCTTCGCGCCGTAGACAAACGGGTCGTAGAACGCGTCGGGGTCAGCGGCCAGGGCCGAAAGCGGCGTTTCACTCCACAGATCGGGGTGGAAAACACCGAGGATGTGATCGGGCGACCAGTACGAGTCAAAGCCGACCTGCTCGTAGACCTCGAGCATCATCGCAGTGCTTTCCCAGGGGAACTGTGAAGGGAGGTTGATGCCGACTTTCATGGTGTGTCTCTTTCCAAGTGTGAATTCGTGTAGTTCATGGGGGTCATGGGGTGATGGGAGTCACGGCGGTTCGGCTGGGTTGGGTCGTCACGTGCCAGCAAGCCGTTCGACGATCGGTGCGACAGCTTCAGCTGTCGACTGGCCGAACGTCACATAGCTGATTCCGTACGCGTCTCGGCGAGATTGCAGCTGCTCGCAGATCGCATCGACAGACCCGATCAGGGCGTGCGGATGTTCCGCCAGTTGTTCTGGTTCGAGTGCAAACATCGGCGCCATCTTCGCAAGCGTCGCCTCGCGTTGGTCAGTGACGACGGTGAAGTACGCCCCGATCTCGATCTCGATGTCATCCAGGCCACGACCGTCGGAACGCTCGCTCACGCCCGCCTTGACCCACTCGATCTTCTGTGCCGTGAGTTCGGCGGTGCTGCTGCCAACACCGCTCGGGCCGATCTTGCCCGAGCTGTTGTTGAAGTTGAGGCTCACGATGTCGGCCTCGCGGCCAGCAATACCGAGCACCCGCTGGGCTCCACCGCCGATCATGATCGGCGGCATTCCCTTGGCAGGTTTGGGCACGCCTTCGAAGCCCGTGGCATTCACGTGCTCGCCAGCTACATCGATTTGCCCGTCACCGAGATGCGCCCGAATGAGCCCGAGGGTTTCTTCCATTCTGTCGAGCCGAATGCCAGCGCGATCCCAGGGCACGCCCATCGCCTCGTATTCACCCTGCAGCCACCCGGCACCCAGACCTATTTCGAGGCGTCCTTCGGAGAAGAAGTCGAGAGTGGCCAGTTCCTTGGCAAACATCACCGGCTGGCGGTAGTCGGTGCAGAACACGCGCGCCCCAATGTTGATTGTGCTCGTTGCCTCGATCGCGACGGCCATGGCAGGGATCGCCGCGACGTTCTGGATCGGGTGGTTCGTCGCCGTGAGCGCAGGGCCAGGGCCGATGACATGATCCGCGACGCTGAAGGTGCCAAAGCCCATCGCCTCGGCTCGGCGCGCCTGATTGCGCCAGTCGTCCGGCGTGTCAGCTGCGTAACTTTGCAGGCCGAACCTGAACGGCTTCGTCATTTTGAGAACCCCTAAGAAATATCGCGATCAGACCACACCGGCCCGCTGATATGCGAAGCTAGTCGGTGAGTTACTTTACAGACGTACGGAAACTACCGGAGGTGTTTTACATGACGTCAACCGAAGCGCAGACTGCCGACCAGAACCCGATGAATACGACCGGCGCGGTGAACACGCGACACACCTTCTGCCGTGTGTGCCACGCCAGCTGTCCCATGGAAGTCGACATCGTCGATAACCGCGTCATCGCCGTCCGAGGCGTCATGGACGATCCGCTCTTCGAGGGCTACACCTGCATCAAGGGTCGCGCTATCCCCGACCAGATGGCTGACCCCAACCGCCTCCGCGCTCCCCTCCGGCGACGGCCAGACGGGACGTTCGAACAAACCAGCAGCGGCGCCGCACTCGACGAGATCGGCGCCGAACTACGACGCATCATCGACACCTACGGTCCACGCGCCGTCGCGTCATACACCGGTACCGGCGGGTACCAGAACTCCGTCGCTGTTCCTGCTGCACGTGCATTCCACCAGGGCATCGGCTCCCAATCGTTTTACACGTCGGTCACCATCGATCAGCCCGCCAAGGGATTGGCCGGGTTCCGCCTCGGCGGGTGGGAGGCTGGATACAACAGCTTCACCGACTCCGACGTCCACATGGCCATCGGCTACAACTCCCCGGTCTCGTCGTACGCGCCGATCGGCGGCCTCCAGGGCACCAATCCATTCGTCGTTATGCGCAAACGCAAAGCCGAGGGTATGAAGCTGGTCGTCATCGACCCGCGCCGAACCGAGCTCGCTGGCTTCGCCGACATCCACTTACAGATCCGTCCTGGCCAAGACCCGGTGCTCTTGGCGGGCATGATCCGAATCGTCCTCGAAGAGGGTCTGCAAGATCACGAGTTCTGCGAGCGGTGGATGAGCCAAATGGCCGAACTCGCGGCGGCGGTTGAACCGTTCACTCTCGACGTTGTCGCGCAGCGGTGCCAACTCGACGCCGACGACGTGCTTGCCGCCGCGCGCATGTTCGCGGCTGGTCAACGAGGTACAGCCGGCACCGGCACCGGCCCGAACATGGCAGCACACTCGAGCCTCACCGAGCACCTCGTCATGGTGCTCAACACCATCCTCGGACGCGTCAACCGCGAGGGCGACCTGCTCGAAAACGGATTGCTCCTCTACCCCGAGATGCCCCACCGGGCTCAGGCCGTCGCACCACGCCCACCTGCGGAGGGGCCTCGTGCGCGCATCCGCAACCTGCGGGGCTACCGCGGTGAAATGCCGGCGGCCACGCTGTGCGAAGAGATCCTGACACCGGGCGATGGCCGTATCCGGGCGTTAATCGTCAGTGGCGGCAACCCTGCCGTTGCGTTCCCAAACCAGCAGCTCACGCTCGATGCGCTCCAGGACCTCGAATTGCTGGTGGTTATCGACTATCGAATGACGGCCACCGCCGAGTTTGCTGACTACGTCATTGCTCCCACTGTGCCGTTGGAGCGCGCTGACGTTCCGCACCTGATGGATCGATGGTTCCGCGCGCCGTACACCAACTACACCGAGGCGGTCGTCGAACGCGACGGCGATGTCTTGAACGAGTGGGAAGTCTTTTGGGAGCTCGCTTCGAGGCTCGGCAGCACACTGCCCTTCCCCGGCGGATCACCCGACATGACCACCCGCCCCGATACCGACGAGATCATCGATCGTTCCTATTTCGGATCGCGCATGCCGCTCGACGAGGTGCGCGCCAACCTGCGCACCGTCCACATGGACAAGAAGCTGACAGTGCAGCCGGCTGAAGAGGGTGCCGGTGCGAAGTTCACGCCGGCTCCCGACGACTTCGTTGCCGAGCTCGCCAACGTGTTCGAAGAAGGCCCTGACGGCTTCGGTGGCACTGACGTTGCCGGCTACCCGTTCCGCCTCGTCAGCCGTCGGCTCAAGCACGTGCTCAACTCCACCGGCCCCGAGCTGCCGAGCCTCGCCCGCAAGGGCATCACCAACCCGGCATACATGCACCCTGGCGACGTCGACGAGATGGGCTGCGTTGCTGGCGACCTCGTCGAAATCACCTCCCCGCAGGCCTCGATCTGGGGGGTTGTGCAGCCGTCAGATGACGTCAAACGCGGCGTCATCTCCATGGCGCATTCGTGGGGCGGCTCCTCGCTCAGTGACGAAAAGGTCCGTGACATCGGCTCACCGACCAGCCGCCTGGTGTCCGAGCACGCAGCCCACGACCCTGTCACCGGGATGATTGTGTCGAGCGCGATTCCCGTCTCCGTTGCAAAGGTGAGCGAGCCCGTATGACCCTCCAGGAGGCACCAGGATCCCCCAGCGCCGAACGCGTCGACGCCACACCAAACGACGAGCAGCATCAGCGATATCAACGGTACGGTCAGCCCACCAAGCACGACCATGCAGGTGAACCCTGGCAGCACGATTGGCACGAGGTCGCCGGCCGCCTGCTCACGCATCTCGACGATGGCACGACCGACTCGCTCCCCGACATCCTCACGGTGAGCGTGAACGACTACCTCGACACCGAACGCTGGCAGCGCGAAGTCGATGTACTTTTCCGTTGCGGACCTGTCGTCTCGGCGCTCAGCGCTCATCTTCCATCTCCGGGCTCATACCGGTCAATTGACATCGCCGGCGTGCCGGTACTCACGGTGCGCCAGGCCGACGGCTCGGTCAAAGCGTTCATCAACGCCTGCCGTCATCGCGGTGCTCAGATCGTCGAGCACGGCTGCGGAGCGACGCGCCGGTTCACGTGTCCGTACCACGCCTGGAGCTACGACACTGCTGGTGCTCTCGTCGGCATTTCGGGTCGGGACAAGTTCGGTGAGATCGACGTCGACACCCGCGGCCTGACCGAACTCGCCTGCGAAGAACGCAGCGGCATCGTCTTCGCCATTCTCACTCCCGGCCTCGATTTCGACCTTGACAGCTGGCTCGGGGGCTACGACGTGGTGCTCGATGCGCTCGGCTTGGCCGACATGGAACTCCTCGAAGAACGCCATTTGGTCGGACCGAACTGGAAATTGGCCTACGACGGATACCTCGACGGATACCACCTCGACATCTTGCACAAGGACACGCTCGGGGTCGACACGATGGGCAACGTGATGACGTGGGACGCTTGGGGTCCGCACCAACGTGTCGCGTTCGCTCGTCACGTCACCCACGACCTGCGCGACATCCCCGAAGCCGAGTGGGAACCCCGCAAACACGTCGGCTTCGTCCACACCGTGTTCCCGCACGTCTCTGTCGCCGGCAACGGGGGCACCGGGGCCATGGTCAGCCAACTGATTCCTGGGCCGACCTCTGACCGATCGCGCACGATTCAAACCCACATCATCTCCAAGACGGCAACCGACGAGGAGCGAGAGGCCACGATGAAACGCGTCGACTTCCTCGAACGAGTCGTCATTGACGAGGATTACAAGACCGGCCTCGGCATTCAAGCTGCGTTGGCATCAGGCGCAAACACCGAGTTCGTTTTCGGGCGCAACGAGCCCGGCAACCAGACCTTCCATCGTTGGGCCGACCGCTTGCTCGCGGCCACACCTGTGGCGGCCCCACACCGTCCACGAGCAGAAATGAGCACATGATGGCCCGCATCGACGTCCCGGAGGGTGCAGGCCGCGAGGCCTCGCGGATCTGGCAACTTGCCCCGTCACTTGGCGAAGGCCTCCACGCGATGAGTCAGGCGGTCTACGAACAGTCGAGCCTCGCGGTCCGCGAACGCGAGGTGGCGCGCATGCGCATCGCCCAACTCAACGAGTGTCACGTTTGAATGAATACACGCGCTGCATCGGCGATGCAGCAAGGACTCACCGACGAGCTCTACCAGCACGTCCACGAATTCCGGGACAACCCGGAATTCACTGTCCGAGAGAAACTTGCGGCCGAGTTCGCTGAGCAGTTCGCAATCGACCATCGCGGCATCAGCGACGAGATGTGGGCACGCATGAGCGAGCACTACACCGACGTCGAGTTGCTCGAACTCACGGTCACCTGCGGTTTCTGCCTCGGCATCGGCCGCGCGTTCCAAGTGCTCGACATCGCTCGCGACTTCGACGTGTTGTGGAGCCGCGAGCCGTCTCCACCGAGTTGACCCGCAGTGAGTTCAGTAATGGTTCGGCAGGGTTCAATAATGGTTCAGCGCAGGGCCAGCCACCAGGCGGCTACATCGGCAGCAAAGCGGTCGGTGTATCGCGCTGTCAGTTCGTCTGCGTCGGCCGGGGCTGCTTGTGTTCGAGTCGGCGCCAGATCACCGGCGCCTTCGATCGGGTCGACCCATTCGAGTCGGATGTCGGCAACCAGTTCGCCCAATTGTGGAGAGGCGACCTCATGATGATCGCTGGTTTGATGCGCAATGAATGCTCGATGATCGCAGAAGCTGAGCAACGTGTAGTACGTGCCGGGTACGGCGCCACGCCAATACTCGTAGCGCACGACGCCGGTTTCCAACGAGTGCGTCCGTTCGTGAAGCGTGCGGGCAATCGTCTCGAACCGTGCTTCGCAGCCAGGATTCACGGTGATGTGAGCCAGCAGCGTCGCCATTGCGCCATGGTAGGCAACCGTGGCCAGTGATATCGATCTGTTCGACCCCGCGACGCAGGAAAGCTGGTTTCCGACCTATCGACGGCTGCATGCCGAAGCACCCGTCTTCCAGATCCCGGGGACAACCACCTACGTCGTCAGTCGATATGCCGACGTCATGCACGTGCTCCGCCACCAGGACGTCTTCCCGAGTGGCACCGGCTTGACCAACCGTCACGCGGGCGCCGTGCAGGTCTACCAGGACCGCGGGTGGGACCGTATTGCGCCCCTGTCGGTCAATCCACCGGAGCATCGCGAGTACCGCAAACTCGTCGACCATTTCTTCGACGCCACCGGGAGCGCGCTGTACGCCGAGACGATCCAGGCGGTGATTGACGAATTGATCGACAGCTTCCTGGATGACGGCCAGGCCGACTTCATGCAGGCGTTTGCCCTGCCCCTGCCCGTGCGGATGATCACGCGTCTTCTCGGATTTCCCGATGAAGACATCGACCGACTCAAGGCGTGGTCGACAGCCTGGGTGCTGCCGTTCTCCGGCGGGCTCACCGACGAGCAGCAGGTGTGGGTCGCCGAGCAGGTCGTCGAGTTCCAGACCTACATCCAAGAACGGCTCGACGAGAAGCGCCTCACACCTGGCGACGACGTGTTGTCGAAGCTGTCCGTCGCCCGCTACAACGACGAGCGGCCGCTCACCGACCCCGAGATCATCTCGATCATCGACCACCTGTACATCGGCGGCAACGAAACCACCACGTTTGCACTGGCGTCGGCAGTGTGGATCCTGCTCCGCGAACCTGGTTTGTACGAGCGGGTGCGCGATGACCGGTCGCTGGTCGTGCCGTTTCTCGAGGAGTCGATGCGGCTCGAATCACCGACGCAGGGCCTCTACCGTCGCGTCGCCCGAGACACCGAATTGGCCGGCGTCGCGCTCCCGGAAGGAGCGACGGTGCACATTCGCTATGGCGCAGCGAACCGCGACGGCGACATGTTCCCCGACCCCGACAACGTCGACCTCGAACGACCAAACATGCTGCGGCATGTGGCGTTCTCACTTGGAGAACATCGCTGCCCCGGCGAAGGTTTGTCGCGTCTCGAGCAGCGCATGGCGCTGAACACGATCCTCGACCGACTCCCCGGCCTGCGGCTGTCGGCCGACAACGACTTCACGCACGCGCCAGGTTTCGTGCTCCGCGCACTCAACCGACTGAACGTCGCTTGGACACCCTCAACGTGAGGGCATGACAAAACCGTCGACGATCACGGCCCGACCGTTCTCGACCGCGCCGAGGCGGATGCCCACAACAGCTTGATACTCGTCGGATTCGTAGGCGGCGAGTGCCGCTTCCTTCGTCGGATACTCGATCACGACGGTCTGTGCGCCCGGCGTGCCTTCTTTCGTAACCGATGCCCCGTCGAGCACGAGGACGTTGCCCCCGCCACCCATGATCGGCATCGACTGTTTCTGGTAGGAGCGGTACGCGTCGGCATCGACGACGTCGTAGTTGGCAATGAGGTAAGCAGTCATGGTCTTCTCCGTCTGAATTGGATAGTGAGGTTGATGATGAATGGCGCGTGGATTGGCAACCGGGTCAACTCGTTGGCCGAGTGCTGCGCTCTGGGTACCCGTCGGGCGGCAGCGCACTGATCGGGCCGTGCAGCGCGTGCCCTCCGTCGACGTAGAGGCATTCGCCGGTGATGTACGACGCGGCAGGCGATGCGAGAAACACCACGGCATTGGCAATGTCGGACGGGCGACCAGGAAACGGCAGGGGCACACCCGACATGTCGGCGCCGACTTCGTCGTCGTACGTCGCCTCCCATCCGTCGGTGCGAAACGCTCCTGGGGCCACGCAGTTGACGCGCACTGCCGGACCCCATTCATAGGCCAGCGTCTTGGCCAACTCGACGACACCGGCACGGGCCGCGGCGCTATGAGCAATCCCTGGCAACCCTCGGCCAACGATGGCGACGATTTGGACGATGTTGCCACCGTGACCGTCGAGCATCTGGTTGCCAAACACCTGAGTCATTGCCCAGGTGCCGTTGAGGTTGAGGTCGATCACACTGTTCCAACCATTCGGGCTGTAGTCACGAGCCTTCTGTGGAAATTGACCACCAGCGTTGTTGACGAGAATGTCGACGTCGTGACGACCTGCGAGCGCTTCAATCGTCGACCGATCGCGGATGTCAACGAGATCAACATCGACGGGATTTCCCGTGGCGGCGGAGATCTCTGCAGCGGCCACGTCGAGACGCTCTTTGCGTCGCGCCGCGATGACGACGTCGGCTCCTGCAGCCGAGAGCCCTTCGGCAATCGCGCGGCCCAATCCGCTCCCTCCGCCGGTCACGAGCGCTGTCTTGCCCGCGAGCAGCGAGGAGGCAAACGGGCGCTCGGTCATGCCGTCCATCATGGTCGATGGTGCGGCTCAAGTTCGGGTCCGACCTCGAGGACGATGGCGGCCTCATCGGCAACGGGCTCGGGCGGTTCGGCAGGCGCCAAAATCTTGCGCTGCAACATCTGCCGTGACCCGGCGATGCCTTGGGGAAATCGAACGGCAACGATGATCAGGCCAAGACCGGTGAGCAGGAATTGCGTGTTCGACGCACCGCCACCGAGGATCGCAACGACGAACAGACCCGATGGAGCAAGCAGGCCTCCGATGACCGCCCCAGCAATCGAACCGATCCCACCGAGATACGCGAGCGCCAGGAGCTCCAGCCCATCTTGTGCTTCCAGGCCACCTCCGTTGAAGGTCGTGTTCTTGTACGCGAACATGACACCGGCGACTGCAGCAATGAATGACGCCAGCGACGCGCCGGCCACCTTCGTACGCCCCACGTTGATCCCCGCTGCTGCAGCCGCGCGCTCATTGGATCGAACCGCCAGAAAGCGTCGTCCGAGCCGGCCACGCCGGACCCCGACGACAATGAACGCACACGACACCAACACCACGAGCGAGAAGTACCCGAATCCACGCGCGGGGAACTGGCCGTCACCGACGATGCCAAGGTCGACTCCGGCGATACGGGGCGGTTCCACCGTGGCCATTCCACCGCGTCCAACGAACGTCGGGCTCCGGAAGAACAAGTCGTCGAAAACGACAGCTACCGAGAAGGTAACGATCGCGAACTGAACGCCGCGTACCCGTAGTGCTGGGATGCTGACAAGTGTCCCGACCGCGGTCGTGACAGCGATTGCGACCAGCGGTCCGAGCGGGAACGGCAGGACCGAGCCGAACCGGGACAGCATGAACGCACTGAACCCAGCAAACGACAACTGGGCGAGCGAAACCTGGCCAACGAATCCGGTGAGGACGACCACCGACAGCAGCAGTGTCGCGACGAACATCGACTCCAAGGCGGCGAAGCGGATCGTCGGATCGTTCGCGTTCAACACAATCACAGCGAGCAGGATGGAGCCGCCCCACAGACCCTTGTGCACACGATCCAGCGACATGGGGACCTGAGCACGCTCGACAATGGCCGCTCGGTTCGGCAACGTTCGTCCGAAGATGACGAGCGCTCCAATAATGACGACGAAGGGGACGAGCGAACTGATGCCACCGAGGAAGAAGCGGGGCACCTGCCGCTGGGCGACGATGTGGACGGCAACCGCCTCGAAGCTGCCGATGGCGACGGCAGCAAGCACGGCAACCGGTACCGACCGGAGACGCGCCGCGAGCGCTGCGCCCAGAGCCGGCACGACGAAGAGGCTGAAGTTGTACGGGCTGACCCCGCCAAGAGATGTGCCAACGATCCCGACGACGGCTGCCAGCCCAGAGGCGAACATCCAGTTGTACAACCCGAAACGTGCCGGCTCAAGACCCAACAGGATCGCGCCCTTCTCGTTGACGAACGAGGCACGCGTCGCCAACCCAAACCGGGTGGCCCGATACGTGGCTACCACAACTGCAGCAAGGACGATCACCGTCGCGAGCAGCCAAAGCCGATCGACCGGAAACCGTCGACCGAACAAGTCGACAACGCCCTTGGGCAGGATGCCCGGCGCCCGCAGCGTGACATTGCCGAACGCACGCACCGCCAATGCCTGCAGCATCAGCGTGAGCCCAACCGTGGCAACAAGCATCGTGACGGGTGGCGCGGTCCGTAACGGACGGATGACGACGAGGTAGACCACGCCCGCGACGAGTGATCCGACGGTCATGGCGATCGCTGCAGCGGGTGCGAACCCCAGTGGTTCACCAATGTCGTATCGGCTCGGCACGATGACGACCGGGAGGACGAGATCTCCACGTAACCGAAGCTCTGCGAAGACCATCGCCGGAATCATCGCCAGCGCACCGACGGCGAAGTTCACGACGCCGCTTCCGCGATAGGTGATGATGACGCTCATTGCGAACGCGGCGTACATCGCGCCGGTTCCCACGCCAAGCAAGGCGAAGAATACCCAGGTATTCACGTCGCGACAGCGATGGCCGCCACGCCGTTGCTACACCGCAGCTTCACCGAGATAGCTCGCCTCAAGCACACTTCGGTTTGCTCTGAGTTCTGCTGCCGTGCCTTCGAGGCGGACCTCGCCGTGGTTGAGCACATAGCCGCGATCAGCGACTTCGAGAGCCATGTGGACGTGCTGCTCGACCACGAGGACACCGCAGCCCGTCTCGTCGGCGATGTTGCGAACAATCGGGAGTAGACGCTCGACGATGATCGGTGCCAGACCGAGGCTCATCTCGTCGACAAGAAGGCACTTCGGTTCCGAGACGAGCGCGCGAGCGACAGCCAGCATCTGCTGCTCCCCACCAGAGAGCAGCCCTGCCAGTCGATCACGCAATGGCTTGAGCGCCGGCAGGAGATCCATTGCACGATCGTAAGCAGCTTGTCTCGACGCCCGGTTTCCGGTCAGCCCAAGTCGAATATTCTCATAGACCGTCAGGTCGAAGAACAATGACCGGTCTTCGGCGACATGGGCAAGACCGCGCCGCGGGATCATGTGTGGCCTCGTGCCATCGACCTTTTCGCCCAGCACTTCGACCGTTCCTTCCAACGGAGTCAACAAACCGGACAGCGTCAGCAGGGTGGTGGTCTTACCCGCACCATTCGGGCCAAGCAATGCCACGACCTCGCCCGGCGCCACCGTCAGGTTGAGGTTACGAACGACCGGGATGCCGCCGTAACCGGCGTGCAGGCCACGCACATCGATGAGAAGTTCGCTCATTGGTCCGACTCGCTTTCGGTCATTGTGGAATCGGCAGCGACAGGCGCTCTGGCTGCACTGGCGGCAGCCCCCTCTCGCGCCTGCGACTCACCGGCTGAGTCACCGAGATATGCAGCGATGACCGCTGGATCAGCGCGCACCTCTGCCGCCGTGCCGTGGGCGATGACCCGCCCGAAATCGAGCACGTAGATGTAGTCGCACACGTTGAGCACGAGGCCCATGTCGTGATCGATGAGAAACAAACTCATGTCGTAGTCGAGGAAGTCGCGGAGGTGCTGTCCGAGCAGTTGGCTTTCGGCTGTGTCGAGCCCGGCAGCAGGTTCGTCGAGCAGGACGAGTTTGGGACGAGCTGCGAGCGCCCGGGCGACACTGACGAGTTTGCGTTGACCATGACTCAAGTCGCTCGGCATGGTGTCGGCCCGATCGGTGAGCTTCATCATGTCCATCGCCCACTCGACCTGTTCGACATACTGGCGCTCGTTCCGCCCGGGAAGCGCTATGTCAGTGAGAAACGAATGCCATTTCGGCCGTTCGGCCGCCGCCATCAAGTTGTCGCGAACCGTGAGATCTTCGAACAGTTCGAGCGACTGAAACGTTCGTGTCAGCCCCATCTGGGCTCGCTTGTCGGGTCCGATCCCGGCGAGGTCCTGGCCGTCGAACGTGACGGTTCCCGTCGACACCGGGGTGAATCCCGTGATCGCGTCGATGAAGGTGGTCTTTCCAGCTCCGTTCGGTCCGATCAGGCCGACGAGTTTTCCGGCGTGACAGTCGAGGTCGATCTCGTCATTGGCGTGGAGACCTCCGTAACTGACCGTCAGCCCGCGTGCTTCAAGTAATGCCATGTCATCCCACCTCTGCTGTCATCATGTCACCTACGGCTGGTTCGGCCGGTGCGGCGTCGTGGCTGCCTCGAGGCCCCACGAGCTGTTTGAGGATGGACCAGATGAACAACGCGATCAACGCACCGAGAATCGGCATCCACAACTTTGAGTAGACGTCGCCACTGCGCAGCGGCCAGATGATCCAGCCGACGACGTAGCCAATCAACGCCACCGGACCGAAGTGCCGACCCCAGTTGACCCAGTGTCGCCCCGCTTCACCAAACGATGGCGACAGCGATCCGAGCGAACGGGCAAAGGCGAGGGACACTCCGAACAACAGGATCAGGCTGACCAAAATCCAGACATAGACGTCCTCGATGAACTGCGCCTTGCGGAGCCACACAGCGAAACCAACCACCGATCCTGCGAGCACTGGCTGGACGAGCCGCGCACGCGGGCCGCGATAGGCGGTCCGAATCGTGTCGGCTCCTGGAATGACACTCACCACCCAGTTCCCTGCCTGTCTCATCCCGTGAGCGAAGAACGGTGCCACGCCTTCCGGGTGCACGATTGCCGTGACGATGATCGCAAGGCCACCCAACATCCCGATGTACTTATCGATGTTGGTGCCAGCGAGCATGTAGTTGGACAACGTCGGGATGAGTCCGCCGGCGCTGAGGACAACGCCCGCGAGCAGTGCACCGTTGATCGAGGTGATCCCGGCGAGGTACGCAAACGCCAAGACTCCAAGCCCGGCTCCGTAACCGAAGTTGGCCGACGACACCTCAACCTGTTTGAAGCCGAGCATCACACCGCCGATGCCGGCCAATGCCGAGCTGAGTGCGAAGGCCAAGAGCTTGGAGCGCGACACGCTGATACCCGCCGCTGCTGCAGCACGTTCGTTGGCACGAACTGCCAAGAAGCGTCGGCCGACGCCGGTGCGACGAACATTGGCAACGGCGATGGCACAGAGCGCCAGAAGAATGGCGCCGAAGATGACGAACGCCGGGCGCTCGTTCTGCACGCGTGCACTGCGCGCTCCGATGTCGAGGCCAAAGAACGTCGGTTCTTTGACGTATGCCGGCACGCCGGCACGCAATTGCGTGATGTAGGCGTTCTCGAAATAGACCGACTGGATGGCAACAGCGGCTGCGATGGTGACAACGGCGAGTTGCACGCCGCGTATTCGCACCGCCGGTAATCCCACAATCACGCCGACAATCACCGCCGCTATCACCCCGATCAGTCCTGCGATCGGCCACGGCAGTCCGGGCCCTGTAACGGGCACAAGGTTCGACCCTCGACCGATGCCGTCCGCCATCATGCGCGCCGTAAAGAACGCTGCGATCCCGGCAAAGGTCATCTGGGCCAGTGAAATCTGTCCGGTGTAGCCGGTGATCACCACGATCGACAGCATGATGATCGCCGTCACGATCCCGTTCTGTAGCGAGTTCGCGAACCGTGTGCGGTCACCCGAATTCTCGAACATAAATGCAAGCAGAACCAACGCAGTGACCCACACCACCGAGTGTTCGAAGATGCGTTTCGGGTTCGGTGCCAAGGGCAGGCGGCGTTCGGTGACCGCACCGCGAATGGGAAGTGACTTGCCGCGAACGACCAGCACGACAACGATCACCAGCAAGGGCAGGGCACTGCGAACGCCATTTTGGAGCCATTCGAGGGCCGGGCCGGTGAACCAACTCCCGCGTTTGATGTCGAGCAACGTTTGGACGGCACCGAGCGCCAGACCGCCCGCGACAGCAATCGGCACTGATCGGAGACCGCCGATCAGTGCTGCGGCCAACGCTGGCACGATCAGCGCGGTGAGTCCGATCGGGGTGATGGTCCCCTGGATTGGTCCGACGATGATGACGGCGAGCGTCGCGGTGACCGAGGCAATCACCCAGTTGATTGCGGCGAGCGTCTGCGGGGAGTACCCGAGCAGGACCGCGCCTTTCTCGTTGCCTGCTGCGGCGCGTGTGGCGAGTCCGAAGCGGGTGAAGTGATACCCGGCCCACATCAACACGCCGAGCAAAATTGCGAACCCGATGACGTACAGCGTGTTGCGCGGGAAGGTCTTACCCAGACCCAGGAAGTTCGTGAGAGCTTCCTGCGGGACAATGCTCTTCGGTTGCGGAAACGAATTGCCGAAGTTCAGAAGTGCGACACCCTGGAGATACAGGGCAAGGCCCAGCGACGCAATGACTTTGCCAAGCGGAGCGGCGTTGCGCAGTGGACGAAAGACCAGGAAGTGAGCGCCCAGCCCGAGCAGCGCAGCCATGGCCAACGCCAAGATGAGCGACGGAATCATTGGCCAGCTTCCGTCGGCGGCGAGGGTGATGCGAACCGGAACGTTCAAGGAGTTCGTGGGGAGGAAGTCGACCCACGGGAAGAAAAGCTCACCGCGGTTCCACGCTGTGTCGAACGTGAAGATCCCGTACATCGCAAGCGCGCCATGGGCGAAGTTGATGACGCCGGATCCCTTGTATGAAATAACCAGCCCGGCGCCGAGCATGGCGTACAGCGAACCTATTCCGAGGCCCAGCATGAGGTTAAAAATGATGTCGTTCACGCAGTGCCCCCACGGATGCGTCGAATTGGATGAATGGGTATTGAGGTCGGGGCGCACCTCACGGTGCGCCCCGACACTCGGTGTTCGGTCACAACGTCACCTCATGTGACGCTCGATGACTCTGGAATTACTTCGGTCCGGGGCGGAGTGCCGTGCCAGCGACAAGGTCGAGACCGTTGAGACGGTCGACGACCGTGACGATCTTCTCCCCATCCCACTGGCCGACCGAGATCGACGAACCACACACCGAGACATACGGCGCTGGTGCGCTGTTGCAGTTCAGCGGAGAGTTGCCGAACGACGGCGCAGACCCATCGGTAGCAGCGTAGGCATCGGCCAACGCCTGGCCGGTGACGTCACCGTCGATGGTCTGGCTGAGCTCCCAGATCGACATGATCGCCGAGAAGCCTTGGCCAGCAAAGCCCTTGAAAAGGTCGTCTTCGCTCAGGCCGTACTCCAGACCCTTGGTCTGGTACGTCGTGGCATTGTCGAGTTGCTGACCTTCGAGCCCATCGAGTGGTGCGAGAATGCCATTTTCCGTGCCGGTGAGGTAGATGCCCTTGGCGAGATCGCCAGCGGCCTTCATGGCAGTGAAGTCGATGCAGGCACCAGACAGGACGAGTGGTGTCTGCTCAGTGGTCCAGCCGAGACGACCCATTGCGTCGACCAGGTTCCAGCAGTCGGCGCCCTGACCCGAAAACACGATCACATCTGCACCGAAGTCGAGGACCTCGGTTGCCTGTGGCGTGGCATCGGGAAGCGCCGGAGCGACGGGCACACCAATGTGGGTGAGGCCGGGCTTCGAGCCTGCACGAGCCGCAGCACCGGGCTCAGAGCCGTTGATCACGTCGAGCGGCTTCGCTTCGAGGTCGTTGTAGCAGACCACGCCGGGAGGCGTGTCGGCCCACGGAACGGCGACCTTCTGCACGTCGATGCCTTCGAGGGCTTCGATCTCATTCGTCGCGAACTCGATCAGGCCGGTGTGGACACCGAGGCAGCCGCCGCCTGCGCCGATGGCGAAGACGCCGGGCGAGGTGAAGTCGGCAATCGTGATCGGTGTAACCGCAAGCACTGGGATGCCAGAGCCCTGGTAGATCGCGTAGTGATTACCGAAGAAGTTGATCGTGGAGATCGCGAGGTCGACGCCGTCAGCAGACAGCTCATTGGCGCACCGCTGCGAGTCGTCGGGTGACACGATCGACTTACACAGGACGATTTCAATTGGACGCCCATTGAGACCGCCGAGTTCTGTGTTCACATATTCGGTCGCGGCCTGCATGGCAAGCGAGAACTCGGGGAACGATCCGTTCGGGTCGCCTTCGAGGTTCTGCACGCCGATGCGGAACGGCTCACCAGTCGCCTCACCCGAGGGCGCTGCGGTGGTGTCGGCTGGCGCGTCAGCAGTGGTGTCGGCTGGCGCCTCAGCAGTGGTGTCGGCTGGCGCGTCAGCGGTGGTGTCGGCTGGCGCCTCAGCAGCCGTTGCGGCTGGTGCGTCGGTCGCCGGCGAGCTGGCATCGCTGCTGCCGCAGGCCGCGGCAACCAACGCAAAACCGAATACGCCGGCGAGCAAACGCCGGGAACGTATCTTGGAGCGTGAAATCATTGGAACGTGTCCCCCTGTGTTGATGTGAATCCGCCGATTCCCCTGGGAGTCTGCGGCACAACCGCTGAAGCGGTGTGCGATGAAACTAACCGAGCGATTGTTTAGCAAACGAGTCGGACGTCACACCACAGGAATTATTTTCCCCTCCGAGCAGTGCTGCGACCTGGCAGTGACGTCGTACAAATCGCGGGCAATTCTCGTGTGTCGGCTCTTCACGCTTCGCCGGCTGTGTCAGCTGTGTAGTGGATGCCCGGGATGCCGGCACTCATTGCTTCGTACCAATCCGGTCGCGGCTGGATGCCTTCGTAACCGACACCGACCCGAGGCGCTGTATCAGCATTCCAGGCTTGATGGATGGGTGGGATCTGGTAGTAGCCGTTCGACGCATTGGTGCCACCGTCGACGTTGAGATCGTGACCAGTCACATAGCTCGCCGCGTCAGACGCAAGGAACATGACCGGTTGCACGATCTCGTCGAGTTCGCCGATCCGACGCATTGGAGTGCGCGAGGCAATCCACTTGTCCATACCCATGCCCTCGAGCGCTGGCCGCACCATCTCGGTCACGATAAATCCGGGTGACACTGCATTGACTCGCACGCCCCGGTCGGCCCACTCGCATCCGAGCTGCAGCGTGAGGTTTCTCAACGCGCCTTTCGCCGCGGTATACGCGATCACGTTCAACTCGTTGGCGCCATGACCCATGATCGAACAGATGTTGACGATCGAACCACCGCCCGACTCGAGCATGTGCTTACCAACATCGCGCATGAACATGAACGCGCCGTTGAGGTCGATCGACATGATCCAGTTCCATGTCTCCATGTCGAACTGCTCCGGGGCGATGCCGCGCATATCGCTGACGCCGGCATTGTTGACGAGCGCGTCAATCTTCCCGTGCGCTTCGATTCCCTTCGCAACCACGCGTGCCACGTCCTCCTCGACCGAGACATCGCCCGGCACCACGGTGACGGTGCTGCCCATCGACCGGCAGACATCGGCAACCGCTTCAAGCAAGTCAGCCGAACGTGCCGTGAGGATCAGGTCAGCACCTGCTTTTGCGAAGCCGTGAGCGAATCCCTCCCCCAAGCCCATCGATGCGCCGGTAATGAGGACCGTCTTGCCAGTGAAATCAAACATCTTTGCCTCAAATTCTGTAGTAGTCGGTTGCTGGTCGGTTGAGCCGTGTGATCTTGTCGGCGGTCGTCAGGTGCGCACCAGTCGCCCTGGTCGGGCACCGGTGTCTTTGTCGTGGTCACGCGTCATCACTCCGTTGCACATCGTTGCGAGGTATCCCGACACCGGCTGGATGAGCCGAGTGCCACCGGCCGGCAAATCGTGATGTGCGACCGGCGCCGATACCGAGAGGTTCTCGTGGTCGATCACATTGACGTCGGCGCGCATTCCCGCCTCGAGCGTTCCACGATCTTGGAATCCATAGAGCTGAGCGTTGCGCGATGTCTGCTTGTGGACAACGAACTCGACCGGGAGCTGCTCACCCTTCTTGCGATCGCGCGCCCAATACGTGAGCTGAGTCGTTGGCATCGTGCCGTCGCAGATCAACGTCACGTGGGCACCCGCATCACTGAGACCTGTGACGGTGTTCGGGTCGAGCAGCATTTCGCGCAGCACGTTCATACGTTCCGCAATGTCGACCGTGCTGAGTGATGCAAAACGCGTCCCACCGTCTTCGAGCATGAAGTCGTAGAGATATTCAATCGCGTCACGACCGGCTGCCTTGGCGAGCGCTCCGAGCGTCTCGCCAATGTCGGGTTCGTAGTCGACAGGGCTCGAGAGCGGATACATCACGGGAGCAGCACGCTGGAACAGCCCGTACACGTTCTCCATCGAGCCGGGAGCTTCCGGCCGAATGTCGTCTTCTTCGAGCAAAGCGGCCTTTACAGACGGATTGCGCATCGCTGTCACCCGCTCGGCCAACGGCAGATGAGCAAGCGTATTGAGGTAGGTCGGCTTGCGCATGAACGCGTGGTATGCGCTCAGGCCGGTGAGAAAACCGATCGGCCGGGAGGCCACCTGCGGATACATCTGGGCTCCTGCGGCGTTCGCCTCGGCCGTCATCCGCAGAATTTGCCGCCAGAGATCCGGGTCGTAGTCGGGCGACTGCACCAGCGTGAAGGTGACAGGCCGGCCGCTTGCGATCGAGAAGCGACGCATCAAGTCATGCTCGGCCTCTTGCGTCGTGCGTTCGCCGCCGAGGGCGTCGAGCTTGCCGACGGTCCCGGCCGGAATCATTTCGAACACACCTTTGCCGACCTTGCGCATCTCGTCGGCGATAGCGAGCAGTTCGGCATCGGCTGCAAACGTGCCCGGAACGGGTTCGCCCCACAACGAGCGATGACCAATCGTGCGTGATGTGCTGAACCCCACGGCGCCGGCCGACATTGCGTCAGCCACAATCGCTCCCATCGCAGCCATGTCCTCTGCAGTTGCGTCTTCGTTCAATCGGCCGCGCTCACCCATTGCGAAAAAGCGGACCGCCCCGTGCGCAATTTGGGCGCCAACATCGAGCGCGTATTCACGGCCAGCGACATAGTCGAGGTAGTCGGGGAATGATTCCCAAGAGCCCCACGCCATTCCTTCGTGCAACGCAGCTCCGGGGATGTCTTCGACACCTTCCATCAGTTCGATCAGTGCATCCTCAGCGCCGGGCTTCACCGGGGCGAACCCCACACCGCAGTTACCCATGACGACTGTGGTCACCCCGTTGTGCGATGACGGTGCCAACTCGGAGTCCCAACTGACCTGGCCGTCGTAATGCGTGTGCACGTCGATCCAGCCCGGCGTGACCAGTGCTCCGTCGGCGTCGATCGTGCGGCGCGCAGCCTGGGTGATCCGACCGCCGACCTCGATGATCAGGCCATCGCGAATCGCGACGTCGCCCACGACCGGAGCCGCACCTGTCCCGTCGACGACGGTGCCGTTCTTGATGACGATGTCAAACATGGCGCTTGTCTCCCGTTGCTCACAGACTCTGATGTGCTGTCAATGATCACCGAGAGAACAGTCCTGGCCGTTACCGGACGGCCGACCGCCGTCAGGCACCGGCCTCACGGTTTGTCCGGACGAGCCAGGAACGGGCTCTCACCCTCACGCCGCAATTCGTGGGCGCGTCGCCACGTTGCGAACGCCTGCAAGATGCGCGGCGGATCGCCGTGTATCTCGGTGAAGCCACCATTGAGCTCGCGCGTGTCGAAGTAGGCCGCGTCAACGCCGTCGGCATACAGGCGACAGGCCGGTTCGAATCCGAGTCGCTCGAGCCGCTGAAATTCGCCCTCAAAGTCATTGACGAGAATCGCGAGGTGGTGGTATCCCTCATCGCCGGCTGCGTACATGTCGCGGTAGATAGAAGGCGTCTCATCGTGTTGCTGGATGAACTGGATCATCGTTTCGCCGAGATAGCCGAACGCGTAGGACACGTCGGCTTCCTGATCGGTTCCACGGTAGGTGAACCGGTCGCAGCGGTGGTGCGGCGACCGCACGAACGGCCCTGCGCCGAACGTGTCCGACCACTTCAGAATCGCCGTATCGAGGTCGTTGACATACCAGGCCTGCTGGAAGATCGGAAAGGACGTCAGTAATGTCATATTCGGTGTCTTTCTCCGGGAACGCTTTGCCTACAAGTTCGGGTTGACAAGCACTTTGGTTTGATCGCTGGTTCCGCTCGCGAGGTCAGCCAGAGCATCGGCGAAGCCAGCGAGGCTCACCGTCGACGTGTGGAGCGGCTCGACCACGATGCGACCATCAGCGATCATCCCCATCGACATTTCGAATTCCTCGTGGAAGTAGGCGAGCGCTGACGTGACGGAGATCTCTTTGATGAGCCACGTGCTTGGGTTGATCGGAGCATCGCCGTCGGCAAGCCCGATCAGACACATTGAGCCTCCGCGACGTGCCATGTCAACGGCAGACTGCACTGCGAAGGAACGACCGACACATTCATAGACGATGTCCGCACCAAGACCGTGGGTGAGTTCTGCGATTAACTCCTTTGCTTCCTCACCCGGAGCAACCGCATGGTGCGCCCCGAGCGCCCGAGCGAGATCACGGCGTTGTGGGTTCGGCTCAACGACAATCACCTTGCCGGCACCAGCTGCACGAACCCACTGCATTGTGCCCAACCCAATGGGGCCCGCACCCTGCACGACCGCGATATCGCCCAATCGGAGATCACTGACACGAACAGCATGGAAGGCAACCGTGATCGGCTCAACTTGGGCAGCCTGCTCGTCAGTCAGCCCGGGATCGGTCTTCACCACACGTGCCGCAGCGACTGCGATGTGCGGCGCGAATCCGCCGTGCGGCGGGGCGAGTTCATCACGGCCGAGCGTCGACAGGAACACCACTTGGCATCGGTCGGCCTGGCCGCGTCGGCACGCCGTGCACGATCCACAAGACGGCGCTGCTGCCACCACGACGCGGTCACCTTCAGATACCGAAGAGACATCGGCGCCCCGTGCCGAAATCGTGCCCGACCATTCATGTCCGCAGATCGCGGGGTTGTACGCGCGTCCTGACTGATAGGCGTGAATGTCGGTTCCACAGATGCCGCAGAACGCAACGTCGACAACGACACCGGTCGCAGCCGGAGTCGGGTGTGGGAACTCAACCATCTCGACGGTTTCTTTGCCAGTGATCAACGCTGCATACATCTTGGACCGTCCTTCGGTTCGCTTGAGTGGCGGAGCACCTTGTCATACTGGCCAATCGTCATGCACCAACACGAAGCCAGCAGGAGCCAACCATGAGTCTCATCGTCGTCGAAGCAGCAATCACCATTGCCGATCCCTCAACACGTCAACAACTGATCGACCGTTCAGCACCGATCCAGAAGGCGACTCGCGACGATGAGCCGGGATGTCTTGTCTACTGCTTCGCGCCCGACCCGTGCCAAGACGATCTGATCCAGGTCTACGAACTCTGGGAATCCGAAGAAGCGCTCACCGCCCACTTCGACCATCAGAACTACTTCGACATGCGCACGATGCTGAACGACGGCGGACTCACCGGCGCAGTCAGTCGCAAGCACCGCGTCGACGCGTCGGCCCCGGTGTACAACGCTGATCGAACTCCGACCGCCGACTTCGGGTGAGCGGCAACGCGCCAGCTGCCCGGACAATTCTACGTCGTCCCGTCGCTGTCGTTTTTGACTTCGGGGGCGTGTTGATCACCTCGATCACGAAGCAGATCGGCATGGTCGCTGCCACACATGACGTCGCTGCATCCGTGATGCATGAACTGTTGCTCGGGCCTCGCGAGAGCGGCATGCATCCGTGGCACCGCGCTGAGCGAGGCGAGATTGCCATCGCTGACATCCAAGGTCTGCTCGAACCCTGGGCCGCAACCGCTGGCGTGCAATTACATGGTGACGAGATCGGCCGGCTCCTTGCCGCCGGCGAGTACACCGTCGTCGACGAGATGGTCGCCCGCGTCGGCACACTCCGCGACAACGGCCACCGCACGGCGCTCTTGACCAACACGTTTGCCGAGTTCCGTCCGACGATGGAACGCGACATCGACCTGACGATGTTCGACGCGGTCATCGAGTCATTCGCCGTTGGAGCGCGCAAGCCGGAACCGGCGATCTACGAAGCAACCGCTGCGATGCTCGGTGTCGACCACGAAGCAATCGTCTACCTCGACGATTTCGAGCAGAACCTGGAGGTCCCGAAGATGTTGGGATGGCGGACGATTCTTGTTGCCGACCCACTCGTCGCCCTCGCGGCGCTCGATGCCACCGTCAGCGTCTGATCTTGACCCCGCACCCCCTGATCGCGACCGAGCAGACTTCTCAACCGTGACGAATGGCCTCCGGTAGCGACATAAAGTCACCATGTGATCAATAATGGTGAGATGACAACCACCGAACAACCTGCCTCGATACCCGACGCGCGCTCCCCTGGTGTCACCTATCAAGATCTCCTGGACGCCGACACGCACCCGGTGCCCGACGTACTCCGACTGGAATCACCGCGCTACCTCGGCAGCGACGACATCCCGAAAGAGCGATACACATCGCGCGAATGGCACCGTCGCGAAGTCGATCAGTTGTGGAGCCGCGTCTGGCAGTTCGCTTGCCGCGAGGAACACATTCCCGAGTCCGGCGACTACATCGTCTACGACATCGCTGAGCTGTCGTACCTCGTTGTTCGTCAGACGGACGGCACGATCAAGTCGTATCCGAACGCGTGCCTCCATCGAGGCCGTCAGCTGAAGGAATACGACGGTCACTGTTCAGAGATCCGCTGTCCGTTCCATGGATTCGCGTGGGACCTCTCCGGCAACCTCGCTGATGTACCAGCAGCTTGGGACTTCCCGCACGTCGACCAACGACCTGACGATTTCACGCTCCCCGAGTGCAGTGTCGACACGTGGGCCGGGTTCGTATTCATCAACCCCGATCCCAATGCAGCGTCGCTCGCTGAGCATCTCGGCGAGATCGTCGAGCAGTTTGAAGTGTGGGATCTTGGCGACCGCTACGTCGAGGCCCACGTCTCACGAATCATCGAAGCCAATTGGAAGATTGCTCAAGAGGCGTTTTGTGAGGCCTACCACGTCAACGCAACGCACCCGCAGATCCTGGCATACCTCGGCGACGTCAACAGCCAGGTCGATGTCTGGGACCGCTGCTCGCGGGTGATCACTCCGGGCGGCACCCCGAGCCCACTGCTCGACGGCGAAATATCTGAGCAAGACATGCTGCGTGGCATGCTCGACGTACGCGTCGACCAAGAGGCGCCACTCACACTGCAAGAGGGACAAACAGCACGGGCGGTTCTCGCCGCAATGTCTCGCGACCGGTGGCGGCCAGCGGCCGGGGACGCAGTCGACCAAATGAGCGACTCCGAAATGATGGACTCGATCGACTACACAATCTTCCCCAACATGCATCCATGGGGCGCGTTCAACCGCATCACGTACCGCTTCCGACCAAACGGTGATGACCATCGAACGTCGATCATGGAGGTCTTCTTGCTCGCTCCGTTTGCCGGCGATCGACCGCCTCCAGCAAAGGAGCACAAGCTTGGCGTCGTCGATCCGTGGACAGACGCCCCCGAGCTCGGCATGCTCGGCAAGGTCTTCGAGCAAGACGTGTTCAATATGACGAAGGTGCAGAAGGGTCTGGAGACGACTCGCAAGGCTGGCGCCACATTCTCGAACTATCAGGAATCAAAGATTCGTTGGCTGCACCATTTGTTCACCGAGTGGATCGGCGACGATGTCCCCGACACCCAGGTATCGGTCAGCCGAGGTCGGTCATGAACGGCATCGTCCACCCGTTCACCGGAGCCCTGCACGAACAGGACGGCAAGGGCAACATCCAAGTCACGCTCGACGGGACAGTCGGCATCTTCGGCACCGATGGCCATTGGATTTCCGGTGAACTGCGCGAGTGCGACCCGCAGCTCTGCGGCTGGGTCGGCGGCCCACAGATCGCCAACCATCGCGTCAACTCCCAGCAGGGTGTCTGAACGTGAGCATGCTGAACGGGCGTACCGCCGTGATCGTCGGTGGTCACAGCGGATTCGGTGAGGCCATCAGCCGGGCCTTTGCCAAAGAAGGCGCGAAGGTCGTCATCGGCGCACGGCGGGCCGACATCGTCGAAGCCGTTGCGTCCGACATCGGCGGGCTCGGCACCACCTGCGACATCACCGACGACCAAGACGTGCAGGCACTGGTGGCGTTCGCCGTCGAAAAGACCGGACGACTCGACATTTTCGTCAACTGCGCCGGCTACGAGCAGTCGACCCCGATTGCCGACCTCACACCGGAAAAGCTGACGGCGATGCACGCGGTACAGATCCACGGCGCGATGTACTGCATTCGGCATGCGGGTAACGCGATGCGTCAACTTGGCAACGGCGGGTCCTTCGTCTCGATCAGTTCGCTCACGGCCCACAACCCGGCGAACGGACTCGCCGCGTACGCAAGCGCGAAATCGGGCCTTGAGTACGCCACCAAGATCGCCGCCGTCGAGTACGGAGATGCGAACATTCGCTTCAACGCGATCGCTGCGTCGTTGATCGAGACCCCGATGACATCGCGCGTTTTCGGCATCGCGCCCGCGATCCAAGCGGTCGTCGAAATGACGCCGCTCGGACGGATGGGTTCGGTTCAAGACATCGCCAACGCGGCGCTGTACCTGTGCTCGGACTGGGGCTCCTACGTCACCGGCCAGACGCTGTGCGTCGATGGCGGTGCATCTCTTCTCGCGCTGCCGACACCGCAGATGTACGCCGATGTTGCCCGTCGCTGGAGCGAAGCGCAGGCCTGAGCCCACTCACTTGTCGGCGGTGCGGACTACGACCACTCGTTCCAACGGATGAATTCTTCAGCAGGCGGGCGCTTGGCCAACTTGAAGTCAGTGCCGATCGTGTAGGCGACTGGGAAGAGTCCGGCCTGGCTGTATTCGTCGTATGGAATGCCCAGTAGTTCGGCCACGTCTCGTTCGTTCTGCAGGTGGAGTGATGTCCACGCGGACCCGAGGCCCCGCTCGCGGAGCGCGAGCATGAAACTCCACACCGCAGGGAGGACGCCTCCCCATCGTGATGCCTGGCGCCACGACGGAGTCCCTTCGTCCATCCTGTCGGCAAGGAGCGGAATGACGTGCACTGGTACCTCGTGGAGGTGCGCGGCCAAGTGGCGGGCCGATTGGTTGACGCGATCGGCCTGCGAGCCTGGCTCCGGCGCATCGGCACCGACGTAGGCGGCCTCGAAGTTGGTGCGATAGATGTCGGCAATCGCACGGCGCTTGTCGGCATCTTCGATGATCATCCAGCGCCACCGCTGGGAGTTCGATCCTGTGGGCGACTGATGCGCGATCTCGATGCACTCGACCAGGGTGCTGCGCGGCACTGGGCGAGTGAGGTCGAGGCGCTTGCGGACACTGCGGGTGGTGGTCAGCACCTCATCGGCACTCAGGCCGAGCTTGCTGATTGGTTGGTCGGTCATGAGCTCTGGTCAGCGTTCGCCGTCATCCACTCGGCCGTGGCCTTACCCAACTTCCCTCCGTCATATCCGATGCGCTGGGTTGGCTCGACCTCAAGGATGACACGTCGCGGCGAGTCGAGGAACTTGGCGAAGACCGCACGTCGTTCTGGATCCTCCTGGATCGCTGCAGCGAGCGCCGGGTAGAACCACTCCTTGGTTGCCTGGTCGTCGCGGATTGTGCACGTCCCCTTGTACGTGACGGTCTTGTTGCGGGCCATCTTGGAGCCGGTCGAAGTGACAACGATGCAGACTCGGGGGTCGCGGCGCACGGCGCTAATCCGGGCTCGCTGGCTCGAAGCAGTGAGCCAGAACTTTCCGTCAAGGAAGACGTACGACATGATCACGCCGACCGGCCACCCTTCCTTGTTCGACCAGATAAAGGTGCACTCGTTCTGGGCATCGAGCATTTCGGCTTCGACATCGTCGTCGAGTCCGTACACCGTGACGTCTTCGTAGTTTTCGGGATGTTCGCTCATGGTCGAACGCTAGAGGTCCGCGGCAAGATGAGACGATGCGGAACCAATCAAACGGTTAATTTCTTCGGCGCTGCCCGCAAGCTCTCAGGCAAGCGTAAATCGCAGCGGCAGTTCCTTCATCGGGAAAAGGATGAAGCTCGGCTCGTGGACCGCCCCCTCGAACGGACGAGCGAGCTCAATCGACGACGTGCGTTCAATCCAGTGTGTGAAGGCCGTGGTCAGTTCCTGGCGAGCAAGCGCGGCACCGACACAGAAGTGGGGGCCGGCACCGAACGCCAGGTGCTTCGTTGTTTCACGATCAAGATCGAAGTCGGCAGCGCGGTCGAACACCGCTTCATCACGGTTCGCCGCGGCGTAGCGGACCATCACTATTGAGCCCTCGGGGATCACGACGCCGCTCACTTCGACGTCTTGAGTTGCTGTCCGCACGAGCCCCTGTACCGGGCTCTCGAAGCGGAGCATTTCCTCGATAAACGCAGGGATCAACGACAGGTCGGAACGCAGGCGGTCCTGCACGTCGGGGCGTCGGGTGAGTAACCACATGCCATGGTTCAGCGCGCTCGTCGTCGTTTCGAAGCCACCGGTGATCAACTGATGCATCAGGTTCTGCAACTCAGCGACCGTCAGCTGTTCGGCGTTGTCTTCGCCCTCGTGCGCATGGACCAGGGTCGAGATGAGATCATCGGATGGTTCCGCTCGACGCTGCTCGAACACAGCGGCGAGATGATGCTGCGCTTCGAGTTCGACCTCAGCGGTTTCCAACAGCTCGGCTTCGGTGAGTGGACGCATCGAGAGCGCCAGCATCGCATGCGCCCACCTGTTGAAACGGTGGATCTCGGATCGATCGAGACCGAGCTGCTCGGCGATCACGATGCCCGGCAACGGCATGGCGTAATCCAGGTTGAATTCGCAGTGACCGGCGCCGATCAGCCCGTCGATCAACTCCGTGCTGATCTCCTCGATCTGTGGCGCGATGGCCTTGATCTGTCTGGGGAGAAACGCCTTACCGACAAGCCGCCGATACGCCGTGTGTTCGGGTGGGTCGCACCGCTGAAGTGTCTCGACGTGCGGCCACCCGCGCAAGCGCAAGATCTCACGGTAGCGGCGGGCATTATCGACCTGTAATCCCTTTTTCGCGCCACCGGCCCGGCCGCTGTTCGAAAATAGGTCGGGCCGAGTCAACACGAATCGGACGTCTTCGTATTTCGTCACCATCACCCCGCCGATTTCGGGCATGGGAAAGACGGGGCACTGGGCGTGGAGTTCGTTGTAAAAGTCCCACGGGTCGTCCTGGACCGCGGGATCGAGAATGGTGCGATCGACGGGACACGCCATCGCAGCGATCCGATCGTCGATGGTCACATCGGATGCTGTGGAGTCGGAAGACATAGTGAACAGTCTTTCAGTTTCTGTTTCGCCAGCACGGGCCGAAGATCGATCAGTCCGTACGGTTACACAATGCAGGTACCCGAACGATTGTTGTCACTGGCGGCCGGCGTCTGTCTTGAGACCGGGCCAGCTGACTTCGTCGAGGCTTGTGCGGCAGCGGGGTGGGCGGCGTGTGGCCTCTGGTTCGACGCGGCAACGTGGACGGACGCAACAACGTCCGAGGTGCGGCGCCGACTCGACGACACCGGCCTGATCGCACTCGACATGGAGCCGGTCTTTGTCACGCCCAACGGCGACTTCGGCGACCGGATGGTGGATGCAGCGGCGTCAGTCGGCGCACGGAACCTCCTCATCGTCTCACGGGGTGTGGATGACGCCCGCTTCGCTCACCGATTCGGCGAGTTGTGCGATTTGGCTGCACCGCACGGCATCGGGTGCAGCGTCGAATTCATGCGGTTCATGTCGGTGCAGGATCTGCCACAGGCTCTGAGCGTTCTCGACGCCACCCAGAGGCCGAACGCCGGCGTGCTCATCGACAATCTGCACCTCGCCCGAACGGGTGGGTCGGTCGACGACGTTGGCGCCGTTGCGCCCGAGCTGCTGGCCTATGCGCAGCTCTGCGACGCGCCGTACGCCGCTCCGGTCGATCTCTACAGCGAGGCAATCGATGGGCGCGCCGTTCTTGGCGCCGGAGGGCTCCCGATACGAGAGCTTGTTGCCGTCTTCCCTGCGCACACCGCGCTGTCGATGGAAATCAGATCGTCGGCGTTGCGATCGGCATTTCCCGATGCGACCGAACGGGCCCGCCACGTTCTCGAGACGTCGCTGAAGGTATTGCGCCCAGGTCCGCCGCGGCGATGACGCGCGATGACGCGCGTTTCCGGTTTCAGTTGTCGGTCTTAGTTGCCGCCGGCGACGATGATCGTCTGACCCGTCACCCAACTGCCTGCGTCGCTGGCAAGGTAAACGGCAGTCGAACCCATGTCGTCGGGCGTGCCGAGCCGCTTCAGAGGGATGCGCTTCTGCGCCATTTCTTCGAGCGCTGCTTGATCTGTGTCGAGCGCCGTCATCATCACCTCGGTCGGGACGTATCCAGGCGAGATCCCGTTGACACGAATCGACGGCGCAAGCTCGAGCGACAGCGTCTTCGTCAGCGAATTGACGCCTGCTTTCGCCGCCGCATAGTGGCCGCTACCGGGCACCCCGCGGTCGCCTGCAGGCGACGAGATGTTGATGATGGTGCCACCTTCGGTCATCCGTTCGGCGGCGATCACCGAAGCCATCCAAACTGCCGTCAAGTTGAGGCTGAGACAAGCGTCCCACGCCTCCTCGTCGAGTTCGCTGAGCGGTGAGCGCAATGGCGATCCGCCGGCGTTGTTGACCCACACATGCAGTCCACCAAACGTCTCGACTGCTGCATCCGCGAGCGCGACAAGGGCCGCTCGGTGCGTCACATCGGTGGGCACAGCCAGAGCCTGCCCACCATCCGCCACGATCTCGTCGACCACGCGCTGCACTCGGTCGACGTGTCGTGCTGCAACAACGACCGACGCCCCCGCGGCCGCGAGGTTCTTGGCGATTCCTTCGCCGATGCCCTGGCCGCCACCGGTGACGACCGCGACTTTTCCGTTGAGGTCAAATGAATGCATGTTGTAGCTCCGAGATGATGGCCGACTGGCCGAGATGATGGCCGACTGGCCGAGATGACAGACGGATCGACGGCCGGAGCCGTCAGCTCGCCTGCTGGATGACCTGTTCGCCAAACTCGCTGAGGCGATCGAGTCCTTCGGTGCCTGCAAACGCAAACGCCGGCACCATGATTCGGTCGACACCGATCTCACGAAGTTGCTCGACGCCAGCCTGCGGGTTCCTCATGTGGGCACCGAACATCGCGTTGATGCCGATACTGCTCGGGTCGCGGCCCGCCGCATCTGCACCTTGGCGGACTCGTGTAACGAGGCCGCTCAATCGCTCGGCGTCGCCCTCGCCTGGGAAGTAGCCATCAGCGAGCCGAACGGCACGAGAAATCGCAGCCTCGGAATCTCCGCCGACGAGCACGGGAATGCGTTCTTGGATCGGACGCGGGCTGCACGTGACAGGCGCAAAGTCGACGAAGTCACCATGAAACTCGGCGTGCGGCCCAGCCCACAGCGCACGCATCGCCTCGATGTATTCGTCGTTCCGCGCGCCACGGCGTTCCCACGGCACTCCGAGCGCATCGAATTCTTCGCGCAACCAACCGACGCCAAGCCCGAGTTCGACGCGGCCTCCCGAAAGCTGGTCCAGCGTGGCCAGTTCCTTGGCCAGGATGAGCGGATTGCGTTGCGGCACGATCAAAATACATGTGCCGAGGCGCATGGTCGGCGCCGCCGCCGCCGCGAACGCCAACCAGATCAGGGGATCCGGGATGGGGGTCTCGGGTTCGGCCGGGATCTTGCCGTCAGCGGTGTACGGGTACCGCGAGTCGATCGTGCTCGGCAGAATCACATGCTCGCCTCCCCACAGCGATTCGAAGCCAGCGGCCTCGGCACGTCGACAGATCTCCAATGCCGAATCGTGCCCGACCGCAATACTGCTCGCAAATGCCAGCCCAAATTTCATCGAGACCACCTCACCCGACCGCAAGCCATCACTCGCCCGCCCGGGCAGCGCTACTGGCGGCCATTGCCTCAACCGTGAACGAGCGGAACTTTGCGGTGTCGAACGCCACGACAACGCGTGCATCGGTCTCGATGATGACCCGGTGCGGAGAGTCGAGGAACTCGGTGAAACTCTGAATGTACGGGTCGTCGGGGTTCGTGTCGAGGCGTGACAGCTTCCGGTAAAACCAGTACTTCAACTCGTCGAAGCCTGGATCACCGTGCGCATGGACGATCGACTCGCCCTTGTAGCTCGCTGTCTTGCCGGCACTGTTGATGACAATGCCCGACTGCGGGCGGGCCTTCAACGCTGGCACGCGTTTGCGGCGCTCGGCGCACGTCGTGAAAAATTTTCCATCGTGGTACACGAACGCCACGACGACGCCGACGGGGTATCCATCACGGGTGGTCCAGTTGAAAATGCACTCACCACCTGCGTGCAACAATTCGTGCAAGGCGTCGTCGTCGAGCTTCATGCTCGTCAGGTCCTCGTAGTCGACCGGTTTGTTTCCACTCATGATCGTTTCCTTCCGTGCGGCCAATCCGCTGATCCCATGCTCGCTACTCTCGTACTCAGTACGGCATCGTTCCGCCGTCGACGGGGAACAAGCAGCCGGTCATGTTTTTCGCTGCGTCAGACGCCATCAGCACGGCAACTGCGGCGACTTCTTCGACTTTGTTGGGCCGCTTGATCGCCGATTCACTGGTGAACGCATTGATCAGGTTTTCGTAGCTGCCAAGGCCCATCGCTACTGCTGAATCGGGGCCGGTGGCGAGCACGATGTCGGTTTCGATGAGCCCCGGGAGGATGGCGTTGACCGTGATGCCGAGCGTGCCGACCTCGTGGGCTGCAGACTTGACGAGGCCATTGACTGCGTGCTTTGTCGCCGAATATCCCGGGATACCCGGCTTGCCGAGCTTGCCTTCGACTGACGAGGTGACGATGATGCGACCAGACTCGCGCGGGATCATGTGCTGGAGTGCGCGACGCATCCCCCAAAACACATGATTGAGGTTCCAGTTGATTTCAAGTTCCCACTCTTCATCGGTCATCTGAAAGACCGGGGCGGTCATCAGGACCCCGCCCGAGTTGAGACAGCAGATGTCAAGGTGGCCGTACTTCTCGATCGTGAAGTCGATCAGACCTTCGACGGCCCCCTGCTGGGAGACGTCGCCTGCGAAGAACGCTGCGTTATCGCCAGCACCCATCTCGTCGAGGCACGCCTGCCCTTTTGCTTCGTCCCGTCCGTTGACGACGACTTTGGCGCCCTCAGCGATGAAGGCTTCGGCCATTCCACGTCCGATACTCCGAGTGCCACCTGTGATGCAGGCGACCTTTCCGTCAAGCTTTCCCATGGGAAGTTCCTTTCGTAGGTCAGCAGGCTCAGTAGGGAGCCGTGCCGCCGTCAATCGAGATGAGTGAGCCGGTGATACCGGCCCCTGCGTCGGAGGCGAGCAACGTGGCCACCGCGGCGACGTCTTCGACCTCGTTGAGCTTTTTGATGGCTGATTCCTGGGCGAACATGTTCAGGAGGCCGTCGTAGTCCATGCCCATCGACTTGGCCGCAGGTGGCCCTTCGGACTTCATGATGTCGGTTTCGATGGCACCGGGGCACAGTGCATTAACGGTGATGCCGAGGGTCCCGACCTCGTGCGCTGCCGACTTCGTGAGCCCGTTGATCGCATGCTTGGCAGCGACGTAGATCGAGATGCCGGGCTTGCCCACTTTGCCTTCGAGTGAACTGACACACATGACTCGTCCGTACTGCTGCGGGATCATGTGCTTAAACGCCGCACGCATCGTCCAAAACGTATGCCAGAAGTTCCACACCATGGAGTCCTGCATGGCTTCATCGGTGAGGTCGACGATGGGGGCGTGCCCCGAAGCTCCACCAGCGTTCGCGACCAGGATGTCGATTCGGCCAAAGTGATCGACCGTGCCGTCAACGATCGCTTCACACGACTCGCGTTGCTTCACGTCACCAGCGATGTAATGCGCTCGATCACCTGCATCAAGTTCGGCGAGCGTGCGCTCCGCCTTACTTTTGTCTCGACCGTTGACGACCACCATGGCCCCTTCGTCGAGAAACCCTTTGGCGATACCGAGACCAATGCCTCGGGTACCGCCAGTAATGCAGGCAACGCGCCCGTCAAGTACTCCCATGAGCAACCCCCTTGTCTGTGCTCGTTCAGACGGTACCGCGTCGAGACAGGCCACCGGGAGTCAGAAGTCACCAATCGGTCAATTCTTTTCTCCGTGGAAAATGTTCCATGCTTGAGACGAACTCGACCGGGGTGTGTCGCTCAGTTGTGAGGCACCGCCAACAACCCGCCGCGCATGACTCTCTTAATTGATGTAACAGCGCGCTTGTGCCTCGTGGTGTCGTGGGAAACACCGTCGGTGAGGCCAATCAGAACGATGCGGATGAACTCGATGACGAACAGTCGATCAGCCTTGGCGATCTCACCATCGGCGACACCGATATCGACAAGTCGGACAAAGAAACCATCACGCCGCTCAGCATCCGTCCGGAGGGCCGCGTTGATCTCAGGGTGTCGGCGCATGTCGGACCGAACGACGCCAACAAATGCGGCAAGCGTCGGATCCTGTCGGTTCAGTTTGTGCGCCGTATCGAGGACCGCTTCGAACTTGTTGAGAAAGCCGTCGACACGTTCGACCGCCTCGGTGAAGCGGCCGTAGACCAACGCCTGCACGTCCCCATGCACCGCAAGATACAGATCAAGTTTCGAGCCGAAGTAGTGGTAGAGGGCGCCAGCGGTGATGCCCACCTCAGCGGCAAGCTCACGATTTGTCGAGGCGTCGTAGCCCCCGGTTGCGAACGCAGCGCGGGCGATGTCGAGAATTCTGCGTCGAGTGTCGCCGGAATCAGTCGCTGGCGGGCGACCAAGGCGTTTGCCCTTTGTCGGGTTGGTGGGAGCGGCGTTCATTCGGCCCTCGGAGTGTAGTTGTGCGTGCGTTGGGTCCGACCACCTGCCACCAAGATGAGCTGACCGGTGACCCATGACGCCAGGTCTGACGCCAGGTAGAGCACTGCACCCGCGATGTCGTCGGGTGTCCCAAGCCGACCGAGCGGGATTGTCGCAGCGATCTCGTCGAGCTTGCCAGCAGTGTTGAGCACTTCATCGAAGGCCTCCGTCGCCACCGGACCAGGCGCAACAGTGTTGACGCGAATATTCGGAGCGAGTTCGAGCGCCAGCGTCTGGGTCAAATTGTTCATACCCGCTTTTGCCGCTGCATACGGACCGGTGAACGGTGAGCCACGCATCCCTGCGCCCGAGCTGATGTTGACGATCGAGCCACCTGGCCCCATGCGCGTCGCGGCCGCCTTGCAACCTTGAAACGCTGAGGTCAGATTCAGTTCCAGTTGCGACCGGAAGATGTCATCGGGTGTATCAATCAGCGCCCGCGTGGTCTTTTCGTCGGAGCCGCCAACGTTGTTGACCCAGATGTCAATGCGGCCAAAATGCTCCATCGCTCGACTGGCAATGGTTTCAGAGAAGTCTCGAATGTCGCCTTGCGCGATCAGCGCAGTGCGCCCACGTTCCTCGACACCTGCTGCAGTCTCTTCGAGGTCATTGATTCGACGGGCGTTGAGCACCAGATCGCAGCCTGCATCAGCCAGACCCCAAGCGATGGCGCGTCCAATCCCCTGTCCGGAGCCCGTCACCACCGCCACTCGTCCGGCCAGATCCAAACCTTCAAGCAAACTGCTTGTCATCTCGTCACCCCAACCCTCTCATTTGATGATGTGACGGGCGGTGAGGCTGCCCTGGCAAGCCAAGGCAGCCTCACTACTCGCATGTACCTGTCGTCGTGAAACGACGGTGGCTATCTGACCAGAGGTCAGACGCCCCAAAGGGTGGCGAATTGCTCTGCCATGCCGTCGGGCCCCGGCCAACCATCGGTCGGGATCAACGACGCAGCTAATTCTGGCGTCGACACCACGAATGTCGGCAGCACAGCGTTGGAGCGCTCTTCGGTGTTCTCCTGGCCGATGGCATGACGAGCCATGCCGTCAACCATGATCCACGCCGAGTACTCCTTGGGGTTCGTTGTCCAGAACTGGTGGGTTCCGTCAACGATCTCCTGCAAGATGGCGCCGCTGTAGTCGACTCCGACCAATTTGCGGCCTTCGAGCAGATCGGCTTCGGCAAGAGTCGCCGAGACGCCGCCCGCAAGACCATCAAATGCCATGTGGATGTACTCGACGTCTGGATCCGCTTGCAGCGCGGACAGGATTGCCCCAGGCACTTCACCGGCGAGCAGTTGGTCCAACGTCAGAGCAAGTTCGCTGAACGTGCAGTCAGGGCAGTTCGCGGCGTACGCAGCCTCGGACCCTTCCCGCTCGGACACCAGAACGGCGAAGTCAGGAATGTTCACCATCAACACGTTTGCGTCGCCGCCAGAATCAACGATGATCTGATTGGCGATGAGTTGACCAGTGGAAAACACTGCATCGTCGTCACCGCATTGCGTCCAGATGTTGTTGGCCGCGCCGCCGGGGTCAGCAGTATCGAAACAGCTGAAGAAGCCAATGCCAGCTTCGGCAGCTGCATCGATCTGATCTTGGAGCAGTGCTGGCGCTGTGCCAGTGACAGCGACGTAGTCGACACCAAGGTCGATTGCTTGCTGGAACGCGGCCGCAGCATCGGTGCTGAACGAGACGACTTCCAGCTTCCAGCCCAACGCCTCAGTTGCGTTCTTGAAGCCAACCCCGATCGCCGCGCACGAAGGCAACGAGCATTCGAGCCAGGCAACGGTCTTCGCCTCGGGCACCGACTCGAGTGGAATCGTCGGTCCAATCTTCGTCGGCGGCGTCGAGTTTGCATCGACAATTTCCTGAGCGGCAGCGAGGCCGGCAACCTGTGGCGAATCCGCGCCAGCATCAGCGGCTACTTCGGCTGCGGTGTCGGCCGGCGGTGCGTCGGTCGTGGCGGAATCGCCACCACCGTCGCTTCCGCATGCCGCAACGACCAGTGCGAACGCCAGCGGCGCCGCCAAAACCTTGACAAGTCTTCTCATTTTTTCCCCATTGGGTTGGTGTTCGGTTCGAAGCTTTCAGGCCACTGATTGGCTTGATAACTAATTGATCGGTTAGTCTATATTGACCAGGTGCTGCTGAACCCCAGCGGAGAAACGACCGTGGTTCGAGTGCCTTGGGGGTGCAATGCAATCGTTGTTGACCGTGCGCGACTTATCGAAGACTTTTCCGGGCCAGGTCGCGCTCAGCGACTTCAACCTGACAATACGACCGGGCCGCACGCACGCCCTTGTTGGACAGAACGGATCGGGCAAGTCGACATTCATCAAGGTCCTCGCGGGGTACCACCAGCCGGACCCGGGAGCCACTGCCGAACTCGCCAACGCACCGCTGCGACTCGGAGACGGGCGAGCGGCGCATGAGGCAGGTATCCGATTCGTCCATCAGGATCTTGGCCTCGTCGACAGTCTCAACGCCGTCGAGAACATCTCGATGGGCGTGGGTTACACGACGCGGCGCGGTGGGCGCATCGACTGGCAGGCCGATAGTGATCGAGCCAACGCTGGCCTTGATGCACTCGGTTTTACCGACATTAATGTCTCGGTACCAGTCGGCATGTTGGCGCCTTCGCAAAAGACAGCAGTTGCCCTCGCCCGAGCCCTCCACGGTTGGGAGCAAAGCGCTCACCTGCTCGTCCTCGACGAACCAACCGCCTCCCTACCCGGTGACGACGTTGAGCGACTTTTCAATGCGATTCGACTCCTCAAAGACCGCGGCGTCGCCATCTTGTACGTCTCGCATCACTTGGATGAGGTATTTGCCATCGCAGATGACGTCACTATCTTGCGCGACGGCCGGCGCGTCGCCACTGAAGCAACAGCCGACCTCGACCACGACCGCCTCATCGAGTTGATGATCGGGCACTTCCTCGTTCGATCACACCATGTTTCAGCAGCGCGGCCTGGCAGTTCCGCTTCGCTCGTCATCAATGATCTCACCGGCGCCACGGTCAACGGAGTCGACCTGAGTATTCAGCCCGGCGAAATCGTAGGAGTGGCCGGCATCACCGGGTCCGGGCGAGAAATGCTGGCGCCGCTCATCACCGGCCAGGCCCCGAGCGATCGGGGCTCGGTTGTTGTCAACGGCACCCCGATCGGCAACTTCGCACCCGGGGAAGCAATCCGCGCCGGCATGGCGTTCGTACCAGCCGATCGCACCACGCACGGCATCATCCCGCTCCAATCCGTCGGCCACAACTTGACCCTCGCCAACGTGCGGGCTCACTGGCGTCGATGGCGTCTCCGTCATCGCGACGAGGCCACCGAGTCGCTCGAGTGGGTCGAACGACTTGGCATCAAGACGCAGGGCATCACACCGCCGATTGCCTCACTCAGCGGTGGGAATCAGCAGAAGGTGCTCTTCGGACGAAGTCTGCGACTCCAGCCCACCGTGCTGGTGCTCGACGAGCCCACCAGCGGCATCGACGTGCAGGCCAAGGAACAAATCATGAAACTGATCGACCAGGCGGCTCACGACGGCGCAGCAGTGCTGGTTGTCTCCACCGACACCGACGAACTCGTCCAAGTGGCCCATCGAGTCCTGATCATGGTCGACGGCACGTTTGTCGACGAGCTCCAAGGAGACAATTTGACCACCGAGAACGTCGAGCGAGCACAGCTCAATACCACCGCGACAGGAACCCGATGACTGCAACAACCGTGAACGACACACCGAACTCCGAACAACCAGTGCCATCCAGATCGTGGGTGAGTCGACTTGGGCTCAACCGCTTCAGCGGGCTCTACCTCTTGGCGGCCTTCTTCATTTTCTTCGGGTTGACCGAGAGCAACTTCTTGCTCTGGAACGGCAGCGTCGAATTCGTGCTCACCGAGAAGGTGATCGTCTGCATGCTTGCGCTCGCTTTCCTTGTGCCGCTCACCACCGAGACGTTCGACCTGTCGATTGGTGCCACCATGGCGTTGAGCCTGGTCATCGTCAACAAGATGGCGCTCGAAACCGACCTTCCTGACGGCGTCGGTGCCATTGTCGGAATGCTTGCCTGCCTCGCAATCGGAGCCGTCAACGGCTTCATCGTGGTGAAACTTCGGGTCAACAGCTTCATTGCCACCCTCGGCATGAGCCAAGTGATTGCAGCCATCATCCGTCGCATCCACGACGGTGGCAACATCACCTCAGCGTTCGGCAAGAGCTACATCGACTTCGGCAAGCGCAATGTGTTCTCGTTCAAGTGGCCGTGGTCCGACAGCGAGATCTCGCTGCCGTACTACTTCTTGTACGGCCTGATCGTCGCCACGCTGATCTGGTACGTGCTCGAGCACACACCCGTCGGACGCCACATGTTCGCGACGGGCGGCAACCGCGAAGCGGCTCGCCTGTCTGGGCTCAACACCGATCGACTGTCGTGGGGATCACTCGTGGCATCGGCCGGGATCGCTGGATTTGCCGGATTGATTTACTCATGGAAGTTCGCGACGTACACCTCGTCGGTCGGGCCGCCGCTGCTTTTCACAGCGGTCGGCGCAGTCTTCTTTGGTGCCAGCCAACTCAAGGGTCGACCCAACGTCTGGGGCACAATCATCGCGGTCTACACACTGGCGTTCGGCATCAAGGGCATCGGCCTGCGCTACCCGCGCGAAATCGACTGGATGCAGCCCATGTTCGAAGGCCTCACCTTGATCATCGCCGTCGGCATCGCAAGCCGTCAGGGCCTCGTGAAAATCGCCAAACGCCGAGCAGATGTGGCACCAGCTCTTCCATCTCCGGACACACCACCAGATGCACTACCTGATTCACCTGATTCCGAAACATCGTCGTTGCCCGACGCCGCTGAAGAACCGAGTCGAGCAAATGCCGACTCTGCCGTAGACAGCTCCCACTGAAAGAAGTCAACGATGGACATCAACGAACGACTCGACGACACCCACCGTGAGATTTTGGGGTTTTTCCCACTGGATCTCCTCGACCTCAGCAACCTCGACGGGGCACGTATCAGAATCGCCGAGTTGTTCGGCGCAACGCCGGTGGAGCTCCCCAAAACCATCACCGTCGACGACCACTCTGTCGATGCTGACGATGGCCATCAGATCCTTGTTCGAACGTACAGCCCGCCGACACCGACGGGCGCCGCGCTGTACTGGATCCACGGCGGCGGCTTGGTGCTCGGCGACGTCGCGATGGACGACGCACACTGCGCTGCAATTGCGGACGAACTCAACATCGTCGTCGCATCTGTCGACTACCGGCTCGCACCTGAGTTCCCCTATCCAACGCCGCTCGACGACTGCTCCCAGGCGTTCGAATGGTTCGTCAGCCATAGCGACCAGTTCGGTGTCGACAGCAACCGCATCGCGCTCGGTGGCGGGAGTGCCGGTGCAGGATTAGCGGCTGGGTTGGCATTGCGAGCACGCGACCGAGGCACCGCCCAACCCTGCTTCCAGCTCCTGCGCTATCCGATGATCGACGACCGTAATGAAACACCTTCGAGTCACGCGATCACCGACACCCGCGTGTGGAACCGGCCCGCAAACCTCACCGGATGGGGCGCGTACCTCGCGGGCCAGAATGGCACCAACGACATCGACGCGTACGCCGCACCAGCACGCGCGACCAACCTGGCTGGCCTCCCGCCTGCGATCGTCACCGTCGGCGAACTCGATATGTTCCTCGACGAAGACATCACCTACGCCCAAGCGATGCTCCAAGCTGGCGTACCCGTCGAGTTGCACGTCTATCCGGGGGCATTCCACGGGTCAGACACCATGGTGCCGCACGCCGACGCCTCCCAGCGCTGGCGCCGCGACGAGATGGCCGCACTGCGACGCGCGCTCGATCTCACCGACTGATTTTCATCTCGGTGTACCGAGCCATCAGCAGCCCACCGAGTTCAGCTATGCGCTGGACGCACGCGGCCGGAACTGGCCGGTGCTCGCCGTGATCCCCCCGTCAACGGGAATGATCGCTCCGTTGACAAACGATGCTTCGCGCGAGGCGAGGAACACGATCATCGCAGCAATCTCTTCGGGCTGGCCCCATCGCTGGAGTGGGATCGCGCGGCGGAGATCCTCGTGCACCTCGGGCAGCGATTGAAGACGTGAGGTCATGGGAGTTTCGGTTGGCCCGGGACAGACCGCATTGACAGTGATGCCGTCAGGCCCGAGGTCGATCGCCGCCGCTCGGACAAGGTTGATCACCGCACCCTTGGTGGTGTTGTAGGCCCACATGTTCGGATCGCCCCCGATACCCGAGGTCGATGCCGTGACAACGATGCGCCCCGCACCGGCAGCTCGCATTGCGGGCGTGACCGACCGGATGCCCAGCGCCACAGCGCGCACGTTGACGTTCATTGCTCGATCAAAGTCTTCCATCGGCAAATCGAGGAGGCCGCCGCCCATCGACACCCCCGCATTGAAGATCGCTGAGTCGAGCCGCCCGAAGCGTTCGAGCGCGAGGTTGACGGCGGCCACGTTGGTTTCGTTGGACGTCACGTCACCCACAACGATCGCCACGCGATCGGCCAGACCGTCGTCTGCCACCCAGCCCAGTGTGTCGGCGTCGCGATCGACAGCAACCGCAGACCCGCCACTCCGAACGAACGCCGCGATGACTGCACGCCCAATGCCCGAAGCTGCACCGGTCACCATCGCTACTCGCTCGCTCATGAGTTCATGTAGTCCTTGTAATAGGTGAGCCGACCGTCTCGGACCCGGTAGACACCGACCCCGTTTCGTACACGGTCACTGCCGTCGTCGTTCTTCGTCGTGACGGCCCACTGGGCCCACGCTGTCTCGTCGTCACCTGACAATTCGACCAGGTGGAATGTGGCACCCGCCTTTGCCATCTCCGAGTTCATCATCGTGAAGAACCCGGCGATCGCCTCGCCACCGACGAAGGTGCCATACACCGGATCGACCACCTCGGCATCGTCCGCGAACAGTGCCGCGAGTGGCGCGTAGTCGCCCTCATCCTGCATCTCCCAGAATCGCTTGATCGTGTTGTACGCGTCGCCAGCCATCCGCGAACGTTAGACGTCCGGCTTGAGAAACTAAAGACTCATTCGGTAATGTTTCACAGACGCGAGCAATCGCTTTTGCTGCGGCCAACTTCAGCTGCAGCCAACTATGTAGGAGACAACAATGGACCTCGGACTCAGCGGCAAGAAGGCATTGATCACCGGCGCAACGAAGGGCATCGGCCGCAGTGTTGCCGAAACGTTGCTCGCCGAGGGCGTCTCCGTAGCAATCTGTGCTCGCGACGCTGCAGGCGTCGAGGCTGCGGTCGAAGAAATGTCAGCGCTCGGCAACGTGTTCGGCGCATCCGTTGATGCCGCCGACGGCGACGCGGTCGAAGCTTGGGTCGCGTCGGCTGCCGAACAACTCGGGGGCATCGACATTTATGTCCACAACACGTCGGGCAAGCCAGCCCGCAAGATCGAAAACTGGATCAACAACTTCAACATCGACCTGATGGCCATGGTCCGCGGCGTCGGCGCAGCGAGCGAAGCACTGTCCGAAGGCGGCGGCGCCGTCATCAGTATCGGCACGACAGCCACCGCTGAGCACTTCGCATCCGGCTCGAACAGCTACAGCGCTTTCAAGTCTGCGGTCACCAACTGGACCCTCGGCCAGGCTCAGGTACTCGGCGCCAAGGGCGTGCGCTGCAACGTCGTCTCGCCGGGGCCGATCTTCGTCGAAGGTGGCGACTGGAACATGATCAAAGACAACATGACCGAGTTCTACGAGGCCACCGAAAAGGTCCACCCGCAAGGTCGTCTCGGCACGGTGCAAGACGTCGCCAATGTCGTTGCCTTCCTCGCCAGCGATGCCGCCGGACACGTCAACGGCGTCAACGTCACCGTCGACGGTGGCTTCCTGAAGCGCATCGATTTCTGACGGAGGTCGGCGATGAGCGACACAACCGGCACCCGCATCGACGTCACCCTCGTCGCCGGCGGGATGTACCACGACATCGACTTCGCGCGCCTTGAACTGTTGAAGCTGCTCGGTGAGCACGACGAGTTCCGCGTGCGTGTGCAGCCCGACTACGAAGATGCCGACGCGATCGCTGCCGGGTCAATCCTCGTCAGCTACACCTGCAATGTCCGCCCATCCGAACGAGCGCAGCAAACGATCCGCACATGGGTCGAGGGCGGCGGGCGCTGGATTGCACTGCATGGCACGAACTCAGCGCTCGACATCGGCACCCCAAACGGCGTCGACGCTCCTCGAGCGTTCCCGGTCTGGGCCGACACCCTCGGTTCGCAGTTCGTAGCCCACCCTCCGATTACCCCCTACCTCGTCGAGGTTGCCGCGCCCGATCACTGGCTCGTTGCGGGGATCGAACCCTTCGAGACCGACGACGAGCTGTACCTCAGTGAACATGCCGACCGAGCTGCACTCGTGCCGCTCCTCCACACCACCTGGTTGGGCGATGCACGTGGGTTTGTCGAACACGATTGGACCTCGGGCTCCGGGCAACACCTCGTGATGTACCTCCGCGAGTTGGGCGACGGGGCCGTGCTGTACAACACGCTTGGCCACTGCCGCAGCCACTACGACATGGCGCCGGCAGTCGACTACTACCCCAAGATCGAACGCGGGTCGTGGGAGCAGCCGGCGTACTTCGAACTGCTCCGCCGATCACTGCGCTGGGCGCGCGGCGAGATCACGTGAAGCCGGCAGCAAAGTCGGCACCTCCATTGATAAAAAATGCCAATACGACTGGCATTGATAGACATGTTCATCATGACTGAAAGCGACGCGGCCCCAACCGGACGAATCGGGCGGCCACCAAAAGTGGACGAGAACGGCATCCCTACCCGCGACCGACTGCTGCAGGCCGCCGTCGATGCATGCATCGAATTCGGCTACGAGGGCGTCACGTTGTCAGATATTGCGCGACGCGCGCAGGTCTCGACCCCCGCCGTCTACGGTCACTTCGATGGCAAGGCTGCTCTGCTCGTCGAGGCGTGCAAACACGAACTCGACAAAATCAGCAGCGGCCGGTTACGTGACGCTGTCAGCATTCGCGGTGTCGTCCAGCAGTTTCTCGCGCCGGGCTTTGCTCGGACCCGGGTGCTGCTGTCCGAGTTACACAATGCCGCACACCGCCAGCCAGAGGTCGCCACGTTCCTCGCCGCATGGCAACGCGATAATGGTCGCGTGCTGCAGGAAAGGGCCGGCTTCACGCCTGCTCAGGTCCACATCTACTACCTGCTGTTACTCGGTGCAACACACGTCGACGCAGTGACTGGCCTCGGCGTCGAGCCATCGGCGCTCAACGCCGAAATGGCTGAGCTGATCGACGGTTGGCTCGGCACACGATAGGCCTTGCGTCGGTCCGCTTCGCTGCGAAATTCAGCGAGCCGGAATGCTAATCTTCCTAACTGAACGACCATTAAGTATCAGGAGCGAGATGCCCAACACCATTGCCGTCGCTGACGGCATTTTCAATATTGTCGATGGTAGGCCCGTGTTGCTCGGCAGCCGTTGCACCAACTGCGACAACCACATGTTTCCGCGCCAGCAAGGCTGCCCGCGCTGTATGTTCGACCAGCAAGAAGACATCGAACTCGCCTCCACCGGCACCCTGTGGTCGTGGACGATTCAGGCCTTCCCTCCGAAGGCGCCTCCCTACCTCGGGCCGGTGGGCGAAGACTTCGTCCCGTACGGAGTCGGGTACGTCGAGCTCCCCGGTCAAGTCCGCGTCGAGGCCCGCCTCACCGTTGCCGACCCCGATCAACTGAAGATCGGCATGGCGATGGAAATCGTCCTCGAACCACTCACCGTCGACGACGATGGCAACACCGTCGTCACCTATGCATTTACGCCCACTTCACCAGGAGGCCAGTCATGAGCGACGTCGCGATCGTTGGAATTGGAATGCACGAATTCGGTCGCCACGACGGCGTATCGGGTATGGACATGGGTGTCGTCGCCGTGCGGCGCGCACTTGCTGATTGCGGCCAGCAGTGGTCCGATATGCAGTTCGCCGTGGGCGGTTCGATGGACTCCGGAGCTGCCGACACCATGGTCAGTCGCGTTGGTCTGACGGGTCTGCCCTTCACCAACGTGATGAACGGATGCGCGACAGGCGGCACCGCACTGTCTCAGTCGATCAACACGATCAAGTCGGGCGCCGCCGACATCGGCATCGCGATCGGGTTTGACAAACACGAAAAGGGAGCGTTCCGCATCAAGGGTCCGCGCGGCAAAGACTGGTACGGCGGCTCGGGGCTTGCGCTCACCACACAGTTCTTCGGCATGAAGATCACGCGCTACATGCACGAGTACGGCATCACCCAGCAGACGCTCGCACGCGTCGCGGCCAAGGCATTTCGTAACGGCGCCATCAACCCGATGGCATGGCGCCGCAAGCCCATGAGCGAGCAAGAGGTCCTCGACTCACTGATGTTGTCGTGGCCGCTCACGCAGTACATGTTCTGCTCACCCGGCGAAGGCGGTGTGGCAATGGTGGTGTGCCGTGCCGACAAGGCCAAGGAGTACACCGATCGTCCGATCTACTTGAAGGCCGCCACGATGCGCACGCGTCAGTTCGGTTCGTTCGAGGTGCTCGCACCGTCGGTCGCGCTCGACCGCAATGCCGGTCCGACCTCCGATGCCGCCAAGGCCGCATTCGAGATGGCCGGCATCGGGCCGCAAGACATCGACGTCGCGCAACTCCAAGACACCGAGTCGGGTGCAGAGATCATGCACATGGCCGAGAACGGTTTCTGCGAACACGGCGAACAAGAACACATGCTCGCCAACGGAGAGACCGAGATCAACGGTCGCCTGCCGGTCAACACCGACGGTGGCTGCCTCGCGAACGGCGAACCAATCGGCGCCTCTGGCCTGCGCCAGGTGTACGAGAACGTGTTGCAGCTTCGCGGCGATGCCGGCAAGCGGCAGGTTCCGAACAATCCGAAGGTTGCTTACACCCACGTCTACGGCGCGCCGGGTATCAGCGGCGTCACCATCTTGAGCCGCTGATGGAACTCTCAAAAGATGCCCTGATGGACATGCATCGCCGCATGGTGCGCATCCGTCTTTTCGAAGAAGCAGCTGGCAAGCTGGCCGAGTCGGCCAGGTTGCCGGGCTTCTTGCATCTCTACGTTGGCCAAGAGGCGGTAGCCGCAGGCGTCTGCGCCACCCTCAGCGATGACGATCAGATCACTTCGACGCACCGCGGCCACGGCCACCTCGTCGCGAAAGGCGGCCAGTTCAACCAGATGATGGCCGAACTGATGGGCAAAGCAACGGGCTACTGCAAAGGCAAGGGCGGTTCGATGCACATCTCGAACCTCGACGTCGGCATGCTCGGAGCCAATGGCATCGTCGGTGCCGGCACACCCATTGCGGTCGGTGCCGGATTCGCAAACAAGTACAAGAAGAATGGCAATATTTCGGCGGCGTTCTTCGGTGACGGCTCGACCAACATCGGCGCCTTCCACGAGGCTGCCAACATGGCATGCGCGTTGCGGCTGCCGGTGCTGTTCATCTGTGAAAACAACGAGTACGGCGAGTTCACACCACGCGACAAGACCATGGCCATCACCGACATCGTCGACCGGGCAGCCGGCTACGGCATGCCCGGCGTCATCGTCGATGGGATGGATGTGGTCGCTGTACACGAGGCTGCGGTCGAGGCCGCGGCACGCGCGCGCCGCGGCGAGGGACCATCGATGATCGAGGCCAAGACGTATCGCTTCTACAACCACCACGGCGTCCAGAATCTCGGCCTGAAGTACCGCACCGACGACGAGGTCGCACAATGGAAAGAACGTGATCCGATCTTCACGTTCGAAGATCGCCTCATCGAATCGGGCACAGCGAGTCGCTCGGACTTCGACGACATCTGGGCCGAATTGCGTGCCGACATCGACACCGCCATCCAGTTCGCCGAAGACAGCCCACTCCCTGATCCCGACCAAATACTCGTCGACGTCTACAGCGCAACGCCATCGCCTGGTTTGACCGGAGCAGCATCATGACTCGCAAGCTCGGCTACGTCCAGGCATTCAACGAGGCGGTCCGCCAGGAAATGGCTGCCGACCCCGACGTGTTCTGCGCGGGCGAAGATATCGGCGCCTTCGGCGGCGTCTTCCAGTCCTACGCCGGCCTCCAGGCTGAGTTCGGTGAAGATCGAGTCGTCGACACCCCGATTAGTGAACAGGCGATCATCGGGCTGGGTGTCGGTGCCGCCGTGACCGGGCTGCGACCCATCGTCGACATCATGTTCATGGACTTCATCTGTGTGGCGTTCGACCAGATCGTCAATCAGGCCGCAAAGTTGAAGTACATGTTCGGCGGCTCGGCCACCATTCCACTCACCATCACCACTGGCGGCGGCGGCGGCCTCTCGGCAGCGGCACAGCACAGCCAGAGCCTCGAAGCGCTGCTCTGCCACATTCCCGGGCTGATCGTCGTCCATCCGTCAAACCCTTACGACATGAAGGGGCTGATGACATCGTGTATCCGTGAGAACAACCCGACAATCATGATCAAGCACAAGCGTTTGCTCGGCATGCAGGGCGAGGTGCCTGAAGAGTCCTATGCCATTCCACTCGGCAAAGCGAACGTGCTGCGCGAAGGTACCGACGTCACGGTGGTCAGTTGGGGCAAAATGGTCAATGACGCCCTCGACGTAGCCAACTCGCTCGAATCCGAAGGCATCAGTGTTGAGGTCATCGATCCGCGCACCTTGCAGCCCCTCGACACCGCGACCATCGTTGAGTCGGTCCGCAAAACCAACCGTGTCGTCGTGGTCCATGAGGCCGTCAAGTTCGGTGGGCTCGGCGCGGAAGTCGCGGCGCAGATTCAAGAAGAGGCGTTCGACTACCTCGACGCTCCGGTCGCACGTGTCGGGGCACCCTTTTCACCTGTTCCGTTCAGCCCGGTACTCGAGCAGCATTACCTCCCGTCCCCCGACGACATCACTGCAGCAATTCGCGGTGTCGTTGCTCGCCCTGGAGCCTGACCGTCTCAATGTCGACCGTTGGGATCATCGTCAACCCGCATGCGGGTAAGGACATCCGACGACTGGTCTCAGCGGCTGGGCACACGTCCGACTCGGTCAAGATTGGCATCATGCGGCGCGTGATCGCCGGCGTGATCGAGCAGGGGGCCGAGCGAGTACTCCTCAGCACTGACACGCATCACCTCGCCGAACGCTCCGCCGAAGGGCTGGGCGGCAACATCGAATTCGTCGAAAGTCCGTGCACTGGCTCACACCACGACACCGTCGCCGCGGCACGCCAGATGTGGAAGCAGCAGGTCGGCGCCGTCGTGGTGCTCGGCGGCGACGGTACGTGCCGCGACGTCGCCACCGGTTGGCCTGGCGCTCCGCTCATCGCACTCTCCACCGGCACCAACAACGTCTATCCGTCCACCGTCGATGGCACAACGGCGGGGGTGGCCGCTGCGCTGGTTGCCACAAACGCAATCGCCGTCGAGGTCGTCGCGCGCCAGTCGAAACGTGTCGTGCTGGCAATCCACGAGCCGTCCGTCGCCACGATCGAACACGATCATGCCCTCGTCGAGGCTGCACTCATTGGCACCGCTTTTGTCGGCGCCCGAGCGGTCAGCGACCCTGCGTCAATTCGTTGGGTCGTTGCGTGTATTGCCAACCCGGCCAGCACTGGGCTGGCCAGCATTGCCGGCCGCGTTCACCCCGTCGACCGCAACGCTCCCGGCGGCGTGTTGATCCGCCTGGGTCCGCGTGGGCGCCGAGTGCGTGTGCCGCTCGCCCCCGGAAGCTTCGCCACACTCGACGTCGAATCAGTCGAACCGCTCGCCGACGGAATTGCCGTCGACCTGCCTGGCGGCGGTGTCCTTGCCTACGACGGCGAACGGAACACGCCGGTCTCTGGCGATGCCACGATCTCCGTGTCAATCGAGCGCTCCGGCCCGCACCTCATCGACGTCGACGCAACGCTGGCATTCGCCGCACACAACCATCTCTTCGATCACCCCGCGATCTGTACAACCGCGAGAAAGGTCCCCCATGGCGACTGAATTTGTCATGCCCAAGCTCGGGCTCACGATGGAAGAAGGCACGATCACCGAGTGGCTCGTCGCTGACGGAGACACGGTCACAGCCGGCTCGGCTGTCCTGCGCATCGAAACCGACAAGACCGAAACCGACGTCGACGCTGCCGAAACTGGGCGACTTCATGTTGTCGGGCAGGTTGGCGACACGTTCGCGTGCGGCGAACGCATCGGATGGTTCCTGGGTGACGGCGAGGATGTCCCCGCCAGCAGTGCCTCCCCGTCAGCAACCACACCCGCGGCTGCACCAGCAACCACACCAGCAACCACACCAGCAATCACAGCGACGCCAACACCCGCACTCGCTGTCGCCCAACCAACGGCAGGAGCGAGCACTCGTCGCGTCGTCGCCTCACCGTTGGCAAAGCGTCTCGCTGACGAGCGCTCGATCGATCTGCGCACCTTGCGCGGCACCGGACCGGGGGGACGCATCGTGGCCGCCGACCTCGACGACGTGGCTGCTCGCCCCGTCACCCCTCTCACGACCACCCACGTAGCTGGCGTGCGCGTTGCCGCAACATTTGCGGCACGACAACTCGCTGATCTGGTCGGCGTCGATCTGGCGTGCATACCCGTTGATCCCATCGAAGGTCGTGTCACCAAGGATGCGGTTGCTGTCTACGTACGTGGGCTGATCAACACATTGGCCGGCGGTACTCCTCCTCCCCCGACTCCCCCGACTCCCCCGACTCCCCCGACTCCCCCTGTGCAGCCACCGGCGCGAGTCGCGCTGCAACCTGCGACGCAGGACCCGACCGCCATCATCAAGTTGAGCGGCATGCGCGGCACGATCGCCAAGCGCATGCACAGTTCACTTCGCGACATGGCCCAGCTCACCCTGCAGATGGATGCCGACCTCGACGCAGTGGTCGCCGACCGCATCATGCGCAAAGCAGCGGGTCCTGCACCCAGCTACACCGATTACGTCATCGCGGCGGCCGCTCGAGCGCTTGTGGCGCACCCCATTGCCAACTCCCAGGTCACCGACGATGGCATCGCACTGTTGCCAACTGTCCATGTTGGCATGGCGGTTGCTCTCGACGGTGGCCTCATCGTTCCAGTCATCACCGACACGGCGACACGATCCCTCGACTCGCTGAGTACAGAATCCACGCGGCTCGCTGAGGCAGCGCGAGCCGGTGCGCTCACATTGCCTGAGCTCGAGGGTGGCACATTCTCTGTCAGCACGCTCGGGATGTTTGGCGTCGACGGGTTCACGCCGGTCATCAATCCGCCGAACACGGCGATCCTCGGTGTCGGGCGACTCCGCGACGACATCGTGCTCGACGAGTCCGGCGGCGTCTCCACCGTCACGCGCGTGACGCTCAGCCTCACTTGGGACCACCGGGCCTTCGACGGAGCTCCCGCCGCCGCGTTCTGTAAGACCATCGTCGAGCTCCTCGGCGACCCGGTCGCGCTCAACACCCCAGCGGGCTGAACCATGATCGACTACCAAGACACGTTCCACCTCGGCATTCGCGTTCCCGACCTCGCCACCGCCATGGACGAACTCGGTTCGAGCATGGGACTCACCTGGTCGGAGTGTCGAGAGAACCGCGAACAAGCGTTGTGGACTCCAGGCGCTGGCCTCCAGATGATCCACCTGAAGTACACCTACTCAGCTGCTGGACCGCAACACATTGAGCTGTTGCAAGGCCCGCCCGGCACCTTCTGGGACGGCAACGACCGTGTCGGCGCGCACCATGTCGGCGTGTGGGTCGACGATGTCGTCGCCAAGACCGATGCACTTGTTGCCCAAGGATGGGCACTCCTCGGCGCGCATCGCGACCCTGGCGACGGAGCCGGGTACGGCGTCTTCACCTACCTGCAGCCGCCGAGCGGCTTGATCGTCGAACTCGTTGACCGTGTCGCACTTCCGGCGTTCGAGCAGTGGTGGGGCGCCGCGCTGACGTAATCCGGCGATTCAGGCAATGGCCTGTTCGCGAGCCCAGCGATAGTCGGCCTTGCCATTCGGGGCGCGATACACCTCGTCAACGAACACCACTCGCCTCGGTGCTTTGTAGTCGGCGATCAACTCTTTGACCGTGGCAATGATGGCATCGGCCGTGGTCGGCGCCGACACGGAACAGACCAGGACGACCGTCTCACCGAAACGCTCGTGAGGGACGCCGACAACCGTGGCATCAACCACGTTGGGATGGCGCCGCGCGGCCACCTCGACCTCTTCGGGATAAATCTTCTCGCCGCCCGAGTTGATACACACCGAGCCGCGGCCCAGCAGCGTGACGGTGCCATCCTCGGCGATCAGGGCGTAGTCGCCCGGCACGGTGTAACGCACCCCGTCGATGAAGCGGAACGTCTCAGCGGTTCTCGCCTCGTCCTGCCAGTAGCCACGCGGCATCGCCCCCGTAGCTGCCAACATGCCGGGCGTCAAACTGCCCCGCTGCAGCGGCATCCCGGTTGCGTCGTCGATGGTGACGACGTTCGGTGGTGCGGTGAAGACAGCCGTTTCTGGTGGTTCGTCACCCGGCATGGTCATCGAGACCGCGAACGGTCCGCCTTCGGATGCGCCGATCATGTCAAAGATCATGGCGTTGGTCGCCCGGCTCATCAGGCCTCGCTTCTGCTCGGCCGACAGTGTTGCGCCCGTCGAGACAATCCGCTTCACCGACGACAGGTCGCGAAGAGCGCCATCGACCTCGGCCGCGTCGAGCGCAGCGTTCAGCGGACGAGCAAATGCGTCACCGACCAACGAGATCTGAGTGACTCGGTGTTGCTCGACCAGGTCCCACAGCTCATCAGCATCGAACGACCTCCCACCCAGTAACACCACGGTGCCACCCATCACAAACGCACCGATGGCGAGGAAGAGCGCCGTGCCGTGCATCAACGGAGGCGCGCACAACATCACCGGGCTCTCGCCGCGCGTGCGCAGTTCGGCAGCAATTCGACCGACGTCTTCGACCGTGGATGGAACCTCGATGCCCGCGGAGGAATAGGCAGTTGATGCCAACCCGCCAAACAAATCGAGATGACGCCAGACCACACCCTTCGGGTTCCCTGTGGTCCCGCCTGTGTACAGCATCAGTGTGTCGTCGCCCGACCGCTCGATGCGAGGAGCTGGCTCACATGCTGCAACCACCTCGTGGTACCACTCAGCGCCGGCAATGAGCGGCGCGCCGTCGTCGACCTGCAACAGCACCCGAACCGTTGACATCGTCAATGCTGCCTCGGCGACACGTTCACCCAATGAGCCGTGGAAGACCAGCACCTCGGCTCCGGCGTTGTTGCAGATATAGGCGATCTCTGGGGCCTTGTACCGGTAGTTCACATTGACCGGCGTCGCTCTCAACTTAAACGCCGCGTACGCGGACTCGAGATACTCAGGGCAGTTGTACATCAGTTGAGCAAGACGCGTCCCCACCTCGACGCCACGCTCACCCAGTGCCGCTGCCAGCCGTGCCGCCTGGTCGTCAAGCTGACGCCAGGTCAAGGTCGTTTCACCGATGACGACCGCAGTCTCGTCGGGCTGAGCATCGGCAAACGCCTCCCACAGCGTTGCCCAGTTCTCACTCAACCCGGTGCCGGTATCGGTATCGGTATTCATGGCATCGCTCCGTCGTGCTCCAGTGGTGAACCCAGCGATTGAATTCGTGCGGACGTGGTGGCCGGCGACAGTTCGAAGCCGACCCAGCGGCGACCGGCGGCCAAGGCCTGGCTGATGTTCGCTAAGAAAGGCGTGGCATCGTCGCCGAGGTAGTGCTGGGCAGCAGCACCGATGTCGGCATCGAAATCGAAATCGACTTCGCGCACAGGCCCTTCGAGGGTGACGTAACGAGCAAGAGGCAACGGTTGGTCGTGCACGCACAGGCTTGCCCGTCCGGTGGCGCGGAGCGCTGCGGTCTTGACGGAGGTGGACGGACTCTGAAACCGCGCCACGCCATCAACCCAGCGAAACCACACAGGCGTCCCCATTGTCCGCCCGGAGGGCAGCACAACGCTGAGTACCGCATCGCGTGGTTCGCCGAGAAAGTCATCGACCTGCGCCGCGGTCATGTCGGGCACTACCGATTGCCCCCGTTGACGAGCAGCGTCTGGCCTGTCACCCACGATGCTGCGGGCGACGCAAGAAAGACCACGGCATTGGCAACGTCCTCGGGGGTTCCGAGTCGACCGAGAGGAACGCCCCATTGCTGGGCCAACTTGGGAAGATCCTCTTCGGATGCTCCGAAGAAATCCATGAACACCTCCGTCGGGACTGGCCCCGGCGCGATGCCATTCACCCTGACGCGGCGAGGGGCCAACTCGATCGACAGCGTGCGGGTCAAGCTATCGACCCCTGCCTTTGCCACGGCGTATGGGCCGTTGTTCGGCGAACCCTTCAACGCTGCACCGGAGGAAATGTGGATGATCGAACTCCCGTCGTCCATGACGCGCGCTGCGGCGCGCGCTCCGGTGAAAACGGCTCGAAGGTTGACGTCGAGTTGGTAGTCCCACTGCCGGTCGGGCATGTCAGAGAGGTGCCGTGGAGTGCGGTCGTCGGCACCGCCGGCGTTACTGACCCACAGCGTGACGCGCCCCATCTCGGCCTTGGCGCGGTCGGCGAGTTCATCGACGAAGGACCCATCGGTGATGTCACCCGGAATGGTCAGCGCCCGCCGACCAAGCGCCCGAATTCGTTCAGCCACCGCGTTGATCTCGGGCTCTCGACGTGCCGTGAGCACGACGTCACAGCCGGCTTCGGCGAGTCCGATCGCGATTCCCTCGCCGATCCCGCGGCCCGCACCGGTCACCACCGCAACTCCGTCAGTGAGGGCAAACCGGTCAAGAATGGTGTTGGTCACGTCGCTGCTGCCTCACTGTTGTGTGCGCGGTCTGTACCGCACACTGAAATATTGATGGTGTTGTTGCTCATGGCACTGACAAAATCGTGACAAGACCGGTCGAACCATCAATCTCGATGGTCGCCCCGTCAGGTATGCGGCCGGTTGCATCAATCACCGACACAGCACATGGGATGCCAAGTTCGCGGCACATGATCGCGGCATGGCTGGCCACCGCGCCGACGTTGACGACGACGCCTTCGGCAGCCAAGAAAAGGGGGACCCAGGACGGGTCGGTGGTGGGCGCAATCATGATGTCACCGGGGCCGATCGCACCGGGATCGGCCGGGTCGAGAACGACACGTGCAACACCGGTGACCACACCGGGCGAGCCCATGGCCCCCTGGAGCACGTCGCCCGCAGCAGCCGGTTCACTTCGACTGGCGCCACGCTTGGACCACGCGGAGATCGGTGGCACACCTTCTTCGAGTTTGACGATGTAGGGCGGATCGAGCGTGGCCAATTGCTGGAACACGGCATCACGCTCGCGAATGAGAGCGCTCATGGCAGCCGGATCGGCGAGGAAGTCGTCGACCTCGTCGTCGAGCAGCATGAAGATCTGCTGCACGTCATCGATCACGCCGTCGGCCACCAGGCGCTGGCCGATTTCCATCACGGCCAGCTTGGCCTCATGAATGAGGCGAATGCAGGCGTTCTTGCCCATCTCGCGCAGACCATAAAAAACACTGGCGGAACGGATACCGGCTTGCAGGCCGCCGTGGGCCTCAGGATCACCTTCGACGAGAGCCAACAACTCGGGGGTGAGTTGTTCGCGGACCACGACACCCCGAGCGTGGGCCTCCGCTGGCGACTTACTGTCGTCCTGATGACGCAGACGTTCGAGCATGCCCAACGGCATCGACGGCTTCGTCGTCCAGGAGTGCGCTCGGAGATCCCACTCGTTGGGGCCGCGATGTCCGTGATGCGCAATGAGGTCGTCCCATTGCCGGAGAAAGGTTGCGGCTTCGAGATCGACCGATGCGTGGAGCCGTTCGAGGAGACCATCGACACCGGCGTCGAACTCGGCCATCAGGCCAGGTGAATTCTTGATCGTGCGGGAGATGTCCCACATTGCGACCGGGGCATCGGCGGACTCGATTCCACCGATTGCCGTCATGACCTTCACGGCGTCGGCGCTGCGGCCGAGCGCTGCGCAGATTGCCTGTACCGCTCCGGGGCCAAGCGATGCGCCGAGCGCCGACTGGCAGTAGGCGGTCCACGCGGCATCGAGCTCTGGGCCAGCAAGTTGCCGAGCGCGGGCGACGAGTTCGGTGTTCGACAACGACGCGAGATCGGGGCGTTCGTCAACCACTCGCATCGCTGTGCGCGATGCCTCCTCTTGGGCAGGGAAGCCATCGGTGCTCATCACCCAGCCCATTGTTTCGACCAGCTTGGCGCTCTGGGCCTCGTTCTCGTCGGCAGGGTGCGGGGTGTAGGCGGGGACGCCCGGGTGATCCCCGAAGTACGCGAGGTCGATCGCCTCTGGGCTCGCGCCCGGCATCCGCACACCCATCACGCGGGGCAGCGAAAGCTGGTTGTAGAAGTAGCCGCCCCAGTTTCCGAACACTTCGGGCGGGTCGACCGCGAACTCGTCGGGCTCAAGCACGCCGAACGCGACAAACCCCTTTGCGACGCCGGGGATACAACCCTGTACCCATCCGAGGCTCCAACCGAGCGGACTGAACGGCTCTGGGCCGACCTCGTCGGCATTTGCCCGCGTGTAATACGGAAAGCGTGTGCTGATTTCGGTGTCGGTGATCCACCGGTCAAGGTCGCGTGTTGCGTCCGCCATTGTTTGTCCCCTTCGTTGTGTTCAAGCTGCAGCTGCGAAACTTAACCGGTATTCAGTAACCACCTCCCAACGGACCCTGACAACTCCGCTACCAAGCGAAAGAGAACGCAGTGAACGACGACAAATCCAAGGACCACGTCGACAGCTACGAGGATGTTTCGATGTTCACGCTGTCGGGCGAACGCGAGCAGGCGTTGCTCGACTCTCAGACCGAATGCACCTTCATGTGGAGTACCAAGGCTGGTGACCCCGTCGGCGTCATCATGAACTTCGTGTACCGCGACGATGCCTTTTGGCTGACGTGTACCCGTCGGCGCAAACGAGTCCCAGCCATCGAGGCCCGGCCACGTGTGGCAGTAGCCATCTCGAGTCGCGGTACCGACATCGGCATCAGCCAGGCCGTCACGTACAAGGGCAATGCCGAAGTGTTCGACGATCGCGCCACACTCACCGGCTTCTACCCAGTTCTCGCCGCCAAGGTTCGGCCGGGAAACCCCAGTGCACAAGAAGCCTTTGTGGCGCATCTCGATAGCCCCGGACGGGTGGTTATTCGGATCGCACCCGACGCACGGATCGGGTTCGACTCAGAAGCAATGTTCGCCAACTCGCCGGCCGGCAAGACCACAACTCGGGTGCAGGCCACTGGATGATTCCCACCCAGGTTGACCAGATCACTGTCGACTGGCTCAACGAGCACCTCGGTGACGACATTGGCACCATCGTCGAGGTCGCGATCGAGCACATTGGCGAAGGCATCGGCATCCTCGGCGAAGTCGCTCGTCTGACTCTGACGTATGCCGATCAACACTCCGGACCGGCAACACTCATCGCCAAGTGCCAATCGATTCATCCCGAGAACGTCGCGATCAGTCAGTTGATGGGCTTCTACGAACGAGAGATCAACTTCTACTCGAACGTGGCTGCCAAACTGACCGTTCGGACTCCGCACTGCCACATCGCTGAAATGGCCGATGGTGGTGCCCCGTTCGTGCTCGTGATCGAAGCAATCGAAGGTGCCTCAATGATTGACCAGGTCGTCGGGGCGACGTTGGAGGAATCGCAGGCGATCGCACGCACTGTCGCAGCACTGCACGCCGATTACTGGGAGACCGACGCCCTCCACGCAATGACATGGCTTCCGCCAATGAACAACGACCTCTATAAGGGGGCTGGCGCGCTCGTTGCAGCCAACTGGGCCGAGTTCGTCGACACCTGGAGTAGCAGCGTGCCCCCGCAGGTGATCGACTGGTGTGCGCAGCTCACACCGCGGTATCCCCAGATGCTCGACTGGTGGACACACAACTCACCTGGAACGTTCACCCACACCGACTGTCGAGCCGAGAACTACCTGTTCGGTGGCAGCGCCGGCGATGACGTTGTCACCATGCTCGACTTCCAACTCTCAACTCGTCACGTGGGGACCTGGGACATCGCAAACTTCCTCGGCATGTCGGTCACGGTTGCCAACCGTCGAGCATGGGAACACGACATCGTGACTCACTACCACGACGAGCTCGTGGCGGCAGGAGTCGTCGGCTACGACTTTGCCACGTGCTGGCGCGACTACCGCTACTGCCTCCTCCACCAAGCATGGGCGCAAGTGGCAGTTGCCAACATCGATCCGGGCAACGAACGCGGGCGAGTCCTGCTCAATGAGTTCGTCATGCGCTCGTTCCACGCCGCGGCCGACAACAATTCCGGAGAATTCCTCTCCGAGTTCTGAAGCCACTCGAGAACCAGTCCGAGACAGCCGCCCGTAACAGCGAAAGACAAAACAACAGAAAGAGCGAACATGACAGAGACCATCACCGGCACGACCCGATCCGCAGGAGTCAGCCTCACTGAGCTCCTTGACGGCGACTCCCATCCCGTCTCGGATCTGCTGCGCAACGAGTCTCGTGAGGGGCTCAGCGACGGCAACACTCGAGTCCCTGCTGCGTACTACACGTCGCTTGAATTTCACGCGCTCGAAGTCGAGAAGCTGTGGAGCAGGATTTGGCAGATGGTGTGTCTCGAAGAGGAAATCCCCGACGTGGGCGACTACCACGTGTACGAGATCGCTGACCTGTCGTTTCTGATCGTGCGAACAGCCGATGGCATCAAGGCATACCGCAATGCGTGCCTCCACCGGGGCCGCCTGCTGCGCGAGACCAGCGGACGAGGCGCCAAGACCCTGCGCTGCCCATTCCACGGATGGGCCTGGAACCTTGACGGCTCGTTGAAGGAGATCCCGTGCGAGTGGGATTTCCCCAGCGTCAAGCAGGAGGACTTCTCGCTGCCCGAGGCGCTGGTCGAGACGTGGCACGGCTTCGTCTTCGTCAATCCCGACCGATCCGCAGGACCGCTGTCTGAGCACCTCGCCGGTCTCGACGAACACTTCGAGAAGTACCCATTCGAGCAACGCATCAAGGTCGCGCACGTCGAAAAGATCATGCGTGTCAACTGGAAGGCCTGCCAAGAAGCGTTCATGGAGTCGTACCACGTGGTCGCAACTCATCCGACACTGATGGAGACCCTCGGCGACGCGAACACGCGCTACGACACCTACGGCAACTTCTCCCGAGCGATCTCTCCACAGGGCATCGAGAGCCCCCATCTCGCGGGCATGACTCACTACGAGCGGCTCGCCGACGGCCAACAATTTGCCCGGTTCCGGCATCCGATGAATGGATTCATCTACGAGCGCGTCGAACTCGGTCGAGTCCGGGTGACCGATCTCGACGGCAACGAAAGCCTCTTCGACGACGAAGCACGCCATCTCGACGGCAACATCACGCAGGCCGACCCCCACTTGTGCAAATGGATCGGTGGGCCGACACCGGACGGCCTCCTCAACACGCCACTGGCCATTCCTGACCCGCCAGCCGGTGTCGATTCGGCCAGTGAGGTGCGCGCCTGGCTCGCTGCCCAGCGGCGCGCTGCGGCCACGCAGCAATACGGCGATGCGATCGACCCAGAGCTTTTCAGCGACGCCGAGATGGTGGACTCGATCTACTACTCGGTGTTTCCCAACTGGTCACCCTGGGGTGTGTTCAACGCGCTTTTCTACCGCTTTCGGCCGCACGGCAACAATCCCGACGAATGCATCTTCGAAGTCATGATGTTCGTTCCCTGCAAAGATCAGAACAACCGGCCCAAGCCGGCGCAGGTCACCAAGCTCGGGCCCGACGACGACTGGACCTTGGCGCCCGAACTCGGGATGACCGCGAAGATCTTCCAGCAGGATTCAATCAATCTGCCGCTGGTGCAGAAAGGCCTGAAGGCCCAAGAGCGCCAAGAGGTGGTCTTCGGTAACTACAACGAAACCAAAATCCGCCACTTCTGGGAGCACCTGTACCAGTGGCTCGACATCGGCCCGACCAACGTCAGCGTCACACCACGCTGATCACACCACGCTGATCACACCACGCTGATCACACCACGCTGATCCCGCCTGCGAGTGCCGAGCGCTGCTCAATGAATTTCACAGCAATCGGGCGCGTCTCACTGCATGGCGCTGTCGGGCACCCAGCTGCCGTGCGCTCCGTATGGCACGCGTCGCGGCAGGTGGATCGTGGCCACGGGCGGCGCCGAGAAGTTCTGAGCGTCGATGATCAAAAGCCGCGACTGATCAGACGCCGTGTCGTGCGACAGGCTGATGATCCAGCCTTCGTCTTCGCCAGCATCGGGCGACGCTGGAGCGAAGACCGGCTCGGCACCACGCACGCCGTCACCGAGTTGATGCTCGGTGCAGGCACCGGTCCGAAGGTCGTACTTCCACAGCGCTGATCCGTAGACCGGTTCTTCGGAGTTGCCTTCACCCGCCATTGCCATGAGGTATCCGAAATTGGCATCGAGGCCGATCATTCGATCGTCGACGCGTCCGAAGTCGCCGGGGCGATCATCGACCTGTTCCTCGGTCACGACGCCAGCATCGAGGTCAATCGTCCACTTCCACAGGCGCCCGACTTCGGCGTAGTCGTCGTTGCTCGCCCCGAAGGCTTCGGGTTGGCGCGAGACGTGCAGCACGATCTTGTTGCCCTGTTCGTGCGCGTTGACGGGATGAAAGACGTAGCACGGGTCGATGTCAAACCAGCGCACGTCGGCATTCGTGCCGTTGCGGGGCATCACGCCAAGACGAGCGCCGGCATCTTTGTTGAACATGAACGGCAGGCCGGTCTCGAGGGCTGCAAGGTCGAAGCACACCGGGAGGTCCATGAAGATGACGTAGTTCCGGGTGACGTTGAAGTCGTGCATCATCACCATGTTCGGCAGCTCGATGCCCTCAAGCTGCTGCAGTTGGCCATCGGCGCTGACGCGGATGTAGTTCAAGAATGGCGGTTCTGGGTTGAGATAGCTGAAAGCGATCAGCTCGCCCGTGACGGGGCAGATCTTGGGGTGCGCCGTCATCGAACACGTCAATGCTCCGTCGTAGTTCTGATAGCCGAGCGTGTTGAGTTCGGCGTCGACCTTCCACGGCCAGTGCCCTTCCTCGAGACACAGCAGTTCCTTGTTGTGCGCCATGACGTGCGTGTTGCCGGTACCGCGGGTCAAGTCACCCATGCCAGCCATCGGGTCGTCGGCTGGGTCGGAAATGTTCGGTGTTTGGATGAAGCGGTTGCGGTACCACTCGGCCTTACCGTTGGCGATCCGCACGCCGTGCAACATGCCGTCGCCGAAGAACCAGTGGTCGGACTTACCCGACGCGGGGTTCGGGCCGGTGCGCACGTAGGTGCCTTGGAGCTCGGTGGGGATGGTGCCCTCGACACGAAGTTCGGTCTCGGTGACTTCATCGAGTACTGGGGCCCAGTTGTTCCGGAGGTGCCAGGGGAGTCCCCCTGTGGGCGCATCGGTCGCAGAGACATCAAGAGTCGTCATGGACCGACGGTAACACGATTCAGGCACTTCAATTTACTCCGAGTACATATTTCTTTTGTTCAATCTGCGACGCCGGTCGCCACTGCTATCGTGCAGCGATGCCCGTGCGATCCACTGACGTCGAGGCGTGCCTCGAGCGACGCCGGCCAGGACGCCCCAAAGGTGGACGTGTCGTGGCCGACCGCGCGCAATTCCTCGCTGCCGCGGTGCGTTCGATTACCGCCAACGGCCCACTGGTCACGATGGAAGACATCGCTGCCGAGGCCGGCGTGAGTAAGCCAATCCTGTACCGCACCGTCGGCGACAAGGCAGCACTGGTCACTGCACTCTCTGAATTTTTGGTCGACCGTATTGACGTCGCCGTGCGGGGCGCCACGATCTCTGCGACCGACGGACGATCGGGATTCGAGATGGCCGTGCGGGGGTACCTTGGCGCTGTCGACACCGACCGCAACATCTACCTCTTCGTGAACGCCGGCGATCAGAGCACCGAGCAACTCCGACGGCTCGTCGATCGATCCGCTCAGCAACTCCTTGAGCTCTTCACCGCTGCACGAGTCCAAGCCGGGCTTGATCGCGCCGCCGCTCGCACGTGGGCCTACGCCGTCATCGGAGCATTCCAGACAGTAACGACCATGTGGCTCGGCGACGAATACTGCGATCTCGACACGGTGGCGCAGAACCTCACACACCTGTTGTGGCCAGGCGTCGCCGCTGCCGGCGACCCCGACTGACCAACCGACGACCGGGTGATCAGCGCGGAATGTCGGTCCACGGCCCCGTGTCGGCGCGCGGTTCGCGCGCCAATCCCAAGACTCGTTCGCCGATGATGTTGCGCTGCACCTCGTCGCTGCCACCAGCGATCCGGTAGCCCGGTGCGCCGAGCAGATGTTCGTTCCACTCGTACGTGCCCCACTCCCCCGTATCGGCAGTGAGCTTGGCACCGAGCATCCCCGAGACAACCTCAGCCATCAGTGTCATCCCTTCGGTCCACAGCAACTTGCCAAGCGACCCCTCGGGGCCAGGCATGCCCGATCGAGCGAGGTCAGCAGCACGACGATTGGTGTACGACTCGACACGGCCGTGAATGAACACCCGCATGAGCTTGTCACGGGTCACCGGATCGGTCGTGAGGCCCATCCGCTCGGCTGTGCCGAGGAGTTGCTTCCACGAACCACCCGATGCCGAACCTTCGGAGCCCGACTCGGAATGGTCGCGCTCGAAGCTCAGCGTCGTGGTCGCGACCTTCCAACCATCGCCGACGCCGCCAATGCGGAGATCATCGGCCACGCGAACGTCCGTGAAGAACACTTCGCAGAACGACGACCCGCCGCTCATCTGCTTGATCGGCCGCACCTCGACGCCAGGAGTATCGAGGGGCAGCATGAAGGCAGTCAGGCCCTTGTGTTTGATCACGTCGGGGTCGGTTCGAGCAATCAGCTCACCCCACTGGCTGAACTGAGCGCCCGAGCTCCACACCTTCTGCCCGTTGATCACCCACTCGTCGCCGTCACGTTCGGCGCGCGTCGACAGACCCGCAAGGTCAGAACCGGCGCCCGGCTCGCTGAAGAGCTGGCACGCAAGTATCTCGGCGCTACGCAACGGCTGAATGAAGCGAGCCTGCAACGCATCGGACCCCAGCGCCTGAATCGTCGAGGCAATGAGCCCGACGGTCACACTGACGAGTTCATGCGTTCCTGGCGTCTCGAACTGTCGCTCGACGCGCCCGAGCGCTCGGGCGTGCGCACGGCTGAGCCCGAGGCCGCCGTGTTCGACGGCCCAGTCGACAGCGTGGTAGCCCTGCGTGGCCTTGCGCTGGATCCAGTCGGCGATGCCGAGGATGTGCTCGCGCTCCTGTTCGAACGACATGTCGGCGAACACCGACACGTCGAATGCGCCGTGGCCCGCCCCCTCGCCTGGTCCGACTGACTTCTTGGGTTCGGCATTCGCCTGGAACCACTCGGTCGCTGCTGCGGTGAAGTCGTCGACTGACATAGCTGGGTCGACGCTTACTCGTTGCTGGGTCTCGGTCATGTCGCGCCTTTCAGAGCTGGGGGTCAGAGCTGGGGGTCAGAGCTGGGGTCAGAGCTGGGGTCAGAGCTGGGGTCATAGCTGGGGGTCAGAGCTTCGGGATGGCTTCAAGTTCGTGGATGTCGCCGGCAAGCCAGGCGTCGCGCAGCTTGCGCTTATTGTCTTGCCCATCGTGCTGCGGAGGAGGTCGTCGACCACGTGGTACTCACGGGGACACTTGAAACGACTCAAGCGTTCGCTCAGCCACAGGGACAGGTCCCCAGCAGTGGGCGGCCTGGCTGGATCGGTGGGTATCACCAGACCAACGAGCTGCTCGCCCATGTCGGTGTGTGGTACGCCAAAACAACCCACATCAGCAACATCGGGGTGCTCGATCAAGAGTTGCTCGGCTTCAGCCGGGTAGATGTTGACGCCGCCGGAAACGACCATGTCGCTGAAGCGGTCGGTGATGTACACGTAACCATAGGGGTCGATGTAGCCGATTTCACCGAGCGTGAAGAGGCCGGGCTGCGGATTCGACGCTGCCGTCTTGTCGGGATCGTTGGGGTACACGATGCCACGACCGGTTGCATCGCGAAAGTACAGCGGACCTTCGGTGTTTGCAGGCAATTCCTGGAAGTCGTCGTCAAGGATCATCGCCGTGAACGGATCGACTGATCGGCCGACGGAGCCCTGATGGTCGAGCCACTCCAGACTCCCAATAGAACACACGGTGCCGACCTCGGTTGCCCCATACGCATCGTTAAACACTGGCCCAAACCACTTGATCATTTCGGCCTTCACATCAACAGGACACTTTGCCCCGGTGTGCGCCAAGAGCTTCATCGAGCTGACGTCGTACTTGGCCTTGACGTCATCGGGCAGAGCAAGCAGCCGCACGAAGTGAGTCGGCACCATCACGCTCGTTTCGGTCCGGTACTTGTCGATCGCGGCGAGGGTTGCTTCAGCGTCAAACTTCGAGAGGATCACCGACGGCACTCCAGCGCACAAGAGTCGCATTCCCGAGAGCGGCCCGGTGTGGTACATCGGGCCGACGACGAGGTGTGTACCGAATCCTGAGAACCCTCCCTGCGCCAGCGCATCGAGGTGTTCGACCATGTTGTTGCCACCGGCGAACATCGTGGGTGGAAGCTCGGTGCCTTTGGGGAGCCCGGTGGTGCCCGATGTGTACAGCAGGTTCGGGCGCGGCACGACGTCGTCGGGCGGGTGCGTCGGGCGGCCGCTTGCCAGCCAGGTTTCCCACTCGATGACGCCCTCGATATCGGCGCAGCCCCATCCAATCACGACGTCGACACCGGCTTCCTGGGCCGCAGCGACGCCCCGCTCGGCGGTTTCTGGCCCGACGAACAACACCCGGCTCTCCGAATCGCTCAAGATGTAGGCAGCTTCCGACGCCGTCAGGTGGAAGTTGACCGGCACCGACGAGGCACCGGCGAGCAGGCCCCCGAGGTGGGCAAGTGCGGTCTCGGCTGCGTTCTCGGCAAAAACCGCAATCCGGTGTGCTGCTCCGAGGTCGCCGGATCGAGCGGCGTCGAGCAGTTTGTTCGCACAGCGGTTGAGCGCATCGTTGACCTCGCTCCACGTGAGTTCGCGACCGTCGTCGACGAGGGCAAACCCTGTTGGATCAGCGGCGGCACGTTCTTGGGCAAATCGAGGCATCAGGGGCCAATCGGTCGTTGGTGAGCGGGGCGATCGAAGCTGTTCTGACGGAACACTGAAACGTCAAGTCCCATCGAATCCCGGACAAGTTGCACGTGGTCGCCGTGGTACACGCACACGCGATGCGAGATGCGCCACTCGCCGTCGCGGCGCTCGTAGTTGTCGAGGTATCGACCGTGGAACGTCGACAGTTGATCTTTGGCCGCGTCGAAGAGCGTGGCCTCTACATACATCTCGCCACGAGCGTTCGTGTCGTTATCGAATTCGACGCGGTGGTTGGTGATTGCGTGCGCCGTCCAGGCCCACCGGCCGTGCGAACCAACCACGCGGTCGCAAAACTCCCAGGCATTTCCAACGAACACACCGTGGTCGTCCGTGGCGTTGGGCCAGTACGCAGACTTCATAACCTCGACGTCGAGTCGGTCGACTCCGTACGAATAGCGACGCGCCGCCTCGCGGCACGCCTCAATCGCAAGGAGCTGGTCGATTGTCGGCGTTGGGTTCGAGAGATTGCTCATGCGATTGCTCCTCCATCGACCACAAGCGTGTGCCCAGTAACGAACTCGGCAAGTTCGGAAACAAGAAACAGGGCAACTCGGGCAACATGATCCGGCTGGCCAGCAATTCCGAGTGGGTTGGCCGCGATGCGTTGTTTGATGTCGACCCCGCCAGCCTGCAGCGGGGCGAGTTGATCTTGTACACCCGGCGTATCAATGATGCCCGGCGCAATGGCATTGACTCGGATGCCCCTGGGGCCAAGTTCGTTGGCGAAGGAGCGGGTCAAGGAGATAACGGCGGCCTTTGAAGCGCTGTAGGCCGAGATGTTGGCGCCGCCACCGAGCCCAGCGATTGACGCGAGGTTGACAATCGATCCGCCATGCTCCATTCGGCGGGCAGCCTCGCGGGCGACACTGAACTGGGCGCGTACGTTGACGTCGAGCATGCGGTGGATGAACGCATCAGCGACATCGATCATTGGTCCAGTCGTGGGGAAAATGCCAGCATTGTTGACAACAATGTCGAGCCCGCCAGCACTGGCTACCGAGTCGAGGGCTGCATCAAGCTGATCCGGTTCGGTGATGTCGCAGGCCGCAAAGCCCGCGCCCATCGCTGCAGCGACCGCTTCGGCCGCTGGATGAAGATCGCCAATGGTGACCACCGCGCCCGCCTCGACGAGCCGGCGAGCAATCGCCATCCCGATGCCCTGTGCACCCCCGGTGACGAACGCCCGCTTGCCGGTGAGATCGATGAGTTCGGTGATGCCGACGGTTTCGGCGACGACACGTTCAGCCATCCGCTTCAGCCATCCGTTTCAGCACTGCGTTGAACATCGGGGTGACATTACCGAACGATTGTTAAGGATCTCCAACCAGGCTCACCAACACGACAAAAAAGCGGTCAGGCCCCACAACGTGCCGAACAAGAACGGCACGAACGACACCAATCCTCGGCTGGTCTACGTTGGGAAGGCCCCTGAAAATTCCCCACCCTGAACAATCCGAACTGACGGAGTACGACATGGCCAATGACATCGATCTCGACGGCGTGAAGGCATGTGCATCGGAGCTGAGCCCGTGGGCGCACATTGCCACGGTGGGCGCTGACGGCGCCCCCGATGTCGTGCCTGTACATCCGTGCTGGGACGGAGACACACTCTGGACCATGCTCGGTGTCGACTCGGTGAAAGCCCGCAACGTAGCTGCCAACGCAAACGTTGCCCTGCACTGGCAGGTGACTGCAGTTGGTGACGGAGTCGCAGTGTGGGGTACTGCCACCCTGCACGATGACGTTGCGACGAAGCGACGGCTCTGGGACGGCGTCTTTGACTACGACCTCAGCGCATTTGCTCCGGGCGGGCCAGATAACTCCCCCGACACATCGTTTCTCGCGATCACGCCGCAACGCGCTCTCGTGCTGAAGCAATATGGGATGGGCGGGTCCATGCGCTGGTCTGCCGAGACGTGACAGAGCGTCAAGATCCGGGCCAGATGGCGGCGACACCGATCCAATGTTGCTTACTCAACTGCGTACGACAGCAACGTTCCCGTCAGTCCACATAACAGTGAGCGTGCGGTGTGCTATTCGCCAGCCCTGGGAAGTCCGCGTCAGACGATCCTCGTAGCGGCCTGCCACGATGTAGTTGGGGCCACCTGCTGCGGCGGTGCGAACATGTTGCGCCTGGAGGTAGCAGCGGTGCGTTGCGGCGTCGCCGTCAACGAGTACCTCGTGATTGCCAACCAGGTGTTGGCTGTCGTCAAGGTGCTCGAGCGCTTCGCGAATACGGGTGACAATCGCGTCGACACCGGCAAGCATCGGAGGCTGGCCAAGCTGCGCCGTGGCGTCGTCGAGAAAGACCGTTCTCAAAGCAGGCCAGTCTTTCGTGTCAAGCGCTTTGCAGTACCGAAGGGCAAGGGCGACGATGGCGCGTTCGTCGAGGAGTTCCTGCAGCGTGTTCTCGACGTCTCTGACTGCGCTCACACCAACGTCCATCCGCCATCGACAGCGATGTTCTGACCGGTGATGTAGCTCGATGCGCTCGACACCAGAAACAGAACCGCGTGCGCAATGTCGTTCGGCGTTCCCTTCCTCCCGAGCGGCACGTTCGACGATCGGCCTGTGGTGAGCGGACCCATCAGGCCGGACAACGAAGGGTTTTTCGGCCAGAAATGTTCGATCTCTCCGGCATGCATGCGATCGAGTGTGGGCACTGGCACCACACCGGGGCTGACTGCATTGACTCTGATTCCGTGGGGCGCAAGGTCGACCGCCAAGCTCTTCGAGAAGTGGATCGCGCCTGCCTTGGCTGTGTCGTAGCCGGTACCAAGACACGGGAGCATGCCGTCGACCGATGCGATGTTGACGATCGCACCGCCATCACCCTGTTCGACCATCCGAGCTGCTGCGGGCTTCGAGCAGTTGAACAGGCTCGCGAGGTTGATATCGATCGACCGCTGCCAAGACTCGACGCTTTGATCGAGAATGCTGCCCGCCTCGTGATACGAACCAGCATTGTTCACCAACACGTCGAGGCGATCGCCGACATGGCCGAGCGCAGCCGCACACGCGTCGGCATCGGTGACATCGAGGTCCAACGCAGTACCACCAATGTCGCGAGCGACTCGTTGCGCTCCGTCACCGTCGATGTCGGCAACGATCACGCCCGCGCCAGCAGCAGCAAGGATGCGCGCGATGCCCTCACCGATCCCCGTTGCCGCGCCGGTGACCACAGCAGTCTTGCCAGAAAGGTCGAAAAGGCCAGCAATCGCTACGTCCATCCCTCAGAAGCTACGACGTTCGCTGGTTCCGGCAAAGAGTCGGAAGGTCCCGAGCCAGCGACTGGCCGCTTGCGATGTTGGCCCGACGCGACCTGGGGCGTCGCCAGCCAACTCCTCACACAACCGATGCCGAGCCAGTCGTTCGGTACCGTGAGTTCCATGATAGGTGAACCGGTTCAGATCGCATATGGCGTCGACGACGTACGGTCCGCTGCGGCGCGTTGGGTGACGCGCGGTGTTGGTCCGTTTTTCGTCTTGGACCACATCGAGCTTTCCAATGTGCGGCTCGGCGGGGAACCGGCTGCGTTCGATCACTCGTCTGCGTACGGACAGTGGGGATCACTGATGGTCGAGTTGATCTGTCAGCACGATCGCCAGACCGAACCCTTCGTGTACCCGCATGGCATTCATCACGTTGCGTACATGGTGGACAACTTCGCCGCGGCCCACGCCGAACTTATCGGCAGCGGCTCTGCGGAAGCGTTGTACGCCGAGACTGCAACGGGCATGCCATTCGCGATGCACGACGCCCAACTCGAACTCGGTCACCACATCGAGATCTACGAAGGCAACGAACGCCTCCGCGGGTTCTACGAGATGGTCCGCACAGCCTCCGCGACATGGGACGGCGCAGACCCGATTCGCACCCTGTAGCCGTCGGGATCTCTGAGCCCGCTGCTCACGTGGTCCGTCCGGCTTCGTGAAACTGCCGACTGCTGCCAACGTTGAACCGGTTCGGCACCATTCCAGCCGTCGTTTGACCAGCGTCGACGACCAACGTGTGACCCGAGACGTATCGAGCGTCGTCGCTGGCGAGGTACAGCGCCGCTGCGGCGATGTCGTCGGGCACTCCGGCGTAGCCGAGGGGGGAACCAGCAGCGATCTTCTGAGTGGCATCATCGATGGCATCGGGGTCGCCGCTCGTGACCGTCGCCGTCATCGCCGTCACGGTATTACCGGGTGAAATGGCATTCACTCGAATGCCATTGGGAGCGAGTTCGTTGGCAACCGACTTCGTCAAGCCGATCACACCATGTTTGGCGGCGGTGTACGCGTGCGGTCCGAGTCCACCGAGGATGCCTGCTGTGCTGGAGGTGTTGATGATGACACCAGAGTTCTGCGTGAGCATCACCCGCGCTGCGTGCTTGACACCGAGGAACACGCCACGCAGCAAGATTGCCACCGTGTTGTCCCACGCCTCAACCGACGTTTCAGAGATCCGTCCGACCGAGCCGACGATGCCAGCGTTGTTGAACATCACATCCAAACTGCCAAACTCCGAGACGGCGAGGTCGACGGCGGCTGCCACCTCGTCTTCGATCATCACGTTGCACTGCGCAAACCGAGCGGCACCACCAAGTTCGTTGGCCAGCGCCATACCGGCGTCGGTTTGCATGTCAGCGAGGATCACTTTCGCACCTTCTTTCACGAACATCCGGGCGGTGCCCGCTCCGATGCCGCTGGCTGCGCCGGTAATGACAGCGACCTTGCCGTCGAGTCGACCGCTCATGAGCCGAACCCGTGATCGATCAGTGCGCTCTGCGCACGTTCGATGACCGCAGTCCACAGTGCAACAGCACGCTCGCTGGTGAAGTCGAGGCTGCCGACGGCGAGCACCGGAATCATCCATCCGCAGCCCACACCCACTCGGTAGTCGGCCGTCAAGACATCAAAGCCATAGTCAGAGACACCGGCTGCGACGAGGGCATCGTGGTACGCACGAAGGAGTTCCGGCTCGTGTGCTCGCCGATCGTCGACGGTGAGGTTCTGTGACAGCAGGTAGGCCACGTCTGCAACGCCGCCACCTTGGCTGATTGCTTGCCAGTCGATGACCACGACGGTGCCTGCATCGTCGAAGAACAGGTTGTCGGCCCGATAGTCGAAATGGACCAGCGTGTGCGGCATTGCCGCCAGGTCGTCAAGAATCTGGGGCCGCATGGCCGCATAGCCGGCAACGAAGTCGGCCAGCTCGGGCTTGATCGCGGAGCCGAATGCCTCCATAAAGCCGGGCAATGACGCCTCGTAGATTGGCGAACCTGCTTGATTCAGCGGACCGTTGATCACCGGGATGAAGTCGGCGTTCTCCATGCCGGCGCCATTCCAGAATCGTGCGTGGTGGGCTGCCAAGCCAACCAACGCGGCGCGGGCCTGCTCGACGGTGGTGCCGCTGACTTGGTCGCCGAGTTGCAGGTCGGAGAGGTCTTCCATCAGCAGCATGTAGGCCTCGTCGGCTGCAGCGTCCGCGACCTCGCACGTGACATGGAAAATGGCGGGTGTCCGGACTGGGCTCATATGCGCCAGTTCGCTGTAGAAGCGATGCTCGCGTTCATAGATGCGGGTCGGCTGCATCATCGCTCGGATCTCGGGCGACTGAGTCGGGAACTTGGCAATCACCGTGGTTGGTGCATTGCCGGCATCACCGTCGTAGACGACGCCAACGGTCGCTACTTCGCCCATGAACCCGACCCCGGCGCCTGCCGGATCGAGGAGCACTTGTGCAACGGTCACGCCCGCAGGGATCGTCCCCGACCCCTGCAGGGCCTCGGTCATCCATTCTGCGGTGATTTCGCTGGTGGTCGTCGGCAATGTCGCCATGTGGTGTCAGTCCTGATTCTGTCGTGCTTGTTCGGGTGGAATCGTTTGAGCTGGGCTCGAGCTACTGGTGCGTTAGCGCGTCTGCATGTGGCTGCCGTCAGCACTGGGGCCGGTGTCGCGCGTTGGGTTGCTCAGCACGACCATTGCGATGCCATCGACCTCAGTCACCGCGTGGCACGGCACACCTTCCCAGGCGGGAGGCCCAGAGTGTTCACCAGTACGCACGTCGAATGAAGCCCCGTGGAGCGGGCAGGTCACGCCATAGCCGAGCAATCGACCTTCACTCAAGGGCGTGTCGGCGTGCGAGCAGTTGTCGGTCAGTGCGAACAATTCGCTGCCGACGCGGCATACCACAATGCCGTCGCGACCGACCTGCTCGAAGCAGCGCATCTCGCCGTCGGCCAAATCGGTAAGGTCGCCGAGCCCGATCGGCCCGTCCGCCTCAGACATCGAGCGGGCCCAGTGCCAGGTAGCGCTCAAGATTGTCGTGAAAGAACTTGATGCGCCGCTCTTGCTTGGGTGTGTATTCGCCGCGATAGCCGCGCGAGCGAAGGCCTTGCTGCTGGGTGTTCCAGATAGCAACGTCCTGGTCGATGCCGGGGCCGCACGAGACCTCGCCGGCCCGCCCCGTCTGGTGCTCAACCTGATGGTCGATCGACACCCAGTCTTTCATCGAGTTCGAGAAGTACTCCTTGGAACCCTCGGGGAACAACGTGAGGTACCACATGTCGAAGAAGCACTTCTGCGGATCTGTCGGATGCGGCGTGGCCCTGAGCCAGATGCAGCCATCGGGCTTCATGCTGAACGAGATGTTCGGAAAGATCGTGTAGTGGTAGTTGTCGGTGAGCTGCTCGTCGGAATATCGCGAGAAGTCGTATCCCTTTCCCGCTCCGAGCTGGCGCTTCGCCTGCTGGAGCGCGGGCCGCAGCTCGGGAAGGTTGTCGCGGTACTGCTCGCCGTCGACACCCCAGAACGACAGGTCCGCAGCGAGGCTCTTCAGGGTTCGCTCGGGCTTGCCGCTGTACTGAGGGCCGGGACCGCCACCGGGCATCAGCATGCGCGCGTGGCCCGACGGATACAGGTCGAATTGGCATCCGCTGTGATGCTCGTTCATCGACGCCAGCGTCTGGGGATGAACGTAGGGCAGGTGATAGCTCTCGTTGAAGTTGTCTTGGACGCACTTCCAGTTGAACTCGCCAACGACGGTGACCCAGTGCGTGCGCCGCATGTTCTCCATCTGGTACGCGTCGAGGTGATCAGCAACGGGGGCGAGCCAATCGCGCAGCGGCTTCGCCTCAGGGTCCATGTTGAACCAGATGAATCCAGCCCATGTGTCTGACGGCATTTCGACGAGGTTGCGCTTGCCGCACGGGCTGCCCTGCGTGAAGTCGTCTTCGTCTGGCACCCAGTTCAAGTTTCCGTCATCGCCGAACCTCCACCCGTGGTAGGCACACTCGAACTCACCTGTAATCAGCGAGCCCGACTCGGCGGTGACCAACCGATTGCCGCGGTGTTGGCACACGTTGTAAAAGACCCGTACCTGCTGGTCGCTGCCGCGGACCGCAATGACCGAGTCGCGGCCGATTTCATACGTGATGTAGTCGCCCGCGGCGGGAATCTGATCGACGCGACCGGCGACCTGCCAGACCCTCGGCCACATCGCCTCAGCCTCGCGTTGTGCGAACTCAACCGACCAATACCGGTCACCTGTAATCGTTGCGCCAGTGAGATCGGGCTCGGGCGCTTTGGCCCGGGTGATGCCGCGCACATCAACCGGAACGTCGATGGAGGGCTCTGCAATGTCAGTCATAATCTGCGTCCTCGTGGCTTCGCTGAGAGAGTGCAACCGGCTGCCGACTAACCTAACAAACGTTCAGCAAGTCGGGCGAGCGCAAGGGAGCCAGTGGACGTGATTCGGCAATTGACATGATTCGGGGCATCCACCACGTGGCCATCTCGACGCCCAACCTCGATCGACTCGCTGCGTTTTACACCGATGTCATCGGGTTCACGCGGGTCATGGAGACTGCGTGGGCCGACCGGCCGCTCGTCGACCGGATGATCGGCGGATACGACCGATCCGCTGCCCGTCAAGTGATGCTGCAGGCGGGCAATGCCCACCTTGAACTGTTCGAGTACTCGTCGCCGACGCCGACGCCAGCCGACCCCGACCGCACGCCCGCCGACCACGGGTACACCCACTTTTGTCTCGACGTTGTCGACATCGACGCCGAGTATGAACGGCTCGCAGCACACGGCGTCACGTTCAACAGCGCACCACCGACCGTCGAAGAAATGGGCGGCGTCGCCCGGCTCCGAGCGATCTACGGCCGCGACCCCGACGGCAACATCATCGAATTGCAAGAAGTGCTCGACACGTCGATTCCCTTCGCTCTCGAACAGACCGCGATGATCAACACCCCGGCACCCGCAGGCGGCACGCCATGACCGACCAGATCACTCCCGTCAACCTGCAACCCGGCGACGGTCGCTGTCCTGGGCCGAGCACCCACGACATCATCAGCGCCGATTCGGTGCCGCCTCCAACGCAACTTCTCACTCAGTCCTACAGGTTTGAGGGTGACGAGGACGTGCCGTATGAGGAATTCACTTCACGCGAGTACGCGTTGGCCGAACACGATCACATGTGGTCGCGCACCTGGCAGTGGGCTTGCCGTGAAGAACACATCCCCGAGCCTGGCGACTACTACGTGTACGACATCGGTGATCGGTCCGCGCTCGTTGTCCGCGGCCCCGACGGCACAATTAAGGCTTTCCACAACTCATGTCTGCACCGCGGCACACAACTCAAGCCGCCGGCCACCAGCGGCTTCTCCAATAAACTGCGCTGCCCGTTCCACGGCTGGACATGGTCACTCGACGGCGACCTGATCGATCTGCCTTGTGAGTGGGACTTTCCCCACGTCGCTGCTGACGAGTACCAGCTTCCACAGCTCCGCACCGGAATCTGGGGTGGGTTCGTGTTCGTCAACTTCGACGATTGTGCGCCCGCGCTACAGGCGCCGCCGCTGGAGGAGTACCTCGGCGTGCTGCCCGAGCACTTCCAGAACTGGAACCTCGGCGACCGCTACGTCGAAGTGCACATCCGCAAGAAACTGCCAGCCAACTGGAAGGCTTCAGCCGAGGCCTTCCTCGAGGCGTATCACATCCTCGAAACACACAGTCAGGCGATTTATACCGCCGGAGACGCGAACGCCCAATACGACGTGTTTGGCGACAACGTCACGCGCTTCATCCACACCGTTGCCACAACAAGCCCCCACGTACCCGAAGCGCAGCGGCCCGACGAACAAGCCATGCTGAACATGCTGATGGCTCGCAAAAACCCCGGCCACGACGTACCCACGATTCCGCAGGGCGAACGGGCCCGCGACGTCTACGCCCGCCACATCCAGGGCACGTTGGGCGAGGCATACGACAACGACTTCTCGCATTTGTCGGTGAGCGAAACGATCGACTCGATCGAGTATTTCCTGTTCCCCAATGCGTTCTTCTTCCCGGGCCTTCAGATCCCACTCTGCTACCGCTTCCGCCCTGACGGCCCCGATCCTGATCAGTGCATCTACGAGGTGCTCTACCTCCGGCCGAAACCGCGCTCGGGTCGGCCTCCACGCCCCGCTGCGCCAGTCGACCTTGGTATCGACGACAGCTACACCACCGTGCCGGGGCTGCCGATCTCGCTCGCCCAGGTACTCGATCAGGACACGTCGAACCTCGCAGCCCAAACGCGGGGATTTAAATCCAGCAAGAAGCGGGGACAAACGCTGGGCAACTATCAAGAGGTCCGGGCCCGTCACTTTCAGTCCTTGGTCCGCCAGTACATCAACGAAGGAGCCAACACGTGAGTAGAGACGCCATCAAAGATCTGGTGCACCAGTACGCCGACGCCGTCGTGCATCGCAATCCTGATCAGTGGGCTGCCACATGGGCAGCCGATGCCGTGTGGGAACTCGGCAAGGGGCGCCGGGTCGAGGGGCAAGAGGCAATCCTCGGTCTCTGGAATTCCGCGATGGACGGGTTCAAGGCCGTGGTGCAGAACGTGGTGAACGGAACAGCCACTGTTGACGACTCAGCAGGCACCGGCACGGGCCGGTGGTATGTCCACGAGCACTGGCATCGCGCCAACGACGAACGCGGCATTCTTCTTGCCTACTACGACGACACCTACATCCGCGTCGACGGCCAGTGGCTCTTTGCCAGCCGCGAACTCACGATCCAATACGGTGGGCCACCGGACCTGTCGGGCACGTTCCAGAATGCGTGGGCCTGACGTTGGCTGCACTCACCACGGCATTCGCCACCGACCGACCCGATGACCTCGCGCTGGCCGATGACACCGGCACGCGCACATGGGTAGAACTCGACTCCCGCGTCAACCAACTCATCCACGCGTTCCGCCAAGCCGGAATCAACGCGGGCGACACGATCGCCATCGTCAGCGGAAATTGCAACGAATGGTTCGAAACGTCGTTCGCATGCTCGAACAGCGGCATCACTCACATTCCGGTCAACTGGCATTTGGTCGGTCCCGAAATCGCATACATCCTGCACGACTCGAACGCCAAGGTGGTCGTCGTCGGCCATCAGTTCGTCGACGAGGTGACACGCGCGCTCGACGACGACCGTGTCAGCGGGATCGAGCTGGTGCTGGTGATCGGCGCACCGACGGCCGGTCGCTTCCAAAACTTCGACGAGTTCCTTGCAACGGGCTCCGCTGACGAGCCCGACAACCAGAGCTTCGGCGGACCGATGTTCTACACCTCGGGCACGACCGGCAATCCGAAAGGCGTCCGGAGCACGTTGTCGAGCATGCCGCCATCGACCGATCCGTCGGTGTGGCAGCTGATTGGTGCCGGATTCTCTGACCTCGTGATCGGCAACGGTCGCACAGTGCTGTGTGGCCCGGTGTATCACTCGGCCCAGTGGGCGTACTCGTTCCTGCCGATGATCATCGGCTCGGCCACGGTGATGCAGCACAAGTACGACAGTGCTGGCGTGCTCGATCTCATCGACCGGCACCAGGCAACGAACATCCATCTCGTACCGACGCAGATGAAGCGGCTCATCGACCTTCCAGCCGAAACCAAGGCGTCCTTCGACGGTTCGTCGCTGCAGTTGGTGCTGCATGGCGCGGCGCCGTGCCCGCCCGTGGTCAAGCAAAGGATGATCGACTGGTGGGGCCCGAAGATCACCGAGTACTACGGCTCGACCGAGGGGTCGGTGATCACCATGATCGATTCCGAGCAGTGGATGGCCAAAGGCGGCAGCGTCGGCCCACCGACGGCGAACATGGAGATCATCGTCGTCGCTGACGACGGCACACGGCTCGGGCCAAACGAGCCGGGCACGCTGTACTTCCGGAATGCGATGGGGATGGACTTCGAGTACCACAACGCACCCGGAAAGACCGACGACGCGCACCTCGAACCCGGCGTCTTTACCACCGGCGACATCGGCTACGTCGACGACGACGGGTACCTCTGGCTGAGCGACCGCAAGATCGACATGATTATCTCCGGCGGCGTCAACATCTATCCCGCCGAAATCGAAGGCGTACTCGGCGGGCACTCGCTCGTGGCCGACGTCGCCGTCATCGGGATTCCGAACGACGACTTCGGCGAAGAGGTCAAGGCCGTGATCGTCCCGCAGGTCGGCGTTGCCCCCGATGAGGATCTCGTCGACACCTTGCGCGCGTTCTGCCGCGAGCAGCTCGCTGGCTTCAAGGTGCCCCGTTCGTTCGACTTCACCGACGAACTCCCCCGCACCGGTACTGGCAAGGTGCAGAAAGCCAAAGTCCGCGCCCCCTACTGGGAGGGCCACGACCGAGCGATCTGATCAGCCTGTCGGCACCAGACCCCGGCCGCCTACGAGCTGCTGGTTGAGCTGCTGGCAGCCCAGGCAATCGCATTCGAGAGAATGCGGCGATAGTTCGGGTCGGCGTAGGTCTGCGCGCCGTCACCGAACTGGATATAGGCGATGGGCGACGCGCCCACCTGCTTGGTCCACGCCACCAGGTTGCTCCCAGCCGGGTGCGACCAATCCGTGCGATCGTTGCGTGTGCCGCGAATCGCTCGGTCGGCGGAGTAGAAGTTCGCGTCGACGAAGTCGTAGGTACTGGCCATCAACGGCTCGATCCCCTCGTCAAGAACGGGGAAGAGGTACACCTCGTCGGTGATGTCGAACGACGTGTCGAGTCCCGCGCAGATTGGATGGGTCGGGTCGAGCACCTCGACGGTGTGAGTGACGTCGTGCCGGTATCCCGAGTCGGGATAGTCGGTACCGTCGAGCGTCGCCGGCTGGTAATGGAAGCGACCTCCAACGATGTGGGCGTAGCGCTCCCAGGTCGGCCAACCGGCGATCGCATGGTGGAGGAAAACCATGCCCTTACCGGCCGCGAGTAGCGCTTCGAACGCCTCTGGATAGCCGTCGGGCGGTTCAGAAAACTCAGCGGGTGGATCGCTTCGGCTGAAGGTGATGCCCGGCATGTCGTACATGACGAACACGTCGTACTCACTTGCACGGCCGGGTTCGACGAGCGCCAAGGCCTCCGGATGCTCAACATGCCTCCACTCGACATCGTCGAATGAATCGAACACTGCAAAGAAGGCGTCGGCGTCGAACGGATGGCCCTTCGTCACGAGCGCGACGCGGAGACTCATAACCCTGTCCCCACTGCCGCTGCCACTGCCGCTGCCGCTTCGCGACCTGCAATGAAACCGAACGTCATGGCGGGTCCGAGCGTGCCGCCCGCTCCGCCGTACACCATGCCAGTCGGCGCCGCCATCACGTTGCCTGCGGCAAACAGGCCATCGATCACTCCCCCGCCAAGGGAGAGAACCCGGCAACGCGTGTCGGTCTTCGGGCCTCCGTTGGTGCCCAAAGAGCCACTCTCGATCGGCAACGCGTAGTACGGACCTCGGTCGAGTGGTCCAAGTGTGGCCGCAACGCCATCAAGTGACTGGTCGCCGTTGAACGCGTCGTATGCGCTGACGCCGCGTTGGAAGTCGGGGTCTTCGCCGTTCCTCGCATCAGTGTTGAATCTGTCGACGGTCTGGCGAAGGATCACGGGGTCGAGGTTGAGTTCCACGGCAAGCCCTTCGACGGTCTCGGCCTGCACCATCCACTCGGCGGGCGGGTCCACTGCCCGACACGACGCAACGTCATAGGTCGTCTTGTGACGATGATCAAAGATCAGCCAGGCCGGCAGGTTCGGATAGTCGAACGTTGCCGGGTCGAATTGGTGGAACACCCCGCCCATTGCGTTGTAGTTCCCCGCCTCGTTGCAAAACCGCCGGGCTGAGCGATTGACCATGATCGATCCCGGCCGGGTGCGTTCCAACAGCACGAGGTGCGGTCGATCCGCACCCCACTTCTGTGCGCCGTCAGCCCTCGTCACCGGCACCCACCACGCATTGCGCATATTGCCAAGACGGGCCCCGATTTCCATCGCCATAACGAGGCCATCGCCGGTGTTATCGGGTGACCCCGATGGAGCCGACATCGGCCCGCGCAAGAACGTGCGACACAATTCTTCGTTCCATTCGAAACCGCCCGTCGCCAGCACGACCGCCGAGGCGCGCACGTCGATGACGTGATCTTGCGACATCACTTGCACCCCCGTGACCCGCCCGTTGCTGGTGGTCAGATGATTCGCCGCAGCACCGAGACGGAATGTCACACCCCTGTCGAGACAGCCTCGGACCAAGGCCCCAACGAGGCCGAGGCCCATGCCGTTCTGACCCGCCGAAGCACGAGAGACAAGCGTGTCGGTCGACGGCATCTCGCTCGCCCCACCGAGCGGGGTCTCGATCAACATGACCGGATTCGGCCGGTTGACCCGGATGCGGTCGGCCCACTCCTCGAGCTCGCTGAAGGCAAACAACCCGTTGTCGATCGACCGGCCACCCCCTGCAAGGCCGCCAGGGTGTTCGGGGTGGTAATCGGGATAGGTCGGCAGAAGATGGAACGAACACGGTGTGTGTGCGTCAAGGTGGGCAAGCATCTCGGGGCCGACGTCGACGAACGTGGCAGCCATGTCCGAGTCGATCTGCCCTAACGACAGCGACTCGAAATAGGCCAGCGCCGCACGACGTGAATCGGCAATCCCTGCCTCAGCTTGCAGATGGTTGTTCGGGATCCAGATGATGCCGCCGCTGATTGCAGAAGTTCCGCCAATCAGCTCGCTCTTCTCGAAGACCGTCACGGCAGCACCGTGGTCGGCCGCCGCTATCGCGGCGACCAGGCCGGCAGCGCCGGAACCGAGTACAGCGACGTCAACGTCCGTGTCAAGCTCCATTCCCCCGACGTTAGTAAACGGCCGATCAATTACTCGGAGCGTCAACGTGGAAAGATCTGCACTCATGAATGACGCAACGTCGGACGTCTTGTTGATCGACGACCCAGCGCCGCGTATCCGGCGCCTCACCTTGAACCGTCCCGAGAAGCGCAACGCGCTCAACGACGCACTACGCGGCGCACTGTTTGATGCGCTGCGCGAGGCCGATCGCTCGCGTGATGTCTCAGTGATCATCATCCGCGGCGGCGGGTCGTGCTTCTCGGCTGGCTATGACCTCGGATCACCCAACCACGATGTCGAACGATCAATCGCGAAGGCCGATGGTTGGTGGAGTCGCCACGTCGTCAACAACTGGCTCGAAATGTGGGACATGGCCACGCCGATCATCGGCCAGGTACACGGCTGGTGTTTGGCCGGAGGCACCGAACTCGCTGCAGCCTGCGACCTCGTCTACGTCGCCGAAGACGCACAGATCGGTTACCCGCCGGTGCGATTGATGTCGCCGCCCGACATGCAATGGCAGACTTGGCTGATGGGGCTGCGACGCGGCATGGAAGCGCTTCTCACCGGCGACGCCATGAGCGGCACCGACGCAGTGACCGCCGGCATGGCGAACCGGGCGTTCCCGGTTGACGACCTCGATGCTGCAGTGCTGGCCGTGGCCGAACGGGTCGCCAAGGTGCCACCCGAACTGCTCGCCCTCAACAAGCGGTCGGCCCACCGGGCGATGGAAGCAATGGGCATCCGCGATGGCATCCGAGCCACGGCCGACATCCAGGCACTCGGCTTTCACCAGCCTCCCTCCATCGAGTACCTCAAGTCATTCGCTGAGAAGGGCGTTGCCGCCGCGCTCAGCGAACGAGACGAACAATTCAACGACTACCGCGAATCCAACCCAGCAACAGGGAGTACCTCATGAACACCAACAACACCTGGTTCGCCGACTCATCGCTCGGCGAACGATTTCCCGCATGGACCCGAGGCAACGCCGCGGACGTGTTCCCCGATCCGTTCAGTCCGCTGGGGCAAAGCCTCGTCCTCCGCAAGGGCATGTCGTTGGGCTTGCGCGACGCCTACATCGACCTCGGGGCACTCAGCTACGACGAGTTCGAAGACCCTGACGGCCCCGATCTGTTCAAAATGTTCGGCGGGTACATCTACAATCCGTTGACGTTGACGCGTATTCTCGGGGCACGGATGCCCGGCGCGTCGCCCGAAATGATCGACAAGGCGTTCTTTGATGAGCGCGACGAGGTCCCGGCGTACGAGGAGCACCCGTGGCATGTGTCGCCGGATCACGAGGCCAAGCTCGGCGCATCGATGGGATGGGCGATGTCGGCAACCTCGCTGCCCGAGTTGGAGGCAGATCGGGAGATGGTTCGCGCTGAGCGCGCTCAGCGCCCTGACCTCACTGCACTCACCGACGCAGCAGTGCTCGCTCGGGCCCGTTCGATGGTGCCGTTGCTGCAGCGCACATTCGAAAACGCGATGCGGGTGTCGTCGCTGGCTTCGCTCGGCCCGGGCGCCCTCGCTGCTGTCTGTGAAGGTCTCGGCGACGCAAACCTGTCGATTCGCCTGCTGGCCGGCATCGAAGTCGACTCGGCGGCGCCGTCACACGCAATGTGGAAGCTCGGCCGACTGGCCAATGCCTCCGAAGCGGTGAGCGCAGCCTTCGCAACCGGACCCGACAGCGTGCTCGAAGCACTCCGGACCAACGGTGGCTCTGAGGCGAATGCGTTTCTCGGCGAGTTCGAGCAGTTCCTCGTCGATCACGGCGCCCGCGGCCAGAACGAGTACGACCCCCTGGCACTTTCGTGGGAGGTGAAGCCGCGCATCGCCCTTGCAGCAATTGACCTCATGCGACGTTCAGACGAGGCACAAGCCCCAGCGACGCGCCACGGCGTCGCCGTTATCGAGCGCGACCGAGTCGCTGCCGAGGTTCGAGGCAAGATCGCCGACGATGCTGAAACAGCCGGCATGTTCGAAGCTGCGTTGGGTTCGGCGCAACTCTTCCTTGCGGGACGCGAGCGGGCCAAGACCAACGTGGTTGTCATCATCAACGAGATCCGTGTGGCGCTGCGCGAGTACGGCCGGCGACTCGTCGAGCGTGGTGTCATCGAGCAGGTTGAGCAAATTTTCATGGTGACCGACGAAGAGTTGAACCTGACCCGACATCATCCCGAAACGATGGGCGACACGATCAGCGAGCGGTGGCGGCAGTTCCAGACGCTGCACGACGCTGTTCCGGTGTTTATCGTCAACGGCGAAGTGCCGTCACTCTCCGAGATGACGAAACGGGGCGTGAGCACCGCTGCTCCGGCTGTCGTCGGCATGGTGCTGATCGGTGCAGCGGGTTCCGGAGGGATCGCGACCGGTCGCGCGCGTGTCATCCTCGACGCCGCAGACCCCGAGGATCTCGAACCCGGCGAAGTGCTCATCGCACCACAGACTGACCCATCGTGGGTGCCGCTGTTCGTCTCGGCGGCCGCTGTCGTGGTCAATGTTGGGGCGATGGGCAGCCACGCGATGATCGTGTCGCGCGAATTGGGCGTGCCCTGTGTGGCATCGGTGGCCAACGCCACCGACATCATCCCGAACGGCGCGATTATCACTGTCGATGGGAATGCAGGCACGGTCACGATCGTGGCGCTTCCCGACTGACACCACCTTCGCCACACCGGTCAGCGCTGTCGTTTGGGGATCACCCCGGTGCAGGATCTGTACCTCCCGAAAAACTGGAAAGGCTGACATTCATATGGGATTCCGATTCGCCAACGTGGACGGGCGCGCCGTGCTCGTCCACGGTGATCGCTACACCGACCTCGCCACGCACTCCAAGGGCGCTTTCAGCCCCGACCCGATGCAGGCGCTCGAACGGCCCGACCTACTGAACGAACTGTCCGATCAACTCACCGACGCATCGGCGACTGGGCTGCTGGCCGACGTCACACTCGGACCACCGGTTCCGCGTCCGCAAAAGATCTTCGGGATCGGGCTCAACTACGCCACCCATGTGGCGGAGAGCGGCATGGAGCCGCCGAGTAGCCCCGTCGTGTTCACGAAGTTTCCGTCGTGTCTGACCGGGCCGACCGGTGATGTCGAAATCCGTAGCGGCGGATGCGACTACGAAGTCGAGCTGGTCGTGGTGATCGGACGAGGTGGCCGCGACATCTCGCCCGACGACGAAGAGGACCACGTGGTCACCACCACCATCGACGGCATCGGCACCATGACCAACCGCGTCGTGCGCATCTCGGACCCTCGTCCGATCGGCGGCTGAGATGAGCCACCCAGAGCCAGGCGCGGCCGGTCGCCCGAACGTGCTGTTCATCATCTGCGACCAATTGCGCGCCGACCACCTCGGCTACGCCGGCAACCCTGTGGTCAAGACGCCACACATCGACGCGCTCGCCGCCAGTGGCACCGTGTTCGATCAAGCGCGTGTCAACAACCCCGTGTGCATGCCGAATCGTTCGACGATCATGACCGGCCGTATGCCGTCGGCCCACGGAGTGATCTTCAACGACCGATCGTTGGAGTTGAACACCAACACCTTCGTCGCCCAGCTACGCGATGCTGGCTGGCGCACCGCGCTGATCGGCAAGTCGCACCTCCAGCACGGCGAAAGCCGCAACGCCGTCAGCGACTTCGGTAAGGCCGCTGGCCGGACGTCACCGTTCGCAAAGGGTTGGGACACGATCGAACACGACGAGCGATACGAACACGGCGAGACCGTTGCCCCCGACGACTTCTACGGCTTCAGTGAGATCCAGCTCACCCTCGGCCACGGCGCCCAAGTCGGCGCCCACCATTACCAATGGGCACGCGAGCAGGGCATCTCCCACGAAGTACTGCGTGCCGGCCTCGATCCCGACTACGAGGGCGTCATCCGGCGCCCCGAATGGTGGCAGCTCCACGCGGCGCCGTACCCCGAAGAAATCCATTCCACCAACTATGTCACCGAGCGCACGATCGATTTCATCGAGCGTTCCGAGGCCCACGACGACCCCTGGATGGCCTGGTGTTCGTTCCCCGATCCGCACCATCCAATGGCACCGCCTGAGCCCTGGTTCACTCGGCACGACCCGAACGACATCGAACTCCCGTCGACATTTCACGACCCGGGCAATGACTGGGCTCCACACCTGCATCTCCTCCGCTCGCTCGACCCGAGCCGTAAACAGTGGGTGTCGCCGTTCGGCCCGAGCCCGGAACTCGCACGCGCTGCCATTGCGGCCACCTACGGGATGATCGAGTACATCGACTCTGGGATCGGCCGGATCCTTGCCACACTCGACCGGCTCGACGCCACCGAGGACACGATCATCGTGTTCACCAGCGACCACGGCGACATGATGGGCGATCACGGCCTGATGCTGAAGTTGATCATGCACTTCGAAGGGTGCCTGCGCGTGCCACTCATCATCAGCGCACCCGGTCGCCAACCGGCTCGCACCTCGTCACTCGCCGCGAGCATCGACCTGCCCCACACGCTGCTCGATCTCTGTGGTGTCGCCGAGTATCAAGGCATGCAGGGCACCAGCTTGACGCCGATCCTCGATGACCCGTTGGCGCATGTGCGTGACACCGTCTTCGTCGAAGACGACTTCCCGGCGGCGGAAACGGGTGCGCCGTTGCCGCTCAAAACCCGCACTGTGGTGACCGCCACGCATCGCTACAGCCGCGACAGCAACGGCCACGAAACGCTCTACGACCTCGAGCACGACCCCGACGAACTCATCAACCTCGCCGTCGCCAACCGCGATCCCGCCGCACGCGTCGCCGCACTCGATGTGCTGTGCGAGCAGATGCTGCGCGCCGACGATGTCACCCGAATGGAACCCGTTTCCCTCTGACCGACCCTGTCGCCGCGAACGTGTGACATCTCGACGGCGAGATCGAGACCTTCTGGACGGGTGCCACGGTCACCCACCGATTCGTCGAGGCAAGCACGCTGCGACGGCCCGTGATCCAACAAACCCGGACGGCGTGGTGTTCCTCCACGGATTGCCAGAGAACTGAGTATGTCGGCGCCACCGCTGCGAACCAGTGACCCGCCCTCACGGCGGAAAGCGCGCTGCACCTCGTTGCCTTCGTGCACACCAACCACCGCCGAAATCAGAGCGCGTCGATACTCACGGTTACCTCACAAGTTGACCAAGGCTCAACGAGGAGCAGTCGGATGCTCGATGATGATGACGTTGCGACGTGCTTGGCCCGAGCGGGTCGACGCAATCGCCTCATTGATCTGATCGAGGGCGTACGTCGCCGTGATCAGTTCGTCGAGATATAGGTCCCCGTCTGCATACAGCTGACTGAGCTGAGGTAAGTCGCGCTCCAGGTCCGCCGAACCCATGAACGAGCCAATCACTCGCTTGCCATCACCGGCGAACCCGCTCCCATCGATCGACACGACGTCGCCGGTGCGCGTCATCCCGACAACAACGACGGTTCCGCCCTTGCGCGCGATGCCAATGGCCTGCTCGATCGCAGCCGTCGAGCCAACAGTGACAAACACGTAATCAGCGCCGCGCCCACCGGTCATCGCAGCAACTGCGGCACCGACGTCGACCCGGTCGGCTCGAACGACATCGGTGGCGCCGAACTCCTTGGCGTCATCGAGTTTCTGGTCGCTGACGTCGACAGCGATGATCGGCGACGCGCCCGCCACCCTGGCGCCCTGGATCGAGTTGAGCCCGACCCCTCCGGCACCAACAACGACCACGCTCGAATCAGCGAGCACGTCGGCGGTGTTGGTAACGGCCCCGAAGCCCGTGATCACGCCGCACGCGAGGAGCGAAGCGACGTCAAAACCCATCGAGTCAGCAATGCGCGCAACCTGCGAGTGATGGACGACTGTTCGCTCGGCAAAGGCGCCGGTGTACACGCCTTGGACGACGTCGTTGCCGTCGGCATCGTGGAGCCGGTGCTCGGTTGCGATGGCGAAATCGGCTCGACGCTCACAGAGGTGCGTCTCGTGACGGTGGCAGAAGAAGCAGTCACGGCAATTGCGCAGCAGCGAGACGACCACGCGGTCGCCGACTGCCACCGACTCGACGCCTGGCCCGACGGCTGCGATGACGCCGGATGCTTCATGACCGTTGACGGCGGGGAGCGCTCCGCCCCAGGACCCGTCGTTGGCGTGCAGGTCGCTCGCGCAGATGGCGACGGCGTGGATGTCGACGAGCACCTCGTCGCGCTTGGGCGGGTCGATGAACAGTTCCTCGATGACGAGCGGCGCACCGAACTCGCGACACACCGCTGCCTTCATCGTGAGCGCTCCGTCGGGCCGGGTGCTCACGCCCATCCGCTGACCGCCTTCACTTCAAGGAACTCTTCCAGACCCCACGTGCCGCCCTCACGTCCGTTGCCGGACTGGCGGTAACCACCAAACGGCGAACCGGCCGAACGCGACTTGCCGTTCATCTCGACCATGCCGGACCGCAATCGTTTGGCGACACGCCTGGCACGGTCGATGTCGGCCGTCTGGACGTAGTTCGTCAGACCGAACGAGGTGTCGTTCGCCATCGCAATCGCCTCGTCCTCGGTGTCAAACGGTGTGATCGCCAGCACGGGGCCGAAGATCTCGGTACGGGAGATTGTCATCTCCGGCGACACGTCGGCAAACACCGTCGGCCGCACGAAGTAGCCGACCTCGAGCCCGTCGGGCCGCCCTGGCCCGCCGGCCACGAGCCGAGCCCCCTCGCTCTGGCCGCTCTCGATCAGACCTTGGATTTTGTCGAACTGTGCTTGGGAGACCACCGGGCCAATGTGGCGGCCGTTCTTCGAGGCAACGTCGACGGTCATCTCGTTCGAGACACGTTGCGCCGTCGCCACTGCTGCGTCGTACACGGAACGCTCGACCAGCATGCGCGTAGGGGCGTTGCACGACTGGCCGCTGTTGTTGAAGCAGTGGCGCACGCCCCGCTCGACGGCGGCATCGTCCGCGTCGGCGAACACGATGTTGGCACCCTTGCCACCCAACTCCAGAGCAACGCGCTTGACCGACTCTGCGGCGTTGTGGGTGATGGCAACCCCTGCCCGGTTTGATCCTGTGAAGGACACCATGTCGACGTCGGGATGCGCCGACAGCTGCGATCCCACTCCGGCGCCATCGCCGTTGACCAGGTTGAAAACGCCTGGAGGGAACCCTGCCTCATCGACCATCTCAGCGAAGAGCGACGAGGACAACGGTGCGACCTCGGAGGGCTTGAGGACCATCGTGCACCCGACCCCGAGGGCCGGGGCGACTTTGAGTGTCACCTGGTTCATTGGCCAGTTCCACGGCGTGATCATCGCGCACACCCCCACCGGCTCGTAGAGGATCCGATCGCCCGGGGCCCCCTCGCTCAGCGGCCGATCGAAGTCGAATGCTTCAAGCGCAGCGATTGTGTTGCGGATGTGCCACGAACCGGCGCTCACCTGCGACTGCAGAGCCAGATCAATCGGCGCACCCATCTCCATCGAGATCGCCTCCGCCATCTCGCTGGAACGACGTTCGTAGACCTCGAGCAACTTCACGAGCAGCGCCACCCGTTCCGCGGTCGGGGTACGGCTCCACGAATCGAACGCGGCACGCGCCGCAGCGACAGCTGCGTCGGTATCGGTTTGGGACCCGAGCGAAATGACCGCACAGGGCTGCTCGGTGGATGGGTCGATCACGAACGCATCGTGCTGCTCGGCGGGCGGTGCCCACGATCCATCGATGTAAAACTGGCGACGGTCAACGAGGTCGGTGGCGGTCATGTGAGCTCCTCTTACGGTGGGAAAGGGGGATTCTTTATTGGGGGATTTTGGGTGGTGTCTGCAATCCAAATCAAGGGTATGAACGAGAACGTAAAAGTCCGACATCGCAGTCATTTTTGCGTGCACCTCAACGCCAGCGATCCGTCCTCGCCACCTGCTACCTCAAAACAGGCAGCGAACGCTCTTCGGCGATCGAATTGCCACCGTCGATCACAATGCACTGACCCGTCGTGTACGCCGCACCGGGCGTGGCCAGCCACGCGATCGCGCTTGCAACCTCATCGGGCGCGGCACTGCGGCCGACCGGCGTGACGAATCCCTCGGTTCGCTCGTGTGGTGTTTGTGAACCGGTTTCGATCCAACCCGGGGCAACGGCGTTGACCGTGATGCCGTCTGCGGCGTGGTCGAGCGCGAGCGCCCTCGTCAGGCCGACGAGCCCAGCCTTGGCCGCGGCGTAGGCGGGTTCATGCCGCATCGCCATCACCGGTCCAGACACGCTCGCCACCGAGACGATCCGGCCCCAGCGCCTTGACCGCATGTGTGGAATCACGGCGCGCGACATCAAGAACGCTGTGTCGAGATTGCGTTCGATCGACGCCCGCCACTGCGCATACGGCAGCTCCGTTGCCGCATCGGCTTCCTCACTCCCAGGGCGGCTGACGCTGGTCATGCCAGCATTGTTCACGAGGATGTCAACAGCGCCCAATGCAGCTATCGCCGCGGCGGTGATCCGCTGAACTGCCGGCTCGTCTGTCAGATCACCGAACACGCCGTGCGCCTCCAACCCAGCCTGTGTGAGTTCGTCGACCCGCGCATGGATTCGGTCGGTCGTTGACGTGACCATGACGCGAGCACCAAGCTCGCCAAGCATTCGTGCCGAGGCGAATCCGATGCCTGTCGGACTCCCTGCCCCGGTGATCAGTGCAGTTCTGCCTTCGAGGGAGAACAGGCGTGGCAGCACGCCAGCAGACGAGTGATCGCCGTCAGCTACACCGAATGCCGACTGCTCAGTCATCGACGGGTCGGCGGTCGCGATATTCGGCCCATTCCCACTCGCTGCCGTACTCGTCGAGCAGATCGAGGAAGGGTTTCGGCGGCAACGCCTCGGGGCCAACGATGCCCACCCCGGTCCACTGACCGGTCGCCATCAGCTCAATCGCCACGGCCGGCATCACGGCGGTCTGCCACACGACCGCCTGATGGCCGAACTCACGCATCGTCCAGGCGTTGTCGACCACGTGGTACACGTACACCTCTCGCGGCTCGCCGTCTTTGCCGAGACCCTTCACCCACGTACCAGCACAGGTACGACCAGTCATCTTGTCGCCGAGCGTCGCCGGGTCAGGGAGCGCTGCAGCAACGACGTCTCGCGGCGAGACCTTGACCCCTTTGACCGACACCTGTTTGGTGCTGTCGAGGTCGAGCATGTGCAACGTCTTCAGGACGTCGATGAACTCGTCACCGAGCCCGTACTTGAACGTGACGCGCTCACAGTCAATCCAGCGCGGAATCAGGATGACCTCTTCGTGTTCCACGTTGACGCATTGGATCTCGCCAATGCCCTCGGGGAACGTGAACAGCTCGGGCTCACTGAACGGCTCCGTGGTAAACCAGCCGCGCTCCCGCTCGTAGACCACCGGCGGATTGAGACACTCCTCGATGGTCGTCCAGATCGAGAACGTCGGAGCGAAGTCATAGCCGTCGACCACCAGATCGGCACCGTCGCGCACACCAATTTCGTCGATCTTGGAGAACAACTCATCGGCCGCGTACCGCGCAGCAACATCGGAGAAGCCGGGTTCGACGCCCATGCCGACCAGCGCCATCATCCCGCGGTTCTTCCAGGTGGGGTGCTCGGCGAACTGGCCGTCACCAAGGCGGATCCCCGTCCGGTTGTACGGGTCGGTCGCATGCGGCGTGGACAGATTCATCGCCATGTCGACGTAGTTGCACCCTGCCTCGAATGCTCCGAAGAAAATCGGCGGGTTGAAGCGAGGGTCGCAGGCATTCAGGATCACATCGGCCTGCATCTCCTTGGCGAGCGCAGCGACCGCCTCGCGCGATGATGCGTCAAGCATCGCTGCAACGATTCGACCACCGGCGCTGGCTTCACCCGCGTTCGCTACAGCCGCTTCGGCCCTGCCGAGATCGAGGTCAGCGATCGTGACATGCGCAAATGCTTGGCGGGTCGCCGCGATAGCGACGAACGCCGAGCCGACACCACCGGAACCAACAACAAGGACACGCATACAGCAAAATCTACTGCCGCGCAGCGCTCGACCGAGTGGCTGACGTCGCGAGCTTCGAGACAGACGTCGAAGAGATATATTGTGGCCCCCGTGGCAGCCACGTCGACCAGAGAAACTGCAGTGGGCCGTTCGTTGTGGGCGGACCAGGTCAGCGACGTGGCAACACGCGCGTCGCTCGCCGGCGACCGACGCACTGACGTGGCCATCGTCGGTGCCGGGTACACCGGGCTCTGGACCGCGCACTCACTCCTGCGAGCGAAGCCGGGGCTCCGCGTGATCATCATCGAAGCGGACCACGTCGGTGCGGGAGCGTCAGGGGTCAACGGTGGCTGGTGTGTTGGCGAGCTCGCTGGCGGTCTCGGCGCGGCGGTGTCGCTTGCGGAGCGCCGAACCGGCAGCACCGACGACGGCGCCCGTCTCACCCGAGAGATCATGAGCACCGTCGACGAAATCGGGCGGGTCGCCCATGACGAGGGCATCGAGTGCAACTTCACGAAGGGCGGCGTTCTTCGTCTGGCACGCACCGCCCCGCAGCTCGCCCGACAGCAAGCTGAGGTCACGGAACATCGCCACCACGGGTTTGGGTCCAATGACATCGAACTCCTCAACGCCGACGCGGCAACCGCTCGCCTCAACGCGACCGACGTACTCGGCGGGATGTGGTACTCCGCAGGGGCACGCATCCACCCCGCTCGACTCGTCCACGGCTTGGCGGCTGCAGTCGAGCGCCGCGGCGGCGAGATCGTTGAGCGAACGAGAGCAACCCGGATCTCGGCGGGCCAGCCGGCATCGGTGACCACCACGAACGGCACAGTGACTGCCGACGTCGTCGTGCGGGCCGTCGAAGGCTTCACCCGGACCCTGTCGGGGCATCGCCGGACTCTGCTTCCCTTTTCGTCCTCGATGATCGCCACCGAGCCGCTCCCGCCCGAAGTCTGGGAGTCAATCGGGTTGGCAGCGCGCGAGACGTTTGCCGATGACCGACGAATGGTCATCTACGGACAACGCACCGCTGACGATCGCATCGCGTTCGGCGGCCGCGGCGCTCCCTACCGCTACGGGTCCAAGATCATCGAAAACAAGGGCCCACAGGCGATTCACGACCGCATCACCGCGACGCTCCATCAGCTCCTTCCCGCCACCCGCGACGCGGCGATCACCCACCGCTGGGGCGGCGTGCTGGGCATCCCGCGCGATTGGCAACCCTCCGTCGGCATCGACCGCTCGAGCGGGCTGGCCTGGGCCGGCGGGTTCGTCGGCGAAGGTGTGGCCGCATCGAATCTCGCAGGACGCACCGCAGCCGATCTGATTCTCGAACGCGACACCGACCTTGTCTCGCTCCCGTGGGTCGATCACGTGTCGCCCCGCTGGGAGCCCGAACCGCTCCGCTGGCTCGGCGTCACGACCTTTCTCAAGCTGACCACGCAAGCCGATGCCGCCGAGCAGCGCACGGGTCGGGCATCGCGACGTGGCGCCCTTGTTGACCGATTGCGCTGATCGTGCTCAGCTGGGGATCTGCTGTGTGATGCAGTGCACCCCGCCGCCGCCGTACGCGAGGACTCTCGACGGCACGCCCACCACCTCCCGGTCGGGAAACGCATCACTGATGATCTCGAGGGCGGCTGCGTCATTCGGATGGTCAGCGATCGGCACCACCACGCCTCCGTTGGCAATGTAGAAGTTCAGGTAGCTGTTGCGATACGGCTCACCGTCGATGTCGAAATATGACGCCTGCGGTACTTCGATCACGTTGAGCAGCGCCCCAGCCGTGTCGAACGACGAGCGCAGCACGTTGAGGTTGGCTGACATCCGCGCATGATTCGGATGCGTCTGGTCGCGACCTGCTCCGTGCGCGAGGACCACGCCGGGGCGTACGAACGTACACACGTTGTCGACGTGGCCATCAGTGTCGAGATCCTCGATCAGGCCCCACGGCAGCCAGATCACCGTGTCGAGACCGAGCATCGAGGCGAGTTCGCTCTCGACGTTCTCGCGGCTCATGTCCGGGTTCCTGTTCGGATGACGATTGCACTGCACAGTGGTGATGACGGTGCCGGCACCGTCGACCGTGATCGAACCACCCTCCAGGACCATGTTCGACCGGCGCCGAGCCACGCCAAGGTGTTCGAGGACGCCCCGCCCGACCAACGCGTCTTGGTCCCACGGCTCAAACTTCTCGCCCCACGAGTTGAAGACAAAGTCGGCGCCGCTGCGCTCACCGTCACCGTCGCGGACCGTGAAGATCGGTCCGGAGTCGCGGATCCACGAGTCGTCGATCGGGATTTCGATCACTTCGACCTCGTCGGGGAGCATCGACCGGGCCCCCGCAGCATCGTCGGGGGCCGCGATCATGACGACGGGCTCGAATGAGGCAATCGCTGCTGCCGTCGCGACATACTCGCTACGGGCCTCCTGGAGATGGTGGTTCCACAGGTGGCGACGAGTCGGCCACGCCATCAGACACCCTTGGTGATGCTCCCACTCAGCAGGCATCCGCCAGGTCATGAGCCGAGCGCACCGTTGGGGCGACCGAGGTCGGTGCGGTCTGCGAGTCGGCGATACGCATCGGGCCGGCGCGTGTACATCAGCCCGAAGTCGAGCCAGTCGGCGCGCTGGCCGAGGTCGAGTTGCGCAACGAGTACTGCTGGTCGGTCTCTCGGTGCCTCGACGATCACTCGGCCGTATGGGTCAGAGATGAACGACGAGCCATAAAACGAAATGAGCCCCTCCACACCGATCCGGTTCACCGCCACCATGAACGTCGCATTGGCCAGGCCGTTCGCAGCGATCATCTGACGCCACATCGGCTGCGAATCGAAGCCGGGGCGATGCGGTTCGCTCCCAATCGCCGTCGGGTACACGATCACCTCCGCACCGTCCATCGACAGCTTCCGGGCAAGTTCGGGAAACCACTGGTCCCAACAGGTCGGGAAGCCAAAGCGGGCGCCCGCGACATCAACCACCGGGCACCCGTCGTCTCCGGGTTCGAAGTAGACGTCCTCGTGGTAGTACTCGAACTCGGGGATGTGTGTCTTGCGGGTACTCGCAACAAGGACGCCCGACGCGTCGACGCAGATCGCGGTGTTGTACCCGCGCTCGTGCTCGTCGAGAGACCGCTCGTACAACGACGCGTGCACCGCGATGTCGTGCTCGGTCGCGAGTGCACGCGCGAGCGTCACCGTCGGCCCGGTTTCGAGCGGTTCGCCAAACTTCTTCAGCGCGTCCGGCACATCGGGTGACACACAGAAGTACGGCGACCGGGTGAGCTCCTGGAGGAACACCATCTCGGCACCCTCGGCAACAGCGACGGCGACCCCGGTGCGCAGCGTTGCCTCCATCGCTGGCGCATCCGGATTCCACGCACACTGGACCGCGCCGATACGCAACAGGCGGTCAGGAGCCCCAGCGCGCACGCGGTCATCGGGATCCCGGAACGGCGAGTCGAGCGGCTCGTCGGCGACGATCACCTCGAAGCCGTGCGCCGCATGTTCCGTCGTCACGAATCGAAACCCAGCCCGAATCGGTCAAGCATGCGCAGCCATGCGTTGCGGCTTCCCGTCTGGTCCTCGCGGTTCATCGACCAGCGGGTCGCTTGGATCCCTGCGAACCGGAATGGCTCAGGCGGAAACGGCAACGGCTTGGACTGGACGAAGTCGGTCCGAGTGGCGATCGACTTGCGACCAGCGAGCAGGTCCAGCATCGTCGCGGCAGCAAACCGGGTCGCGGCAACACCGAGCCCGGTGTACCCGACGGCGTACGCGACACGTTGGTTCATCGCCGTACCGAAGAACACCGAGAACCGCGTGCTGGTATCGATTGCTCCGCCCCACACGTGACTGAACTTCACATCCATGAGCTGCGGAAAGGTCTGGAAGAAATGCTCTGACAGCTTCGCCCAGGTCTCGGGGCGGCTCTCGAGTTCGGCCGACATCTTCGAGCCCCAGTAGTAGATGGCGTCGTAGCCGCCCCAGAGGATCCGGTTGTCGTCGGTGAGTCGGTAGTAGTGGAACTGGTTCGTGATGTCGGACAGCCCTTGGCGGTTGATCCATCCGATCGACGCGATCTGCTCGTCCGTGAGCGGTTCGGTGACGAGGCAGTAGTCATAGACCGGAATCATGTACTGACGCACACGCTTGAGTAGCGGTCGGTCGGCATTCGTACCGAGCACCACCTGACCACAGTGCACCGAACCAAGCGGCGTCGTCACCGCCATGCCCGACCCGTCCCGGCTGATGTCGGTCGCCTTGGAATGTTCGTAGATTCGCACGCCGAGTTCTTCAGCGACCCGCTTGAGCCCCCACGCGAGTCGCGCCGGGTCGATGAGCGCAGCACGTTCGCGACGGAAAAGCCCGGCGAGGTAGGTGGGCGAGTTGACCTCAGTGCGCATCGCATCGGTGTCGAGCCACTCCACCTGTTGGCCCATTCGACGCAGCACATCGTGCTCTTCGCGTAACGCGGCGACGTACGACTCGGGGTGGCGTGTATGGGCGACGTCGATCACGCCGGTCCGCTCGTACCCGCAATCAATCCCGTAGCGCTTGATGGCAGCTTCGATCTGGTTCAGGTTCTGCAACCCAAGTTCTTCGAGCACATCGAGTTCGTCGGCATGGCGGGCCAGCCCATTACCGAGGCCGTGGGTCAGCGACGACTCCATAAAGCCGCCGTTGCGTCCACTCGCGGCACCTCCGACTTCGCCCTTGTCGATCAACACGACGTCGCATGCAGGTTCGCGTTCCTTGGCGATCACAGCAGTCCACAGACCCGTGTAGCCCCCGCCAACGACGCACAGATCGCAATGCACGTCACGAACAAGCGTCGGATTCGACTCGGGTATATCTGCGCTTTCGAGCCAGAACGGTGTCGGTTCGGCGTCCGCGATCGCGTCGAGCGAATGCTGGCCGATCATGAAGTTTCCGGCAACCCAGTTACCGACTCAGTTGCCGACCCTGTTGCCAACCCGGTGCTCACCGAGTACTCCGGCGGCTCTTGGCCCGCGACACCAACGTTCCCGAGGCCATCAACGCCACCGATGCAAGCAGCACGATCGTGGCCAACACGTTGATCTGGGGCGAGAACGAGTTCTTGAAACTGGCATTGACGAACAGCGGGAACGTACTGACCGAACCTGCGTTGAACAGCGTGATGATGAAGTCGTCGAGCGACAGCGCGAACGACAACAACGACGCAGCGAGGATGCCTGGCAAAATCAACGGGAATGTGACCTTCCAAAACGTGCGCATCGGGGAGGCGCCCAGGTCTTGCGCGGCCTGTTCGAGCGTCCAGTCAAACCCGCGGACCCGAGCGCGCACGGTCAGCGCGACGAAGCTGATCTGGAACATCACGTGTGCAATGACCACCGTGGAGAACCCTCGCGTCACGCTCTGGTCGAGGAACAGGGTGGCGAGCGACGAACCGATGACGATCTCGGGCGTGGTGAGCGGGAGCACGAGCACGAAGTCAAGGAATGCGTTGCCCTTAAACGAGTAGCGGGCGAGGCCGATCGCGATCAACGAACCCAGCACGGTGGCGATCAGTGTGGAGAACGACGCGATCTTCAAGCTTGTGAGCAGCGCGTCGGTCAGCGCTTCGTCCTTGAACGGCTCGCGCCAGTTGTCGAGCGTGGCGTTCTGCCATACGAAGTTGAACTTGCCCTTCGGCTCGTTGAACGAGAACCCGACGATCCAGAAGATCGGCAGAAACAGATAAATCATGACGCCGACAGCGAACAGATTCAATCCCCACCGAGCGACGGATCCGAGTGGCGATGACGGTGCACTCATGCCAGATCATCCGTTCCGAAGAAGCGGCTGTAGATGATGACAAACACGGTGATGATCATCATCAAGACGAACGACATCGCCGATGCGACGGGCAGGTTGTTCTGCACGAGGAACTGGTTCTGAATCGACTGGCCAATGACCGACGTGTTCGGGTTGCCGAGGTACTGCTGGTTGACGAAATCGCCGGAAGCCGGAATGAAGGTGAGGAGGGTGCCGGCGAAGACGCCGGGCAGCGACAGTGGGAAGATGACTTTGAAGAAGGCCCGTACCGAACCGGAGTAGAGATCTTTGGCGGCATCGACCAGGGTGAGGTTGATCTTTTCCAAGCTGACGTAGATCGGCAACGCCATGAACGGCAAGAAGTTGTACGTCAGGCCGCCAATGACCGCGGCGGGCGTGTTCAGGATCTTGTCGCCGTCCATGATCCCCAGCGCATTCAGGATCGGCCGGAAGCCAAGGTCGTTCAGCACGTTCGGAATCGGTCCGGTGTCAGCGAGGAGGCTCTGCCAAGCGATCGTGCGGATCAGGTAGGACGTAAAGAACGGAATGATGATCAACCCGAGCAGCAACCCGCGATATTTGCCACCGCGGAACGCGATGACATATGCGAGCGGGTAGCCGAGGAGAATCGTGAGCACCGTGGCAACCGCGGCGTAACCGAAGCCCCGCTGGAACTGGCCACCAAAATCAGTAAAGGCTGTGGAGTAGTTCCCGAAGTTCCAGTCGAAATCGGCCTTCACGGCGAACCGGCTCGGCAATGTCGACAGCGAGTTGCGCAACAAGGTGACCAGCGGTGCCAGGTAGAACAACGCCAGCCACAACATCCCTGGCTTCAGCAATCCGTACGGTGCGATCTTGCGTCGCACCTCCGGACCGCCAAGGATCGCCGCACCGATCAACGCCACCACGGTGCCCAGCGTGAGCGCGAGCGCAAGCGTTGCCAGCACCCCCGTGACTATCCCGGTGCCGACCACGACCAGCAACGCTCCGGCGAGCAGTAGCAAGCCGAGGCCCAGCCGTTCCGGATCGAACGAACGGCGCGCGGGCACCGTTGATTCGTTCCGGCTGGTGTCCGGGTCGAGTGTGGGCTCCGAGATGGTCACGGGTGAGGCGGATCGGTGAGGCGGATCGGTCAGGCGCCGGTCAGGCGCCGGTGATCGCGGAGAAGCGAGCGTCGTACTCCGCTTCGACTCCTTCGTCGAGGTTGGCGAAGGAGTGGGTCCGAGCCAGGGTCGCGTCGTCAGGGAACAACAGCGGGTTGACGGCCAACTTGGGGTCGATCTTTTCGAGTTCGGCCTGGACACCGGCGACGGGCGACACGTATTGCACCCACGCAGTGATCTGTGCGGCCTGGGCCGGGTCGTAACAGAAGTCCATCCACTTGGCTGCCGCGTCGCGGTTGACAGCGCCCTTGGGCATGACCATGGCATCAGCCCAACTCGTGCCGCCCTCTTCAGGAATCACGAAGCGGATGTTGGGGTTCTCCACTGCCAACTGCACGACATCGCCAGACCAGCCGACGCACGCAGCAAAGTTGCCGGTGCTCAGGTCGTTGAGGTAGTCGTTGCCGGTGAAGCGTCGGATTTGACCGTCGTTCTTGGCGGCTTCCAGCCGGTCGAAGGCGTTGGCAGCGGCGTCGAACGTTGACACGGTCGAGATGTCCACTCCGTCAGCCAGCATCAGCAGGCCCATGGTGTCGCGCATCTCGGTGAGCATGCCGATCTTGCCGCTGAAGGCAGGGTCGAACAGGTCCTCGGTGCTCTTCAGCTCGCGGCCGGTTGATTCGATGTTGTACGCGATGCCTGCGAATCCGGTCTGCCACGGCAGCGAGTACTCACCGGTTGGATCCCATGCCGGCTTCTGCAGGTCGGCACGCAGGTTTGCGGCATTGGGCACCAAGTCGATCGGGAGCTTGTCGACCCAGCCCAGGCTGATGAGACGACCGACGAGCCAGGAGGTAGGAGCGATGAGATCGGGGTCGATTGGCTTGCCGTTGCCCAGCAGCGGCTGGATCTTGGCGAAGTACTCAACGTTGTCGTTGTAGGTCTCGGCGTAGTTCATCTCGACGCCGCTGGCTGCCATGAACCGTTCCACGGTGCCCATGAGACCTTCCTCGGTCGGGTCGATGTATTCCGGCCAGTTCTCGAAGAACAGCGAGTTGCCACCACCACCGAGCGGTGCTTGCGAGCCCGAGGCCGATGTGTCGGAGCTGGACGCTCCGTCGCTGCTGCCACCACACGCTGCCAGGATCGCGGGCAGCGACATCCCGGCCGCACCCATCATGCCGGCACGTGCAAAAAGCCGGCGGCGGCTCAGCGACATGCGAGAAAGCGGATCATTGTTTGGAGAGTTCATGGTGTGAATTTCCTTTCGTAGACCGACGCTGCAAGGTCGTCGGAGATTGCTGGGGTCATTGGCGATCGGTCAACTTGCATGAGCTTCGAGCGTGTCGATGTCGTTGGCGGTCAGGCCGGGCCGGTTGGGCCAACCCGCAAGCACGTATGCCGCGCCGGGGTCCCACACGACGTGCACGGGCGCGCCGGGCAACAGGAACGGCAGGTCAGACCCTGTGGCCACGGTGGCAATCACTTCGCTGTCGTCGGCCAAGCGCAACCCCAAGCGGGCGGTGGCGCCTTGGAAGACCAGGTCGGTGACTGTGCCGAGAATAGAGCGGCCGTTGGAGCTCGGTTCGACCGACGCCCGAAGTCGCTCGGGACGCAACATGAGTGACACCTGGGAGCCAAGTTGATGCTCGCGAGATGCCCGGGCGCGCACGGTCGCACCACTGGTGAGCTCGACGACGACATCGTCACCGTCGAGTCCGCGCACTTCTCCGGGCAGCAGGTTCGCCGAGCCGATGAACCCGGCAACGAAGAGGGTGGCCGGGCTGTTGTAGATCTCTTCGGGCGTGCCGATCTGCTCGACGCGGCCCTCGCTCATGACCGCGATGCGGTCGCTCATGGTGAGTGCCTCACCCTGGTCGTGAGTGACGAACACGAACGTGATGCCGACGTCGCGCTGGATGCGTTTGAGTTCGAACTGCATTGCTTCGCGCAGCTTCAGGTCGAGCGCGGCAAGCGGCTCGTCGAGCAACAGGGCGCTCGGGTAGTTGACAAGCGCTCGAGCAAGCGCAACACGTTGCTGCTGGCCGCCCGAGAGCTGCGATGGTTTGCGGCTCGCGAAGTCTCCGAGCCGCACGATGTCGAGCATCTCCGCGACGCTTGCCTCGTAATCGGCCTTCGATCGCTTCTTCGAGCGGGGCCCGAAGCGCACGTTGTCGGCCACCGTCATGTGCGGAAAGAGCGCGTACTGCTGGAAGACCGTGTTCACGTTGCGCTTGTAGGGAGGGACTCGGCTGACGTCTTCGCCGTTGAGAATCACCTGTCCAGCCGTGGGCTGTTCGAACCCAGCGATCATCTTGAGCGTGGTGGTCTTGCCGCACCCCGACGGGCCGAGCATCGCGAAGAACTCTCCTTCGCGAATCGTGAAATCTGCTTCTTCGACGGCGACGAAGTCACCGAACGCTTTGCGTACCTTGCGCAACTCGATGACGTGATCTGTTGACGTCATGGACGATCAATCTCCAACGGGCTACATGCGTTCATCAGCTGTTCCACGTGCGGTCCTTCACTCCTCGGATATGTCGTCGGCGGGCACATTAGACGCGAGTCGCGGTCTGCCAGAACAGCACTCGGGCGAGTTCACACTGCCGACACGATTTACGGGCTCGCTCAGTCGTGTTCCCAGTCGTAGTGATGGTCGTGTGCGCGGTCGTCGTCATGGTCAGAGTCAGCCGGTTCCCCAGTTGTAGGTCTGCTTGACCAGTTTGAGATAGGTGAGGATCTCGGTCCCGCGAACGCCTGGGATGCTGCGGACTCGGTTGTTCACGATCCGCAACAGGTCGTCGCTGTCCGAGCACACGATTTCGGCGAGAATGTCGAACCTGCCTGCGGCCACGACGACGTACTCGAATTGCTCGACTGCCGCGAGTGCGTCGGCAACGACGCTGATGTCACCGTCGACATTGATCCCGAGCATCGCCTGAACAGGCAACCCGATCTTGGCTGGATCGGTGACCGCGACGATCTGCATGACGCCGCGTTCGGTGAGTCGATTCACTCGTTGGCGGGTGGCCGACTCGCTGAGCCCGATCTCGGCACCCAGTTGCGAATACGGCAGTCGTCCGTCTCGCTGCAGCGCGCGCACGATGGACTTGTCGAGGTCGTCGAGCTCATGCTGGTCAGGTTCGTTCATCGTGGGTCGCTGCTGCCTGAAGGTCATCGAGTTCGGGCTCGACGTCACATTCCCAGCTCGGCCATGCCCTTGAGTAACACGGTCCGCAGCGCTGTGACGATCTCTTCGAACTGTTCTGGGCCGGCGATGAGCGGCGGCGAGAGTTGGATCACCGGGTCGCCGCGGTCGTCAGCGCGGCAGATCAATCCAGCCTCGAGCAGCGATTCAGAGAGCACGCGTCGGATCAGCAGCTCTGATTCGCCCGCGTTGAACGTTTGCTTGGTCTTGCGGTCCTTGACCATTTCGATGCCATAGAAGTAGCCCGCACCGCGGACGTCGCCGACGATCGGCAGATCCTTCAGCGTCTCGAGTTGACGGCGGAACTCGGCCTCGTTGTCGAGTACGTGCTGCAAGATGCCTTCGTTCTCGAAGATGTCGAGGTTGGCCATGGCGACGGCGCAGCTCACAGGATGGCCACCAAAGGTAAAGCCGTGCAGGAAGCGGTTCGTCGAGTTAATGAACGGCTCCACGAGGCGGTCGCTCACGATCATCGCGCCGAGCGGGGAGTACCCCGAAGTCAGCCCCTTGGCGCAGGTGATGATGTCGGGGACGTAACCGAAGCGATCAGCACCGAACATGTGGCCAAGGCGGCCGAATGCGCAGATGACCTCGTCGGACACCATCAAGACGTCGTACTGGGTGCAGATCTCACGAACGCGCTGCATGTAACCGTCGGCGGGAACGAAACACCCACCGGAGTTCTGGACGGGTTCCACGAACACCGCGGCCACGGTGTCAGGGCCTTCACGCAGGATCATCTGCTCGATGTCGTTCGCGCACGACAGGTTGCAGCTTCCGGCCAACGCGCACATCGAACAGCGGTACTCGTTCGCGTTTGCGACTTTGAATGCACCAGGTACGAGGGGCTCGAAGGTATTGCGCAGCCCGGGGACGCCGGTGATGGAGAGCGCCCCCATGGTGGTGCCGTGGTAGCCGAGGTACCGGCTGATGACCTTGCGCTTCTGCGGCTGACCGACGGACTGGAAGTACTGCATGGCGAGCTTCCAGGCGGACTCCACTGCTTCGCCACCACCGGTGGTGAAGAACACACGGTTCAGGTCACCAGGGGCGTGCGAGGCGAGGCGCGCGGCCAGCTCGATGGCCATTGGGTGCGAGTAGGTCCAGATGGGGAAGTACGCCATCTTCTCGGCCTGTGCGCGGGCGGCCTCGGCAAGTTCGACACGACCGTGTCCGACCTGGACGGTGAACAGCCCGGCGAGACCGTCGAGGTAGCGGTTGCCCTGGTCGTCCCAGATGTAGCAGCCATCGCCTCGCTCCATGATCCGCACCGTGTCAATTCCGCCGCCGACCGTGGAGAAGTGCCCCCACAGGTGGCGGTTGCCGAGCTCGGCGAGTTCTTCGTGGTTCATGACTGGTCCTTGGGGTGGGTCGGCATCGACATGCGAAGCCGAAGTAACGCTGCTCAGCATGGGTATCGCCGGGTCGAGAAGTAACGCAAGCGACAACTCGATCCGTGAACAACTACTGGATCTGCAACGTAAATCGTGTGAAGATGACAGTAACACGACGACTTCCGTCGTGTCGAGAAATCATCCGCACTCAGCTGCACGACTAATTCACGACTAATTCACGACTAATTCACGACTAATTTCCGGCTCGGCGCCCCTGCCGGTCGCGCATCTTCTCAGGGAGCACCGCCATGGCACTCGCAACCGCAAACTTCATCAACGGCGACTGGCAGCCCGCTCAAGACGGTGCCACCGACGCCGTCCTCAACCCGGCAACCGGCGAGGTTCTGGGCGAAGTGCCGTCGTCCTCGGCCGCCGATGTCGATGCAGCCGTACGGGCAGCGAGCGCTGCGTTCGGCGGCTGGGCAGGCATCACGCCACGCGCCCGCAGCGAGATCCTCCATCGAGTCGCAGACATCGTCGAAGAGAACATCGACGAGTTATCCCAACTCGAATGCCTGAACGTCGGCAAGCCGGTCGGCATCGTCGAGTTCGAGATGGACCTCACGAAAGACAACTGGCGCTACTTCGCATCCGCATGTCGCTTCCTCGAAGGCAAAGCCGCTGGTGAGTACCTCGAGGGATACACGTCGATGATCCGCCGCGACCCAATCGGGGTCATCGGATCGATCACCCCGTGGAACTACCCACTGAATATGGCCACATGGAAGCTCGGTCCCGCGCTTGCTGCCGGCAACACCGTCGTGCTCAAGCCGTCCGAGCTGACTCCGTACACCGCGCTGCGTTTCGCTGAGCTGACAGCCGACGTGCTCCCACCCGGCGTCGTGAACGTGGTGTGTGGGCAAGGCGGCACAACCGGCGTGGCACTCACCGAGCACCCCGGCATCGCCATGGTGTCGATCACCGGCAGCGTGGGCGCTGGCAAGTCGGTGGCTCGGTCATCGGCCGAGACGCTCAAGCGGGTCCATCTCGAACTCGGGGGCAAGGCGCCGGTCATCATCTTCGACGATGCCGATGTCGACGCCGCCGTCGAAATGCTGCAGGGCATGGCGTTCTACAACTCGGGGCAGGATTGCACAGCCCCGTGCCGAGTGATCGCCGGGTCGAAGGTGCACGACGACTTCGTGAACAAGTTGACCGACGCGGTCAGCAAGGTGAAGATGGGCGATCCGATGTCAGCTGACACCGAGATGGGCCCGGTCATCTCGGCGGCACACCTCGATCGTGTCGCAGGCTTCGTCGATCGCGCGCGCGACGCTGGCGCCGAAGTCACCGTCGGCGGCAACCGCGGTGCAGGCGGCGGCTTTTTCTATGAGCCGTCGGTGGTGATCGGATCCCCGCAGACCGCTGAGATCATCCAGCAGGAAGTGTTCGGCCCGGTGGTCACCGTGCAATCAGCCGCCGACGAGGCCACCGCACTGGAGATGGCGAACGACGTCGATTACGGCCTCGCAGCAAGCGTGTGGACGAGCGACGTGGGCCGCGCGATGCGAATGAGCAAGGCGTTGCAGTTCGGATGCGTCTGGGTCAACGACCACATTCCGATCGTGTCGGAAATGCCGCACGGTGGGTTCAAGAACTCGGGATACGGCAAAGACATGTCGATGTATGCCGTCGAGGCGTACACCGAAGTCAAGCACGTCATGATCAAGCACTAACCATGGCGACCGACACTGCCAACCTGTCGAACGTCTGGTTCAAGGTCACCGACCTCGAAGTCGCCTCCGGCGAGGGCTCGTGGGTCACCACCACCTCCGGTGACCGCTACCTCGACTTCTCCGGCGGCATCGCCGTTACCTCGACCGGCCACTCGCATCCGCATGTGGTGCAGGCAATCACCGACCAGGCCAAACGTTTCATCCACGCCCAGGCCAACGTCTACACCCACGACCTGATGCAACCGCTGGCGGCTCGACTCACCGAACTGAGCCCCGACGGAATCGACACCTTTTTCTACGCGAATTCAGGTGCCGAAATCACCGAGGCTGCCGTGAAGCTCGCCAAGCAGGCGACCGGTCGCCCGAACATCATTGTGGTGCAGGGCAGCTTCCACGGGCGCACGCATCAGGCCATGGCGATGACCACATCGAAGAACGTCTACCGAGCCGGACATGCGCCGCTTCCTTCGGGCATCTTCGCGACCCCGTACCCAAACGTGCACGCGGCCGACGTCGACGACGAAATCGACCGGGCACTTCGGGCACTTGACGACATGTTGGCCACCATGACGTCGCCGGCCGAGACCGCTGCAATCATCATCGAGCCAGTGCTCGGCGAAGGTGGCTACATCGCGGCTCCGGCCCGATTCATCGAAGGCCTCGATGCTCGGTGCAAGCAACACGGAATGCTCTTCATTGCCGATGAGGTCCAGTCGGGCTTCGGTCGGACGGGGAAAATGTTCGCGATCGAGCACTACGACATCAAGCCTGACGTCATCTGCATGGCCAAGGGAATCGCCTCGGGATTCCCCTTCTCGGCGCTGGGAACGCGGCGCGACCTCGACGATCGTTGGCCGACCGGCTCACACGGCGGCACCTACGGCGGCAACCCCATCGGCTGTGCCGCGGCGCTGGCAACGATCGAGATCCTCACCGCCGACGGGTTCATGGACGCGGTCAACGACCGAGGCACACAGTTGGCCGACGGGTTACGCGATCTGCAGGAGCGTCATCCAGCCATCCAACACGTGCGTGCGCTCGGGCTGATGATCGCGGCTCAGTTCGACACTGCTGCACACACGTCGGCCGTGGTCCAGCACTGCCTGCACGAGGGTAACCTGATCACGATGACAGCCGGCTCTGCGGGAACGACGCTGAGATTCATGCCACCGCTGACCGTGACCGCCGACGAAATCGACCACGCGCTCGACGCACTCGACAAGGCACTCGTCGAGATCGGCTGATCGCCGCCCGATCATGAGTAACGGACGTGACGGTGTGGCACCGCGACTGCAGCCAAGCGACCTCCGCTTTGACCCGCCCGAGGTCGACGAAGATGTTCGTCGCGTACTTTTGCGACAGCACTGGGGACTCGAAGGTTCGCTCAACCGTCTCGACGGCGAACGCGATCAAAACACACGGGTCACCACCAGTGGCGGCGACGTCTTCGTTCTCAAAATCGCCAGTTCGAGCGAGGATCGCTCTGTCGCCGAATTCCAATGCGCCGCGCTCGACCACCTCGCTCAAGCCGACCCGGAATTACTGGTCCCCCGAGTGGTGCAGGCCATGGCGGGCGAACGCATCGTCAACCTGGAATCGGACGGCGTCTCGATGTCGGCCCGGCTCCTGACGTTTCTGCCCGGCGTCACCTTCGACTCGGCGGGCTCGCTCGGGCCCGACGCGCTCGTCGGGGTCGGCGCATCTCAAGGTCGTCTCGCCTCGGCGTTCCGCGGATTCGAACACGCTGCGGCCACCAACTTCATGGCCTGGTCACTCGACAGCGGCATGGTCTCCAACGAGGAACTCTGGACAGATCTGAGTCCGGAGGGCAGGGCGTGCGCTGCGCCGTACCGCGAGCGTGTCGAATCTGCTGCTTCCTCGCTCGCGGGCACACGACACCAGGTCGTCCACAACGACGGACATCGGGGCAACCTGCTCCGGCGAACGCAGGACACAACTGATGTGATCGGCGTGATCGACTTCGGCGATATCGCCAAGACCGCGGTGATCGCCGACCTCGCCATCTGCGGGGCAAGTTTCATCGATTGCCACCCGAACCAATGCGCCGCACTGGGCTCGATCGCCGCCGGCTACCACTCAGCAATGCCACTCGACAGCAACGAAGTCGACCTGCTCGCCGATCTCGTATTGACTCGTATCGTGCTCGGTCTGCTCCTCGTGGAATATCAAGCGCGACACGCGCCCTCGCATCGACTCACAGAGATTGCCAGTGAACTGCCGAGCTACCAGGCGAACCTCTCGCGTTGGGGCGAACTTGATCCGAGTGCAACCACGGCGGCACTGCATCACCAACTCGATACGACGGAACGCAGATGAACAACAGAACGTACATGAACAACGACCTGCGAGCGCGACGCGAATCCGCCTTGGCTCCCTCCTACCAACTGTTCTATGACGACCCAGTGCACCTCGTACGCGGTGAAGACGTCTGGGTCACCGATGTCGACGGGAACCGACTGCTCGACTGCTACAACAACGTGCCATCAGTCGGCCACGCCCATCCCCGTGTCGTGGCGGCACTCGCTGGCCAGGCCGCCCAACTCAACACGCACACCCGCTATCTCCACGAGGAGGTCGTGCGCCTGGCCGAACGGCTCGGCTCCATGCTCCCCGACGGCCTCCAGACGTGCTACTTCGTGTGCACCGGCACCGAGGCCAACGACTTGGCCGTCGAGATCGCCCGCACGGTCACTGGCCAGCATGGCGTCGTCGTGAGTGAGCACAGCTATCACGGCAACTCATCGTTGGTGTCGCTGCTGTCGACCGACGGCTATCCGGCCACGGATCGTCCCGACTGGCTCGGCGTCATCGACGCGCCGAACGACTATCGCGGACGCTTCCGCGCCGATGATCCAGATCTCGCTGACCCAGACCGGGATGGTGCCGATCTCGGCGAACGCTACGCCGACCTCCTCACCGACGAACTCGACGCACTCAACCAGCGCGGCCATCGGCCAGCCGCGTGGCTGGTCGACCCGAGCTGGGACTCGAACGGCGTACTCGTTGCACCCGATGGCTACGTGGAACGGTCCGCACAACTCATCCGCGCTGCGGGCGGGTTGGTCATCGCCGACGAGGTGCAGTCGGGCTACTGCCGGCTCGGCAACGACTTCTGGGGCCACACGTCGTACGGCCTGGTGCCCGACATCGTCACGATCGGTAAGCCGATGGGTGCGGGGCATCCGGTGGCGGCCGTGGTCACCACTCCAGAGATTGCTGCAGCGTTCGCTGAGCGGCGGTCGTACTTCAACACCTTTGGCGGCAACCCGGTGTCGGCGGCAGTCGCCAACTCGGTGCTCGACGTGATCGAAGACCAACAACTCCTGCACAACGCCAGCGCCATGGGAACTCGACTCTCGACCCAACTCGCCGAACTTGCCTCGCGGCACCCGGTGATCGGCAACGTCCAGGGTGGCGGTCTGTTCTGGGGCCTCGACCTCGTCGCCGATCGGGCGACGCGCGCACCGATTGCCTACGACGACGGCCGACGCCTCGCAACCGAGCTCCGCCACGACGGCATCCTCATCGGGTTGACCGGGCCGAGCACCAACGTGCTCAAGATCCGGCCGCCGCTCACGTTCTCGTCCGAACACGTCGATCGATTGGTCGAGGTGCTCGATGCACGCCTGTCAAACTTCAAACTGCGCGGTGGCTCAGCGCGCCGTCAACCCGGCGCCGAGTGGTGAAGCGACTGGTGAAGCGACTGGTGACTCAGTAGGCGACGCCGATGTACTGCGTCTCGCAAAACTCATAGATGCCTTCGCTGGCACCCTCACGCCCAAGACCCGACTGCTTCATGCCACCAAAGGGCGCTGCCGGATCCGAGATGGCGCCGCGATTGAGCGCAACCATTCCAGCCTGAAGTCGCTCGCCGACATTGAGACCGCGGGCCAGATCGCTGGTGAACACGTAGCCGATCAAACCCATCTCCGTGTCGTTGGCGTGATTGATCATCTCGTCAATGTCGGTGAACGTGATGATCGGCGCAACCGGGCCAAAGATCTCCTCACGGGTGATCAGAGAATCGAACGCGACGTTGCTCAACACGGTCGGCTCGAAGAAACTGCCCGGCCGATCCAGCCGATGGCCGCCGACCTCGATTTTGGCACCCGCCGCTACGGCAGCTTCGACGAGCGCCTCGACTTTCTGAACTGCAGCATCGTGGATCAGCGGGCCGCACTCGACCCCTTCGGTGATGCCGTCCCCGATCGCGACCGCGCCCATGGCCGCCGTGAGCTTCGCCGTGAACTCGTCGACCACGCCAGCCTGTACGAAGAACCGGTTAGCCGCTGTGCAGGTCTGCGCTGAGTGGCGCATCTTGGCCGTGATCGCCCCGGCCACGGCGGCGTCGATGTCGGCATCATCGAACACAATGAACGGTGCGTTGCCGCCGAGTTCCATCACGACTTTCAGAACCCGATCGGCGCAACGCCGCAGCAGCTTCTGCCCCGTCGCCGTGGAGCCAGTGAACGACACCATGCGGGTCGCGCGATGCTCGACAGCAGCATCAAACCACGCGCCAGCGTCAGCCGTCGGCGTCACGTTGATCACGCCGTCGGGGATCCCCGCTTCGGCGAACAATTCGGCGAGCCGGAGCGCCGTGAGCGGGGTTTCGGCAGGCGGCTTGATGACCACGGCGTTGCCAGCAGCGAGCGCGGGCGCCAACTTGCGGGTGATCATCGCGGCAGGGAAGTTCCACGGCGTCACGATCACCACGACGCCAACCGGAGGATGCCGGACGATGATTTGGTTGTTGCCCGACGGTGCTGTTCCGATCGACCCACGAATACGCACCGCCTCTTCCGAGTTCCAGCGGAAGAACTCAGCGGCATATCCAACTTCGCCGACGGCGTCGGCGAGAGGCTTGCCCGACTCGCGCACGATCAGCCGGGCGAGTTCGTCGCGGTGCTCGTGCATGATTTCAAAACAGCGCCGCAGAACCTCTGCCTTATCTCGCGGAGCAACAGCGGCCCAATGCTGCTGTGCGGTGTGCGCCGCGGTACACGCGGCCCTGGCGTCGTCGGCCGACGCCGAGGCAACGGCCACGATCAGGTCACCCGTCGCCGGGTCAAACACGTCGAACGTGGAGTCCGTAGATGAAGTTCGCCATTGGCCACCGATGAACAGCTGGGTTTGCATATGCCGATGAGAATACTCGCCGCCCGCAATGTGAGTACTCCCATGGGGGCGCGAACACTGAGCGCGCGGACCCCCTCAGTAGCGGGCAGTTCGGGTTCGCACAGGCCTCCGCCCACAGCGTCACGCAGCAACGAAATGCCATCTCTGAGATCTACGGCAAGGTCGGCTTCGTGACCGGTGCAGACCAGTACAAACCGAACTGAGTTCAGGCCAGCGAGACAAAGACCAATAGTTGACACAGTACAAAACTTGTGGTCTGATGGAGTTGTGTCCGACACAGCGCTAGAACTCCTCCGCCAACACGGTGTGCAGGTCACTGCTCAACGGCTCGCAATCCTGCGCGTCGTTGCGGAACACCCCCATGCCACGGCCGACGAGTTGGGCGACGAAGTGCGTTCACAACTCGGCGCGATCTCACGCCAATCGGTCTACGACTCACTCGGCATGCTCGTCGACAAGAACCTCGTCCGTCGGATCCAGCCAGCTGGGTCACCGGCGCGCTACGAAACCCGAGTCGACGACAATCACCACCACCTGATCTGTCGTAGCTGTCGCACCATGTTCGATGTCGACTGCGCGACGGGCGAAGTCCCATGCCTCACCGCCAGTGACGATCATGGCTTTGAAGTCGACGAAGCCGAAGTCATCTACTGGGGCCGTTGCCCCACCTGCCGCAAGTCCGAGTCAAGTGCAACCGCCGAGTCGGCGTAAACACTTCAGCACAACCAGATCTCCATCCCGCAACATCCCGCAACATCCCGCAAACATCCCGCAAGAACCACAAGGAGCAAACCATGAGCGATTCAGATCAACTGCCCGAGGGGTCAGCCCTCGACATCAACGATTCGTCGGCAAAGTGCCCGGTGCTGCAAAGCCCGCACACCGCGACCGGCAGCTCGGCCAATCAGCACTGGTGGCCGAACCAGCTCAACCTCAACATCTTGCATCAGGGCGCTGCGAACTCGAACCCGATGGGCGACGACTTCGACTACGCCGCCGAGTTCAAATCCCTCGACCTTGCCGCCGTGAAAGCCGACCTCACGGCGCTCATGACCGACTCCCAAGAGTTCTGGCCGGCTGACTACGGGCACTACGGCCCATTCTTCGTCCGCATGGCTTGGCACTCGGCTGGCACCTACCGCACCCACGACGGTCGCGGTGGTGGCGGCGCTGGCCAGCAGCGTTTCGCTCCGCTGAATAGCTGGCCCGACAACGGCAACCTCGACAAGGCGCGTGCCCTACTCGAGCCGATCAAGCAAAAGTACGGCCGCAAGATTTCCTGGGCCGACCTGATGCTCCTCACCGGCAACGTCGCAATGGAGTCGATGGGCTTCAAGACCTTCGGTTACGCCGGCGGCCGTGAAGATGTCTGGGCACCCGAAGAAGACGTCTACTGGGGCCCCGAAAACGTCTGGCTCGACGACCAGCGTTACAGCGGTGACCGCGTCCTGGAGACACCGCTTGGCGCGGTGCAGATGGGCCTCATCTACGTCAACCCCGAAGGCCCGAACGGCAACCCCGACCCAATCGGGTCTGGCCGCGACATTCGCGAAACCTTCGGCCGCATGGCTATGAATGACGAAGAGACCGTTGCCCTGGTGGCCGGCGGCCACGCCTTCGGCAAAATGCACGGTGCCGGCCCGGAAGGTGACGTCAAGACCGAGCCCGAGGGCGCCCCGATGGAGCAGCAGTTGCTCGGTTGGAAGAACGACTTCGAGAGCGGCGTCGGCATCCACGCCACCACATCCGGTTTCGAAGGCGCCTGGAACTCCACGCCGACCAAGTGGGACAACAACTACCTCGAGACACTGATGGACAACGACTGGGAGCTGACCGAGAGCCCAGCTGGCCACAAGCAGTGGACTGCCCCGGCACTCGCCGGCACCGTCCCCGACGCCCAGCGTCCCGATGTGTTCCACGCACCGATGATGAGCACGGCCGACATGGCCATGAAGATGGACCCGATCTACGGGCCCATCTCGCAGCGCTTCCGCGACAACCCCGAGCAGCTCGACGATGCGTTTGCTCGCGCCTGGTACAAACTCCTCCACCGCGACATGGGCCCTCATGTTCGCCTGCTCGGCGCCGAAGTCGCCCCCGAGCAGCTCTGGCAAGATCCAATCCCCGTCGGCGCCGCGCTCAGCGACGCCGACGTGGCAACGGTCAAGGCCGCGATCATGGGTGCTGGCCTCACCATCACCGAGCTTGTCGAGACGGCGTGGGCTTCGGCCTCTACCTACCGCAAGAGCGACATGCGCGGCGGTGCCAACGGTGGTCGACTCCGCCTCGCACCGCAGAACGCTTGGGATGCCAACAGCCCCGACCAGCTCGCCCGTGTGCTCAGCGCCCTCGAAGGCGTGCAGTCCAGCGTCGGAGTCAACGTCTCGATGGCTGACCTCATCGTGCTCGGTGGCGCTGCTGCTGTCGAGGCCGCTGCCAAGGCAGGCGGACACGACGTCTCCGTCAACGTCAGCACCGGCCGCGGCGACGCCACTGCCGAGCAGACCGACGAAGAGTCGTTCGCATGGCTCGAGCCAATGAACGATGGCTTCCGGAACTACCTGGGCAAGGGCACCAGCCATGTTGCCGAGCACCTGCTCGTCAACCGGGCACATCTGCTCGGCCTCGGCGCTCCTGCAATGGCGGCCCTTGTCGGTGGTCTCCGCGTGCTCGGTGTCTCCACCGACAACCACGGCGTGCTCACCGAGCAGGTCGGGGTTCTCAGCAACGACTTCTTCGTCAACCTGATGGACCCGGGCACCCAGTGGTCCGCTGCATCGGGCGCTGAAGATGTGTTCGAAGGCAAGGATCGCACGACTGGCGATCTGTTGTGGACTGGCACCCGCAACGACCTCGTATTCGGGTCGAACTCGATCCTGCGTGCAATTGCCGACGTCTATGCAGCCGACGACGCTGGTGCAAAGTTCGCCAACGACTTCGCCGCTGCGTGGGCACAGGTGATGGAGGCCGACCGTTTCGACCTGGTCTGATCACATCGGCCTGGTCACAGCGGCCTGAGTAACGAATCCAGCACCCGGCCTGCGCCACTTCGGTGGCCAGGCCGGGTGCTGTCGTTTACCGACACGACGATTGTCGGGCGACAGAATTGGAACGGTGTTCGAAAAAGTTGCCGTGGCACTGGGTCCAGGAACATCCCGGCATCTACGATCCCTTCATGCGTGTGCATCTCGATGCCGAGAAGTGTCAAGGCCACAACCGTTGTTACGCGTTGGCGCCCGAATTGTTCGACGTCGACGACTATGGCCAGGCCATGTTGATCGTCGAGGGCGACGTCCCCGCCGAGTTGTACGGCAAGGCCCGTCTCGCTGCATCGAACTGCCCCGAGTACGCGATCACGATCACGGAAAACGGATGACATGACAAATACGGCGAACTATTTGACCAGGATCGACGAGGCCACGGGCAACAAGATCATCTCCATCGAGCGCGACGGTGAGATTCTCGACTTCATCATTGGCAGTCGCCCGGACGGAACAGACCTCTGGCAACGAGTGCCATACAACGCTGACGATTACGGCCCGGTCGCCGACCCACGCACCGACTTCGACCACGCCGACCCGGCGTACAACCCGAACGCACCCAAGGTGTGGAAAGAGTTGCGCGAAGGCGGCTGCCCCGTCGCTCATTCCGATCGTTACGGCGGCATGTGGGTCCCCGTCACCGACGACACCGTCACCGAAATTGCCTACGACACCGAGAACTTCACGAGCCGCGCTGTCGTGGTCGGCGTTGGACGGCCCGGTGACCGGGCACTTCCGGCTCCAATCGGTGGTGCCCCGCCGATCACGAGCGATCCGCCGTTCCACAACGTGGCCCGCAGGCTCCTCCTGCCGGCCTTCGCGCCAAAAATGATCGAGCCCTGGGAGCCTGAGATCCGGCGTTTGTGCCAGAACCTCTTGGACGAAATGGGTAAGATCACCCCCGGCGAGAGCATCGTCGACGCCGCTGTGCAGTACGCGCAGAACATTCCTGTGAACGTGATCGGGCGGATGCTTGGTTTCCCGGAGCAGGACGAGGAGTTGTTTCGCACGTTCGTCCACGACGTTTTAGAGCGCATCAACGAGGAGCCCGGAACCCGCGAGGGCGGAGACGACCTCGGTGTCTACATCCAGGAACAGATCGACGACCATCGTGTGAATCCTCGCGATGACCTCACGAGCTACTTGATGAATGTCGAACTCGATGGAAACAAGCTGGACGACCCCGTCATCGGCGGCATGGTCGTCTTGTTGCTCGTCGCGGGCATCGACACAACATGGTCGGCAATCGGCTCGTCGCTGTGGCACCTCGCGCAGCATCCCGAAGATCACCAGCGCCTACTCGACGATCCCGACGTGATGACGTTCGCCTTAGAGGAGTTCCTTCGTGCATACGCACCAGTCACGATGGCGCGGTTGGTTGCCAAGGACAACGACTTCCACGGCTGCCCGATGAAGAAAGACGATTGGGTGCTCCTGCCGTTCCCGGCTGCAAACCGTGATCCGAAGAAGTTCGAGGATCCTGACTCATTCATCGTCGATCGCGAGGAGAACCGCCACGCCGCGTTCGGTCTCGGCATCCACCGGTGCCTCGGCTCGAACCTGGCCCGACTGGAGCTGAAGGTTGCCATTGAGGAGTTCATCAAGCGCTTCCCGCGCTTCGAACTCGCCGGCGACACCCGCTGGAGTGTCGGCCAGATTCGCGGCCCCCGCGAACTCCCGGTACGCATCCTCGAAGTGGCCAACTGATCCTGCAGTCGCGGTTGGGGTCTGACCCCAACCGCGACCAGACATCTGTGTGACTACATCGGATGCTACTGTGGTCACATGTCGGTGGGAGTACGAGAGCTGAAGGCCAACCTGTCCGAGTACCTCGCTCGCGCCTCGAACGGTGAAGAGGTGATTGTGACCGACCGGTCGCGACCGATCGCACGGCTGGTGGCGTATACCGCTACCTCCGATGTTGACCGCGGCATCGATGAGGGGTGGATCGAAGCTCCCCGCCGAACACGTCTCGGCGACGCAACCCCAATCCGGTCACCACGGTCGTCGATCGAAACGCTCGCCGAAGACCGCGGATGACCCTCTACGTCGATTCAAGTGCGCTGCTCAAGCGCTATGTCGACGAGCACGATTCAGCCGTCGCAGCGGAGTTGCTGAAGAGCGACCCCGTGCTGGTGACATCGCGATTGACCGAGGTCGAAGTGCGGCGCAACTTGGCCAGGCTGCTCGACGGTGAGGAGCTTGATACGCAGCGGCAAGCCTTCGCAGTTGATCTCGACGCGTTCGCGCTTGTCAGCCTCGATGCGACGACCATGTCGGCAGCGGCGATGATCGCTGAGCAAACACTCTGCCGTTCACTCGATTCGATCCACCTCGGAGCGGCGCAACGGGCAGGCTCAGCGACGACATTGCTCACGTTCGACGTCCGACAGGCGCGGGCTGCACGCGCGATCGGCCTCGACGTCATCGGCGTCTGATCGCACCGCACGCCGCTCATCAAGCCACCGCCCTCTTGGGCGTACGCTGACAATCGTCAGCTCGACAAGAAGCAGGTAGCAAGATGCAGGCACAGGCCTACACCGACAGCGTCACTCAGCAACGAGATGCCCTCCCGGAGATCTACGGCGAGGTCGACTTCACCGTGGTGCCAGAACGCCTCGATAGCGAGGCCACGCTCAACGACGAGCGATTCGCAGCAACCAGAACCGCCGTGAGCCGAGTGTTCGACCGGCCAGAGCTGCTTGAGACAATGCGCAACGCCACGATGACCGGCGACCGCATTGCCGACGCCTACGCCGCATTAATCCCCACGCACGGCTTCCGGACTCTGGTCGAAATGCTGGAGGCCGCGTGTCAACGCGGCGTCGACAACGTCGAGAACGCACCGCAAGAACTCGTCGATCTGATCGCCGCGATGGAAGCCACGCCAGCCTGGGTCGACATGACGCTCGTTGCCCAAGGCGCCCGAGCAGAACGGATTCCAATGGCGACCGCCACCCCGCTGGCAATCCGCGGGGCGTTCCTCGCCACATTCCTCAACAAGTACGCAGCGCTTCCGATGACGATGACCGGAACGCTGTCCGACGAGGCGGCGGCCAAGCGAGTCTTCGAGACAGCGAGCTTCTTCACCGCGACCACGATGCCCGGGGCCCTCGACCGATCGGGCAAAGGGTTCGAAGCTGCTGCGAAGGTCCGCCTCATGCACTCGATGGTTCGCTACCACATCCTCAATTCGGGCAAGTGGGATGTCGCCACCTACGGCATTCCGATTCCGCAGGCAGATCAAATGCCCGCTGGGCTGATCGGCGTCTTCTTGATGTCCGCACAACTGTTGAAGAAGGGGCAAACCGACTTCACCCCCGAGCAGCGGGCCAGCGTCGAACTGTCGCGCTACCGATGCTTCCTTCTCGGCCTTCCGGAGAACCTGCTCGGCGAAACGCCCCAAGAGATCGTCGACCTGCTGATGGCCCGGCACGTTTCGCTGCGCGAGGGCTACGACGACGAAACATGCGGCGCGCTGGTGCGCGGGACCATGGAAGCCGACCTGTTCGACACCTCGTCGCTCACAGGCCGACTACATGCATGGCTCGAGAACGGATTCTCGAAGTTCGTATTGATTAAGAGCTTTCTCGGCGGCGACACGGAACGGGCCGCCTCGATCGGTATCACCATGGGTCAGAGCGAGAAGGTGGCTGCTGGTGTCGCCGTGGGTTCCCTGGCGATCAAAACGGCGTTCTACCGGGTGGGCCTGCGTCTCCCTGTTGTGTCCGGCCGCGTTGATGCACGACTCAACCGACGACTCGCCGAGCTCCTCGAGCTGTACGGACACGCCGACTTCGTCACCGACGCCGACCGGTACAAGCTGAGCTGAGCTCAGACCGGCGAGGCATCGGCCAGGGCTCGACGTGTAGTCCGGTAGTCGGCGCGCAACTCTTTCATCGTGGTGAGTTCGAACGGCTGAGCATCGAGGACGGCCAACCATTCATCGGTGGCGAAGAACGCATACTCATCGGTCCGGACGTGCCAGCAGTCGGGCTCGATCACTTCGATCTCTCCAGGGCCCGGTGCGCACGGGTGAAATGCACAGAACACCAGATCGTGTGCCAAAACATCCGGTGCGGTCAACATGGCCTCATAGGCCGTTGGCGTATTCCGTGGCCGAGAGAAGTCGGTTTCGAGCACCGCGTCGAACACGGGCATGCCCGCCGCGTGCGCCTGTGCGACGAAGCGATCGAAGTCCGCATCGTCCACGCCGACGAGGTGGTTGTTCGGCCCATAACCACTCAGCGTTCGCGTGATCAAGACAGGAATGCCGTAGTCAATGCCGACCTCGATGTAGCGATCGCACCATTCGGGCCCGAGGGCCGAGCCCATGTGGGCGTCGAGATGAGTGACGTCGATTCCGGCGGCGAGGGCCGTGTCAATCTGTGCACGCCACTCGGTCTCGACCGCTTCGGGATGAGCATTCGCTCGTGTGTCAGCGACGCTGCGCCACAGATACCCATCAGCGTCGACGAGGCCGGATGACCTCCCGACACCGCTCACTGGCCGCCAGCGATACTGCGCCTGCTCAGCGTTGAGTGTGAGATGGACGCCGACATCGAGGCGATCATCGTGCTGAGCAAGATCGGCGATCTCGGTAAACCAAGGACACGGCACCATCACCGAGCCGGATGTGATTCCCCCACGATGGCTGAGCTCAACGAACGCCGAGTTTGCTCCATGACACATGCCGACGTCATCAGCGTGAACGACAAGGCGAGTCATGACTCGACGTTAGTGGGCCACGACCAACCACTACGCCTACCATTCCCAGATGGCGCTGAAACATTTCGACCGCGATGCCGACCCCCGTGAGGTCAGCACGTTCATCGCTGTTCACGGATATGCAATCATCGACGACCTAGCCGATGCTGCGCTCATGGACCGCCTCGCTGGCGAGGTCGAACCATACGTTGCTGCCTCTGACGCTGGGCGCGACGAATACGACGGCCAATTTACGCGCCGCACCGGATCGCTCATCGAACGGTGTCCCGCATCACGCGAGTTGGTCATGCACCCCACCGTTGTGGACACCGTGCGGCACTTTCTCGGACATGCCACCGCCCAGCAACTCCACCTCACGCAACTGATCTCGGTCGGCCCCGGCGAAACGAAACAGAAGCCTCATCGCGACCAGATGGCTTTCGACTTCTTCGAGTTCCCTGCCGACTACCACGTGCAGTGCAACACGATGTGGGCGCTGACCGACTTCACCGCAGACAACGGCGCCACGCACATCCATCCGGGCACGTCGGCCAAAGACGACGCCGCGGCCCACGACGTGCCGAGTGGGCAAGCAACGATGCGGCGTGGCAGCGTGTTGTTCTACGACGGCAAGGTGCTGCACGGCGCTGGCGCGAACGTGAGCAACGCGGTGCGCCAAGGCGTCAACATCACGTACTCGGTCGGCTGGGTTCGCCAGGAAGAGAACCAATACCTGGCCTGTTCCCAAGAGGTCGCACGCACACTCGACGACGACCTACTGAAAATGATGGGCTACCAGCAGGGAGCGTTCGCGCTTGGCTACGTCGGCGATCAGCAAGATGCCCTCTCCAAGTTGCGCGGCGAACACACCAAGGTGAAGGTCATCGGCGACATCGCTCAGAACAACGACATCATCCGCAAGTTCGTCGACGAACTCGGTGACGACTGACGATCAGCCGCAGCAACCAGATCAGGCGTTGGGGTTGACCACCACGCGGCCGCGGGTCTTGCCACTCATGATCGCCTCGCCCTGTTCGGGCAGCGACGACATCGGAACAACTTCAGTCATCGCTGCCAGTAGGTCACTCGACAGATCAGTGGCGAGACGCGACCATGCCGCTGCACGGTCGGCGAGCGGCGCCATGACCGAGTCGATGCCCTGGAGCCGGACGCCACGCAGGATAAACGGCATCACCGTGCTCGGCAGGTCGATTCCGCCTGCGAGGCCACACGCCGTCACGGTGCCCTGGTACTTCGTCTGGGCAATGATCTTGGCAAGCATGTTGGAGCCAACGACGTCGACCGCACCGGCCCACGTTTCGGCCTCGAGCGGCTTCGGAGCTGCAGACATCTCGTCGCGGGAGAGGAACCCAGACGCACCGAGTGAACGCAAATAGTCGTGCTCCTCCGGCCGGCCCGTTACAGCGGTCACGTCGTAGCCAAGCTTCGACAGCAGCGCGATCGCCACACTGCCCACACCGCCCGCGGCACCCGTGACGACGATCGGTCCGTGGTCGGGCCGCACGGCTCCAGCTTCAAGGCCAAGCACGCAGAGCATCGCTGTGAGACCGGCCGTGCCGATCCCCATTGCCTGCTCGCTGGTCATCGACTCGGGCCGCTTCACGAGCCAGTCGGCCTGCACCCGCTGGCGCTGGCTGTAGCCGCCCCAGTAGCGCTCGCCGACGGCCCAGCCGGTGAGAATCACGCCGTCGCCAGCAGCGAAGCGATCGGACTCTGACGACACAACCGTGCCGGCGAAATCGATGCCCGGCACCATCGGGAACGAGCGGATGATTCGCCCCTTGCCCGTCAGCGCCATGCCGTCCTTGTAGTTGAGCGACGAGTAGTCGATGTCGACCACGACTGATTCCGTGCCGGCGTAAACGGGCAGGTCGGCGTCGGTCAGTTGCTCAATCGAGGCGGCAGCCGACTTCGGGTTGCCTTCCTCTGCTTCACGGACGACGAGGGCGTTGAAAGTGTTCACGTTGGACTCCTGGGGGTTGGCCGATGCGGCAAGCGCGTCGGGCCGTGCATTGGATTCGGATGGATCGGCTTCGGCGAGGGTGGCCTCAAGGGCGCGGGTCGCGGCCTCAATTGCGGCGTGTGGGATGACCAGCGCGTCGAGCGCGACGCATCCGTCAGTGCTCACCGCGAGCGGGTTGACGTCGAGCTCAGCGATAAGGTCGCCGACATCAGCGGCGAGGTGTGACAACGCGACCAAGGCGACGGCGACAGCTTCCTTGTCCGCAGCGGGACGACCGCGCACACCATCGAGAATCGGCGTGATTGCGAGTTTGTTGATCATGCGCCGAGCGATCGGCGCGTCGATCGGGACCAGCCCGAGCTGACGGTCACCGAGCACCTCGATGAACACGCCACCGCCCGCCACGAGAACCATCGAGCCGAACTGTGGGTCGGACACGACGCCGAGCGCCATCTCCACGTCCGGAATGATCATCGGCGCAACGAGCACTGCGTTGCCGAGCCGATCGCTCAAGTCGGCGTAGGCCTCGCGCAGGCTGTCGGCATCGACGAGGTTGAGGACCACGCCGCCAACATCGGACTTGTGCAAGATCCCGTCGACCGCTGTTTTCAACACGACCGGATAGCCGATCTCGTCGGCCGCGACCAGTGCCGCGTCGACGTCGTGCGCGATGGCGTGGGCCATCACTGGCACGCCGTAGTCCGCCAGCAGATCCAGACCTTCCGATTCGGTCAGGTGGCGCGGCTCAGACAGACGGGCGCGCCATCGTTCAGTGACCGCAGCTTCAGGTGTCCACGGTGCAGCGATGCTCGGCCGGAGCACGAAGTCTCGGTAGGCGAGCACGTTACGCACAGCCAACAGGCCGGCGACGGTGCCATCGAGCACCGGGATGCCGAGGTCGGTCATGCGGCGCGCGAGGTCTTGTGAGTCGGTGCCGACGTGGTTCGTCATCATCGCGATCGGCTTGCCGGTTCGGCGATGCACGCGACGGCAGATCCGAGCGAACGACTCATGAAGGTAAAAGCCCGAGGTCAGATCGGCAACAAAGACGCCGATGGCGGTGTCGTCATCGTCCATCAGCACCTGCCAGCAGTGCTCGAAGACCAACTGGTAGTCGTTGCCGGTGCCCCATGCGTCGAGCGGGTTGATCGGCTCGAGGCCGTGGTCGAGTTGTGACGCGAGCACCGCTGTGGTCGCGTCGCTGATCTGTGCGAACGGCACACCGACGTCGTCGGCCAAGTCGATCAACAGCTCACGCTCACCACCCGAGTCGAGGATCGCGGCGAGGCCACCGGCTGCAGGTCGGCGCCGATCAGAGAGGAGGAGGGCACTCGCTGCCAGTTCGTCGAGTGACTTGACCGGCAAGACGCCGTAACGCTCGAACAGCGTCTGGTAGGCGGCGTCGTCACCGGCGATTGCCCCCGAGTGGCTCAGCGCAAGCTTGGCGGCTTGGGGCGTGCGCCCTGCCTTCAGCGCCACGACGGGAACGTCCCGATTGGCTGCCTTTTTCAGCGCGGCGATGAAACGCTCCGGCTCGCGCACCGATTCAATGAAGAGGGCAATCACTCGCGTGCTCTCTTGCTCGAGGGCGTAGTCCATGTAGTCGGCGGTCGTCGTCACCAGTTCCTGACCCGGCGAGACCGCCAAGTTGAAGCGCAGCTTCTGGTCGTTCCACAGCAGGGCGGTGAGCACCGATCCCGACTGGGCGATCAGGGTGACACCTCCTTCCTGCAGCTCGTATGGCCGATTGAACGGAAACGCCCGGAACCATTTCTCGACGTTGTAGAAGCCCATGCAGTTTCCGCCCACGATCGGCAGGCCAGCGGCCGTCGCCATGGTGCGGATCCGCGATCGCAGTGAGTTGCTGGCTGTGTCGTCGGGCAAGAGTGCGCTTCCGGGGATAACCAAGCCGCCGACGCCGAGGTCGATGGCCTGCTCGACCAGTTCTTCGAGCCGCGTGTTGCCCACACCGAGCACCGCCAGATCAGGGACCTCGGGCAGCGTGTCGAGGCTGTCGAAGCACTCTCGCCCCTCGACCTCGTCGTACTTCGGGTTCACCGGATAGACCCGGCCCGGGTACCGCGACACCTCCAGTTCGAGCACCATGTCATTGCCCGCGACGTTCGGCACCGTGGATGCGCCCACGAGCGCCACCGACTCGGGTGCGAGCATTCTGCGCAGGCGGTGTTCAGTCTGTGGTTCGGCCATGACCATCCTCTCGTTCGACACGTCGAGCCTCGACCCATTCCTGAGCCTCGTTGTAGATCCCGCTGAGGTGGTCCATTTGGGCATGAATGGCCGCCTCGGCTGCGTCGGGGTCGCCGGATGCAACAGCATCGAGCAGCACCTGCTGCAGCGCCAAGACGTCGGAGCGCTGGCGGAACCTGTTGATCACGAGGTTCGTCGACGGGTGCAGCGCCTCGAGGGCGAACACCATGACGTAGTCGAGTACCGGGTTCCCGGCCGCCTGGACGATCACTCTGTGAAAGGCAACGTCGGCGTCGCAGAACTCCTCATCGGACAGATCGGGCCGGGCCTGTCGCTCGAGCGCTTCACCCAACGCGGCCAGATGATCGGTTGTCCGCCGCTCAGCCGCGAGGCGAGCGCAGGTCGTTTCAAGCAGGCGTCGACTCTCAGCGACCTCAGCAAGCGAAAACACCTTGTGACTCACGAGGAGCGTCGCGGTTGTCGACAGATCCGAGCGGACCTGCTCGCTACTTGGCAACGTCACGAAATTGCCGCCCGACACGCCTCGACGCGACCGAATCAGGTTCTTCGCCGCGAGCCGCTTGAGAGCCTCGCGCACGGTTGGCCGCGACACACCAAACTGCGCAGCCAACTCGGCCTCGTTCGGCAGCCGCGCGTCGACCGCGAGCGCGCCCGACACGATCGATTCGCGAATCGCTGTAGCAATCTGATCTGGGAGTGACTTGAGCTCGGTCACGTAACTCACCGAAGAGTTGTCATCGGGCATTCATGCACCCTAGCGCAATAGGTCAGATCAATTGCTCAAAGGTTCGGCGTCAGCGCTGACACCACCGCCAGGACCAACAACGGGCAGCGGCAGCCCGCGCGTGTTGCGCCACAGGGCCATGGCAGCGGCGAGGCACCCAAGCGCAGCGACGCCACTAAAGACGAGGACCCAGACGAGGCCGTCCCGGATCGCGTCGAGTGTCGGGCCAGAGGCAACCACGTCCTCGCCGCCGAGCACATCGCGCACGACCTCAACGTCGCCAATTCGGTGACCGACAACGAACAGCAAAATCGCTCCGCCAACGGCAACGCCGTAGGTGATCCCGATGGTGCGGATGAACTGATGGGCGCTGTTGACCCGGCCCATCTCCGAATCGTCTGCGCTCGCCTGGAGCAAGGTAAGCCCAGCGGTGGAAACGAACCCGATCGCCGCGCCCATCACGTAGAACGCTCCGAAGATGACCGGGATCGGCCACGTCAGAGCGACTCCGACCCCTGCCCAGATAACGGCCGGAATCATCAGGATCGAGCCGAGCAAAATTGCGTCGGTTTCGCGCCAGCGTTCGAGCAGTCGACTGACGAGGAACGCCGCAGATGACCACCCGACGGTGAGGAACAGCACCGAGAACGCCGCGAACGATTCAGACCGACCCCGCGTGGTCTGCATGTACAGCGGGAGATAGTTGTCGGCAGCGAGGCCGGCGATCAGCACCAGGCCGGCCGTCAGATGGATCCGCTTCAGGGGGAACCGTGTGATGTGGATGCGCGAGACGAGTGGCCCGTCAGTGCGGCCCGAGTTGGTCCAGAACGCACGACCGAATGCGATTGCCGCGGCCGCGCCGACCGCAGCCAACGGCCAGCGGACACCGACCTGCGCCACGGCGAACAGCGAAGCAGCAACGAGACCCACGATCAGGGCGATGCCGCGGCCGTCCATGACGATCCGTTGCGGCTTGTTGCGGGTGCTGGGCAATGTTCGCCATCCAGCAGCCAGGGCGAGGGCCGTGATCGGGAGCTGGATGACGAAGATCATTCGCCAGCCCGCAACGGCGAGCAGGCCAGCGGTGATCACCGGGCCGCCGAAACCCAGCGTCCCCCAAACCATCGAGTTTGCGGCGAACGCTCTGGCGCGCAGCCGTTGCGGATAGGCCAGACCGACAGCTGTTAGCGCAACGGAAATCACCAGGCCACCGCCGATGCCCTGGAGCGCTCGGGCCGCCACCAGTAGCTCCATGTTCGGCGCGGCCGCGGCAGCGGCGCTCGCAAACAGAAACCATACGCCAGTGGCCCGAAACGTCCGTCGCACGCCGACGGCATCGATGATGGGGCCGGCCATGATGCCCGCAACGGCAGATGTCGCCAGGTAGGCAGTGATCACCCACGGGAGCAGGGCGACACCTCCGAGATCATCGGCGATCGACGGCAGCGCGGCAACGAGGGCAAGGCCGTCGAACGCAGCAATGGCGACGATGGTCAGGTTCGCCAGCGTGACCGGCAGATAGTTCGGAGACCAGATACCACCGGTTGCCTCTAACTTCTCAACCAAGTCCACTGCTACACGCTACTGGTGGACCCATTCGCCCGGCTGGGCGCGCGACACTGGGAAGATGACCGCCACATCGACCGAGCCCCTCACTGGATCCGCGACAACCACGATCATCGCGCCGATCAACGCGGTCTACGCAGCGGTGACCGACGTGACGCGAATGGGCGAATGGAGCCCCGAGTGCACAGCCTGCAGATGGGTTGGTGACACCACCGGCCCGGCCGTCGGCGCGGAGTTCGAAGGTGACAACGTTGCCGCTTTCGGCCCGATCACTCTCAAGCGGTGGACGACGACGTCCAAGGTCCTCGATGCGGAACCGAACGTCTCGTTCGGTTTCATCGCAGAGGGGTACTCGACGTGGCGGTACGAGTTCGCCGAACGAGATGGCGCGACGATCGTCACCGAGTCGTTCAGCTATCCGCCCTATACCGGATGGCAGAAGTGGGTCTACGGTCGTCTTCTGAACCGCCAGAAGGCGATGATCAACGGTATGCATGCGACGCTCGATCGGATGAAGCAGTCGCTCGAGCGCTGACCATGCCTGCAAGCGCCTTTGACGCCGAAACTGCCGTTACACCATCCAGCACACCATCCAGCACACCATCCAGCACACCATCCAGCACACCATCCAGCACCCTCCGAGAAACCGCCCGATACGACGCTCACCTTTCGACGGCGTGGGACATCGGTGACACTGCAAACGGTGGCTACGCAATGACCCCCGTGCTGCGTGCACTTCGGGAGGAGGCCGGCTATTCCGACCCGCTGTCGATTACCACCCACTTCCTCCGGCCGATTCAGGGCGGCGGCGATGCGCAAATCGACACCCTGTTCGTCCGGCGCGGTCGGTCAGTGAGTGTGCTGAGCGGCACCCTCACCTTGGGAGAGATGCAACGCTTAACTGTGATTGCGGTGTTCGGCGATATCGACGACACCGAGCCCGATGTCGGGATCGATATCCCGGCGCCCACGATTCCGCCGCCTGAGGAATGTGTCGACCGCGCCGAACTCTTGCAGGGAGTTGCATTGCCAATCGCCTCACGCATCGACGTGCGCGTTCCGGCCGACACCGCGATCGCAGGCGGTTCGAATCGTGCCACTACCGAGGGCTGGGTCCGGTTGCGCGACGGCACGCCTCCCACCGTGCTGTCGTTGCCGCTCTTTGCCGACGCCTTTCCGCCTTCACTGTTCGCCAAGCTCGGCAGCGTCGGCTGGGTGCCGACGATCGACCTCACCGTTCATGTCCGCCGACGACCAGTCGACGGGTGGATCCAGGCCCGCTTCGAGTGCGACGACCTCGTCGGCGGCCGAATGATCGAGAGCGGCACACTCTGGGATCAAACAGGTCGGGTCGTCGCCCGCTCACGCCAGCTCGGACTCCTGCTCGGGACCTGAAATATGCACGACCAGGACACGCGCAGATTTCTCCGAACCGATCGAAGGCTGCCGACGTACCGATCAGCAACCACGACCGTTACGGTCGCCACCTGACCCGCGCCGGGTCGCGAAAGGACCCCCATGAAACTCCGGATTGCCTCAACGGTGGCTCCACCATCACCATCACCGCGCCCGACGTACCCGGCACGTACACCTTCGTGTGCAACATCCACCCGTCGATGACCAGCTCACTCACCGTCGAGGGCTGACGTCCCCACGTCGAAAGGCGATCGAGCAGAACATCGCAGCCTGCTCACGCCAACTCGGAGTCAGGCCATCTTCGAGCCGACAACCGTCGTGGGCAATTCAGGCCTCGCGCACTCTCAATCCCACAGCACGTACAGGGCCAGCAGCGGGTCCGTGCCAGCGTGGGCGCCGTGGAGGGTGCGGGGCTGGTTGTAGACGAGTGCGTCGTCGGCGAGGTAACGGTACGACGGGTCGCCTCCGTACCGCCAACGACCGGCGCCCGAGAGCGAGAGGTACATCTCGTGCGGTGCATGCGCGTGTTCGGGGTAGCTCTGGCCTGATCCGAGCAGCATCAGACCGCAGGTCAGCCCGCCAAGGTCGCGGACGTCGTTGAGCGGTGCGAGGGCCCGCTCTGTTCCGCCGTCGCTCGTTCGATGTGATGGGATCCATGAGATCTCATCGCGGGCTGAGAGAAACAACGGAACCAGCGGCCCCGCCACGAGTTGATCCAGGCACACGGTGACCGGCACGTCCGAGAGTTCGCCCTCGCCCACACCCTCGCCCGCGCGCTGCGACTGCGACTGCGACTGCTTGGCCGCAGCGAGCGCATCGCGAAAAGCATGCGCTCCGGCCTCGAGCGTGACGCGCTCCCGGCCGCCCCGCGCAACCCGGCGATCGATGACGTCGGCACATGCCGCGAGAAACCGGTCGAGCTGGGTCATGCCTCATTCTGACGCAGTTGGAACCGCCAGCCGTCGCTATCGGTCCGGCCAGACCCGGCCAGGTTCGAGAACACGGTCAGAGGACGCGGACATCCCAGGTCGATGGTTCCACGAGCTGGCCGAGCCGAACATCGAGGCCGAGCGTCTCGCCTCGAGCGACCTCTTGGTCGAGGCGCAAGACACGATTGCCCCAGCTGGTGACCGGAGCCAGCGGAGACGTCGACAGCATCGTCTCGTCGTCGAAGTGCGCTTCGAACCAGATGCAGCAGCCATCGACGATTGCGTCCGCCGACGCCGTTCGCTCGACGATGTGTTGGGTCGTCAGCGACTCCAGGGATTCGAGACTGTTCAGGTCAAACTCAAGGATCGGTTGCGGATCACCGACGGTCGATGCAACCGAGTGCGGTCGGAGCCAAAATTGGTTGTTTCGACCGGTGTCGAAGCGGCGAGCAACGGGCGAGTGCTCGCTGGCGCTGAGGTCGATGCCGTCTGGCAGATCAATGTTCCAAAACCGGCGAATCCGCATGTCGTCGTTCATCGAAATAGGTTCGACGAACAGCCGGAACCGCGCCGGCAGAATCCGTCCACCAGGGCGCAACACGCGGTCGCGAAGATCGAGCAAGTTCTCCAACATGTTCTCGTTGAACAGTTCGTCGCCCATCTGTTCGTGGAGCACCACGTCGATCGGTTCGGGTGGAGTGAACTCACGGCTATTCGCCCGAATGAACTCGATGTTGGTGAACCCGTTGTGTGCCGCGATCTCCCGTGCGACCTGGATGAAATCGGAATGCTCGACGGCATACACCTTCTTCGCTCCAGCTTTGCTTGCCATGAACGCAAGAAGACCGGTGCCGGTGCCGAGGTCAAGTACGACGTCGCCCGACTGCACATTGCGTTGGATGCCGCGGTGATACGCCTCGACGCGAACCCGGTCGCTCAACATCTCCTCGTGCGCTTCGAGGCCGGCGAAATTACTCCCATTGATCAGGTCGTACACGACGCTCATCATCCGATCGCTCGACGCAACTCGCCCGGCAACAAACTCTGTCGCCGAGCGGACGGCCTTGGTCGCTGCGCGCTGTGCTCGGTTACTCATAAGCCGAGGCTACGCGCCGGCGCTCACCACAGGCACTGAGAGACATCAGTTGATGAAACTCTGGAGCTGACCCCTTCCCGACGCGCCAAGCGATGAGTAGAACAGCGTGAAGGAGCCGCTTTGGCTGACGACGACGTCGATTTGGGCGTCGAGACCGCCGCCACTGTCATCGTCGAATGCGATCTCAAACCCCGACGGGTCGAGGAGCCTGATGAAGGGGTCGGCGGGGCCGTTGCGATCTGCGAAAAGACCGACGATGAGCCGGTCGCCAACCACGAGGTCGAAGAACTGGACATCTTCCGCAGGATTGGCCTGCATGGTGACGAAGGCGTTCAAGGCGAGCGTCGGTGACGTCGCTGGCGGTGACGTCGATGGTGGTGACGTCGATGGTGGTGACGTCGATGGCGGTGACGTCGATGGCGGGTTGCACGAGATCCCGAGCCGGACAATTGCAGCTTCGAGGATCGCCGAGTCATCGGGGAAGAATTCGACGCCAAGACCCCCGGTGCCGTTTGCACTGCTCTCGGCGAGGCCGGCGGCAAACGTGTTCGGACCGAAGCGGCCGTCGACGACGCCGGGGTCGAATCCCAAATTCTTCAGCGTTTGTTGGTAGCGCGCTACTTCGCCGCGGCTGCCCAAATTTGGCGACAGTTCACTGACTTGAACGCATGCAGCGAGCGTCACCGGACTGGGCGGTGAGGTCGGAGCGGGAACCGCGACAACTGTGGCGACCGGTGTCACTGCGGGCAACGTCGCCACCGGTACCGAAGCGGGCAACGTCGCCACCGGTACCGAAGCGGGCAACGTGGCCACCGGTGCCGAAGCGGGCAACGTGGTAGCTGATGCTTCCGGAACGGTGGCTAGTGTCCTGTCAGGCTGTTCCGCCCACGAATTCGGTGTTGGTGACGTCGGCGCAATAACGGCCGAGCCGTTCAAGGATTTCGTCGGCGGTTTTGTGCCAGACGAACGGTTTCGGGTCTTCGTTCC